>Ga0210059_1001691_pt1 | contig 33668 bp, 16 predicted proteins | sample Ectturendosymbi2_FD_188042 | JGI IMG/M metagenome (GOLD analysis project Ga0210059, IMG submission 188042) | Ecteinascidia turbinata endosymbiont from Florida, USA - Sample 2 (SPAdes) (version 2) | ecosystem: Host-associated > Tunicates > Ascidians > Unclassified | place: Key West, Florida... | reverse complement strand
CCTGGGGTGCTTCAGGCATGGCTGTTACTTTACGGTTTTGCCGAACTGTAATGTTCTGCACCAGATCCGTCATTATTCGCCTTTAAATGAAACAAAAGCTGATGTTACTTATACAGGATTTAATAACGTCTGTATAATAGTCGTTCCTTTAACAGTTGCTCAATGTTCGGCTTGTTTCATGGTTTGTACTACCTACTGCTGTTCAGCTCAGAACACGTCCTTCTCTCACGACGGTCTGTCAACTAACAGCGAAGGTGAAACGAGCAAACGAAGGCGAGAGAACGTCTACTTCGAACGAGATTGTTTTAATTCAGGTCACCTGCAACCACGGATGGAGTGGAGTGGGAACGGCGTTCCCACACCTTTTTGCACTGGTAACGTCATTTGAAGATTTAGATGACATTAACACATGGCTGCGATCTCACAGATGTGCTAACGACACGCAGATTTGCAAAAGTCTGCAGTGAAACAGGAAGATCCAGTGTGGGCATTCTTGTAGGCCAGGATCGGGAACCTATGGCTCGCGAGCCAGGTGTGGCTCTTTTGATGACGGCATCTGGCTCGCTTGATATTTTCTTAACACGATTGCTACGAATGAAACTTTTTCTGTAATTTTTCATCTACCAGACTACAAAGCCATCAGCAACACCATGCAGCACCAGAAGTCGCATTAACAGTAAGAAGCATGTTATTAAATAGAAAATTGAGACATTTACCAACCATTGTTTAAAATTGTTGATTTTGCTGAAAAACGCACACGTTATAGTTAGTAAGTGTTGAAAAATATTATGTGGCTCTCACGGAAATACAATTTAAAATATGCAGGTTCCATGGCTCCCTTAGCCAAAAAGGTTCCCGGCCCCTGTTGTAGGTGAATGCTGCCTTTATTCGAACTATTTGGTGCATACTTCTTTTCATTTGGTATGGGAACGTCGTTCCCACACCTCTTTTTATAGCACTACACACCTGCCTGTAACATGAACGCGAAAGGCCAGACATGGAACGAAAGTATATGAACAGTGACAAGGCCCAATGAAAAGATATCAATTTAACAACTTGCAGTGTGCAGTTGGTGGAAGCACAAATATTCAAAGCAAGCAAGCTCACGTTCAACAGTATTTATCGTAATCGAAAACTCGGGCTAAGCTCGAGAGGCCGCGTCCGGAGTCGCCACTGCTCTGTTAAAAACACCAAGAACACAATTTAAAAACAGGCAAAATGACACGATATCTGTCTAAAAACATTCAAAATCACAACTTTTCCAGATCTAGAAGACAGAAGTAACATAACTGAACGCTCATTCTGCAACTGCATTTGATACCGGTATTCAAAGCCAAGACAAGGCATATGTGACCGCTTTTAACCAAGGAGCGCTTGTGTGATTCACTCAATGGCCGTGGATCGAACACCTAACCTTCCACCTGGTAGGCGGACACTGTGCCACTGAGCTAATATTTAGCGTTGCCCATGCAAAAACAAAAAAAAACAATTGAAACTGATCAATAAAATATTTCATTATGCGTATAAGATTCAGAAAAATTTCAGTTTTTAGAATGGTGTTAAAACGCTTGAAATTACACCAATTTTTCCATGGTGTGGCACGAAATTTTTCCTACACACAAGCATGTAAAATTACAATGCACCATTTTTGTAAAACATTTTTTCAAAAAATATTGTAGTATTACATCATCAGGCAACACTGTTCGACAACACCAATGCGGTAAGCAAGCCCAAGGAAGGTGACCAGATTGTGCACGGTGTACTGTATTCTGCCAAACATTTACGAATCCTGTCAAATTGCATATAATATTGCTAAAATACTGCTGTAATTCTGGAAAATTCATTCACGATTTATTTTAACGGACCCAATATTAAATGTGTTACTTAAACTTGTTTAGGCAAATTCGAAAGTAAAACGTGGGGGGGCCTGGCCTCCCAGAAAAAAAGTGGCGGGGTCTAGACCCCCCGACACCCCGGTTCCGCCACCTATGTTATAGGCTAATGATTCTATTTGAATGAAATCTGAACATGCATGCTCAGTAGGAAAACTATATAATCTGCAAGCACCATGCGATATACGATTCTTAGCTGTGAAATGATTACTTTCGATAAATACTATTCAAAGAGATTCATTTATTTTCTCTCCTCCATAACCGCCATGAATTTTTACGTCCATACAAGCACGTTGGCTTGAAATGATTGTCACACGAAAACTAATGAATCCTGAGTCTTACAAGTATAAGACAGTTCCTAACTATTGTAGACTACTGCAAGAAAATGACTGCCATGCAGATTCATAAAAATGGTGTTTTACTGCTGCCAAGCCAAAGCTTATCATTTTTTGCAGCAGTATCGATTTAACACTGTCAATGGAAAGAAATCCTGTCTCACCACAGAATCAGACACTAAGATCTTACAGAGTATATATTTCGCCTACAACATGCGAAATTCTGAAAAATGTGTACAATTTATTTACAGAGTATATTTCGCCTAGTATCGATTTAAGATAGATTTTAGGAAAGCGGAAGCAACTAATACATTTTGGGAGAAAAAATTCTCCTAACAGGCTTTAGCGTAACACCGAAAATTTGTGTTTGACATTTTTATGACATTTTTTGCACATAACATTTTTTATAAAGACAGAAAACAACTGACGTGTGTTCCTGCAGTAGGTCAGAGAGAGTCCGAACTAGAGGTAGCTTCAAAATAGATTGTTTCAACCGAGGGCCCTGTTTTTCTTAAGATAATTTAGACAGACAAAATGTGCATTCCAGCTGCGGAACTTTTTATAAATGGATTAAATTCTCATAAAAACTCAGACAACTTTCTTAATTTTGTGAATTGGTGACATTTTGACGGTAAAAAAACGCTTTACAAAAATCGTTGTAATAAGCTGTTTGACCTGTACAGAGATGGGGAAAAAGCGGACACAACTTCAGCAAAATTTCTTTGTTTTCCGTAATATAATCTTTCCCCACGACTGTGAAGCAGGCCCGTAACCAACTTGGGACACCAGGAGGGGCGAAGAGTTGTCTGAGAGGGGCCCAAATTTTTTGAACTATGTCCAGTAGTTTCAAACTATATCCAACACATTTTTCCAGGGGAGGCGAAAAAATTTCTAGGGGGCCTTCGCCCTCCTTGCACCCCCTGGTTACGGGTCTGCTGTGAAGGTGCCTGCAATGAACGAGAGACCCTACTGCACATCAGGGGGATGCCATCGTATTGTCACTGTGAAGATGGCTCGCTTAGAGATGCCCGATATTACCAGAGTTTGTTTTGTGCAAATGTCTGCGCTGCTTTTAAGCCAAGTAGTTGATGTATTCGCGATCCTTGGAGTAGACTAAATTGTTTTCGAAAGCAACTATGGTAATCCGTATAATCGTCTCATAGAATTTGTATATATTGCTGAAATTTCAAAACGTTCCACAAGAAGCTTTCAAGTTTACTTGTTAGCATCTTTTTCAGCTTAAATAATGAGATTTTGATCACCAAGCGAATTCTCTTTGTTACTTCAGAAATGTTATGGCCCTGCATCAAGAAAATTGTGGGTATTTTTAATGCTGAAGTTTATGGACGATGCTTGTGCAAAAAGGCGACTAAATGTGAAAAATGGATGGTAAAAACGATGGGAATTTCTTCTGACACCGATGGTTCATTTTATAGTTCATTCCCTTCTAACGTATTGCCACGTTTTGGGCACTCTTGCATTCGAAAGTCAGTCCACGTGCTTTCGTGGTAGGGTCCGCGTGGTGACGCTCACAAACAAGCGCATATTGCGTGATACTGTCGTTGTGGGTACAACCACGCGTCAAAAACACTTCTAAAATTTGTCGCGGTTCCCTAACACCAGGGTTTTTTAAGGTGCTTTAGGGACCCGATTCGGGTTCCTAGAATTGAAAATCGGGTCCCTAGAATCAGAAAAAATGATCGTCGGGTCCCCAGAATCAGAGAAAATCGGGTCCCTAAAATCAGAGAAATCGGGTCCCTACAGGTTCATACTGGGTACCTAACATTTTCCTTAAAAAAAACCTGCTAACGCTATACTGTTACTCTGTTTGGCAGTCCATTGACTTTTTGAGAGCAAGGTTAAGTGCATTTGTTGCAAATGTAGATTAGCCTATCCTGTCTTCTGCTACAATGCACTTACCAATGTCGTAGACGTAGAGCAAAGTATCGATTAACCAAATGCTTTGTTATTTTTGATCAACTAGAGTTGAAAATTTCTGTAAAGGCCCAAAGTTTATAATGATCTTAACTTATTTTATGCCAGATTTCTGTTGTATATTTTGGCATTTCGATTCTTAAATGTGTGGATTGAATAATAGATGGCAAAATTTTCCCATACTTAAACGTTAATGCGACATGGTAGTTGAATTCAGCAACCTCGTGAAAAAACAAATCAGCGTTTTTCATGATCTGCAGCGACGAGACAATTCTGAAATAACCCAGGGCGGTAGACGATGGAGGTTTGAGACGTATTAATGCTGATAAACTTTGATTTTGATTTGTAATTTTGACTTCTAGTTCTGAAACGTGAGAGTAACGGCCACTTTTCTGTAATGAAGTGGGAACTTCCGTGTGGGTGGCTACAACGATGCTCGTTGGCAACAATGTTTACCACGGTTTGTTGTATGATACGAATTTAAAAAAAGCAAATATTTCAATACATAGCGGAGGTGGCTTACACATTTTTTCAGGTTTTCGCATGTTCAGAAGACTCCGAAACCTACCAAGACATTACTTAGATTTACACATTCACAAGCCGTAAAAACTGCCATTTTAGGCTTGTCACTTTTTACCAAAGGTAGACATTGTTTTGTTGTATTGTTTTAACTTTTTAAAAGAAAATAATAACCTACAATACATAGCTTATATGAGCTACATTCTCTGTAAACGTAACCGTAAATGGTGTCAAAACATTTCTCATGATAATGTTTTTGCACTCTACCAGAAAAACAGAAACTTTATTGTTTCAAACAGTTGCATATCAACGTGGACCAAGCTGAGCAGTTTTCACTCCAATAAGCGTTGTTCACTTCCTTTTGAAGCAAAGCCTAATTGCGATTTTCTAAGAGCTTCGGAATTTTTTCGTTGGTTTTTGGATTTCGGAGTAACAAGCCACAGTTTAACACAGTTTGAGGGATCATAAATGGTTAGTCTTCTGCACAAAGAGTTTAGCATAATTGTTTTCATTCAGCAAAAGTCTACAAAACGTTATCACTACCACAGTGTGTGAACACCAACTGCAATGGCGAGGCATGGCACCACTGTCCTCCTACTGATGACGGTCACGTGTAGAATATCACGTTTTCAGCCAAAAATGCTTTTTTACAGTAAAAAGGGGCAGAAAATTACAGCAAATCTGTCTGTAAATAAAAATAAGCTTTCTTTTTGTGCTGAAAGAATGCGCCAAGTCAAACCCTTACGGGTTGTTTCAATGAAACAACCATCGTTTTGTTGTGTTTTGTGACGCAGTTTAGCACGTTTGCGTGTAAAACAGGATCAAGAACACATAAAATGAAAATTTAGCTGACAGGTCAAATAACTTGTTGCATTTTCTAATTCGTGGCAAAGGCATTTTTTACATGCGTTTAGTTTAGCACAAATGTTTGACAGCAATCCGAAATGCTTCAAAACAAGTGCACTTATTCAAAGTCGTGCTCATATTGTTGGTTTTAGAAACAACATTGAAATTTTGGACTTGCAGATTTTTACAAGAAACATCATCTTTTGTGGACAGCATTTGATACGCTTTTTGTAAGAGCAGATGGAAAGCTGCCATCACTTAGCAGTCCCACTGACTTCTGGAGAATCTCCATGATTTTAATGTTTTGAAGAAGTTTTTCATCTTATTATATCTCTTGCCGAGAAATTTCTATGGGCGTGCATTCAATTAACTTTTCAGAGAGCATACGTTCATGCTCATTACGCAACCCATGGCTTGCGATAGCTGGATAACACTTTTTCCACTATCTCCTGCTCGTTGTCTGCTTTTGTATTATTAGGTATACTCTTGACATACGCAGAGAAAGCATTTCTTGTTCTTAATTTTACTTCAGTCATTGAAATAACAAGCTGCGTAGCACAGAAACAAATGGGTTGTTGGAGGCCCATAAAACTTTCAGGCTTTTCCTATTCTTTCCTTAGACCAGTAAAAGCAATGCAGACATGTTTTAAACTCTATGCTTAGCAAATAATGCATATTTGCCAACAGCGTGGTTGAAGCGAAGTTTGCGAACAACGGATTCAAACTTAACTCTACTGCACATAAGATTTCTTGAAAATTTTCACAGTTGCTTAGATTTTGGTTTACAAAGTTGTCAGTATTGCTGTTTTCTGACGAATTTAGTAATGCTTTAAAGCGTATTTTTCCACCTCTCTTGCAGCCCCACCGCTATAGGTGGGAGCATGGATTTCTTGTTTCTTTTTCTAATATTTTGCAGAACTTTCTGGGGCAGTGGTCCTATAGGGAACTTGCAAGTGCATTTGTTTTGTGATTTTCCTTTGCGTTACGACAGCTCTCTATGCGTATTTACAGTAATATCTTTACACCTTTTTTCGTATTGTCAAATAAAGTTCCACTTTAGGGCTTATCATTGTCTTTCCAGGAAACGTAAGCATTTCTGGCAGCACTATCTGTTTTTTTTATTATCGAGATCTCAACCTTACATGTGGACTTATTACGTTTTGATGCTACTTGAGAAGATGAAACATCGTTAAAGTAGCAATGGAAGAAGTTGACGACTTTCTCGAAACCCAAATATGGTGCGCACTTTTTACCTACATCAAGAACACGTGAAACCGACATTTTTAAAGTTTCGAATTTGTTTAATTGTGATCCGCCTTCGACTGTGAGCCACATGAAACCTTGTCAAAAAATTAATGTAAGCCGCGCTTGAGCACAGCGTATCCTACTTAGCCTCTGCGATAATCTTGCTGAGGCAATGTTTCAAACAATAGACAATATGTAACTGTGCACAGATATAATTTATTATTCACTGTCATCTGTAAAATGCTTTGCAAAGAAGCAGAACGACTCTAGGTCAGGGGTTCTCAAATTAGGGGGAGCGCAAAGGTTCATGAGGTGGCGCGAGAGACGACAAACTGTCTCTGAGTTATGGCTGAACATGCTTTCACAACTAAATGCTGGACAGTGAATTGCTGTCGATTGGCGAAGATGCAACAATCATGCATAAGTGCTTTGATTCGCTACACGTTTATTTTTGCCGAAATTTTAGGCCACTAGACTAACCCATCTTAATTTACTAATAAAACTGCAGAAAATAGCGCAATGGCAAATGAAGAAGTTTGCGAGTGGCTAGTGCTTTCGCCAATCGTCTGCAGAAATAGCAGAAGCGTCGTTTGAAATCGCTCACATGATCGTCAACGTGAAGAAACCCGAAACCATTGGTGAAACATTGTTAAAACCGCGCATGTTCAATGTAGCCAGTCTTGTGTTAGTGGAGACGAACAGAAAGAATCTTACGAAGTTTTCTATCTGATTCTACCATTAAAATGCGTATCGATGAGCTATATTGTCTTTCAAGTTCTTGAATACAGTAGATACACGCATCACCTTTTTTCAACATTCAATGTGATGAAATAACTGAAGTTGACAATTTGTCTCAGTTGTTGGACTATACTCGCTTTGTCGGATTCTCCAACGTCTTTCTAAACCATGTTAAGAATTTTTTGGAAAATAAAGAAACATAAACTTACGAAACGGCGTTTATAGGTGCGAAATAACATAAAAGTCAGTTCTTCCTTTTTTAATCAGCGATGTTTTGACATCCGCTCATGACACGACTAACTGACCTTTGCGATGACCTTAAAATTGGAATGCACAACACCTGATTCCTGAACTAATATTCACATATCTGCGAGACTTGCCAATCCGCAGCATGTTTTGCGGTATTTGAAGCACAGCAGATAATTTTATTTTCTGATGACGTTTCGCACACTTGAGGAGCGTGGCAAGAGGATTACTGTCAATTTTAATCAAATATTTGTGCTTCGTCACAGGTTTAACGTTCGCCGACCTAGCAGTCAACAATGGCTTAGAAACAGTAAGGTTAATCGAGTATCAATTCAAATATTAAAATTCTACACAAGCTTTATTAAGCTATCTTTGGAAGGTTTTTCAAGCGGAACTTCCTTCTATAGTTTAGCGTTGCAGTACTTTGACCAGCGTTTCTATAAGTTATAAGACATTTGAAAGTTCTTCACTCAAGCTGGAGTTTTCTAATTGTTTCAAAAATACTCTGTCAGTTTTTCTGATTTAAAAATACTGTTTAATATTAACATTGCAAACCTACCTGCACTAATGTAGATGTCTTTGGATAACGTAATCATTTATGATGCAATCACACAGTCCTCGCTTTGTGGCTTACAAAACGTATTCAGACAAACAAAGCACGATTTTTGTTGTTTTGCTGATTGTCATGGTAAATAATGTTATTTTTTTGTCGTATTTCCATCTTGTCTCATACACAAAGTTAGTTGCTTTGCTGTCATACAATCAAGATATTTTTTTAGTATTTTCGTCCTACTTAATACACGTAAGATAAAATACCTATTTTTAAGAAGATAATAAAAAGGTTTGCAACGATTATCACCCTATATCGGTTTTGTGCAAGCAATGTTGCCTGCCAGCTTGTATGTAACGAAAAGCACTTACAAGGAAGATGTTGATCAGAAGTAATTTTGCTTTAGTTAAATTTCGTACCTGATGGTCGGGTGAAACAAGACTCACCAACATTTTTATAAAATTTGTTATCACACAAAGGCCATAAAATGGAATGAAGTTTTTCAAGGCTAAGAAGAAGCCTACAAAAGTTTCTTCTGATACTCAGATGCCACTGTGCTCATTATATTTTAATAACAGTCAGTCAATAACTTTCTTGTTTTTAATATGATAATAAACCTACAATCTAAACTATACATTTAGCTGTTGCAACACAATGCTGATTAACCTGCACGAAAGCGCTCATCGTGCGCTTTTCTTTGATGTTACAGGGTTGTTGGCTTCATTCGGAAATACATCAATATTTTATGAAATTTTTTGTGCTTGTATCAGATTCTCACAAAACTAATTTCTTTCATATGTGATTGTCTTAAATTTACCTTGCCAAGATGACTGAGACACAAGAAACCTCTACATGACCACTAGAATAAACCGGCCTATTTATTGCTAAGTTATTGCTGATTACTTCCAGATTTCCTTTTTTTGTAGGAGTCACTGAACTTTCATATGCAGCGCACTTGCGTGCCAACTGCATAAAGCACTCAGGGCTTTACAATTAGTAGCTCGACGTACAAGGTTGGTTTTGTCAAAGAGCTTCGCTTGTCATAGAGGTCATGTAAAAATAGTTCCAATGATGTAAATAAATCTCTTGGATTAATACATGTGAGTTTTTTTACCAAAATTTGTTGAAAGTGAACAACTTTTTGCCGTCGCTTTCAATCTTGTTAGATGCAAGCTTTTAGAGCTCTAACGAAAACTCTAAAACACATACCATATGTTATTCAATGTTATTCATACGTATATAGTAATCTGTGTAAATTTGTTTCCATTGACAGTCGGTAGACTTCTATACAGTATGTCATGTATGTGTTGTCATAAACAGTATCGCTGCGCACTTAGGGATTAAAGTGAGAATGTGCATGGAAATTCAGGCAACACTATTCTTCATGTATCAAAACAAAAACAAATTCACGGAATTTCTCCTGTAGGTCTAAAGAACTGCTGGTGGGTTTGGACTCGAATATCTACCAATCCATGAAAACAAGGTTTCGTTTTTTGATTTGGAAGCTAAATTGATAAACGTCACAGTAGTTTTTCTGCGAAGTTGTTCTGTCCAAAACTCTTTAGAAGTGTAACGCCAAACCACAATGTCAAAGCTTTATTGCCATTCCTGAAGGGCAAAATTGATATGGAGAGATCTTAGCAGTAAAATTTCGCAAAACTGAGGATTTTGCGATGGTAAGATTCAAATAAAAATTACTTATTCAGGAAGATTTTGGTTGCTGAAACTTTATCAGCCATGTAACTGCTTGATATGCAGAAATTTAATCAGTCTTATCAAAATTTGATGGTAGTTAATGAAGAAACAAGGAGCTTACATTAGCTGAGTACCAAAGACACAGCTATGTCCAAAACCAATAAACCGCTGCAAAAATTAACTTTCCAATTGTACATCAAGGAAAAACTAAAACTAAATGTGAACGGAAACACTTTGTTCCCAATTTCCCAATTTATTATCATTATCTTCAGATATAAAAACTGAAGAAAATTGCACATGAGTTGGCCTTTCCGCGATGTTATTTTTTGAAAAATTTCTACAAAGGTTTTTTGATTTATACATATATCTATTAAGGAGCAACCTGGCCAATAAATTTTGTCTGATATACGCTTTTCAACTAGCGCCTGTTATTGGAATCAAGGACCCGACAAGGGGGAGGCGGGGAGGGGGCAATGCCCCGGGGCGGCACTTTTCGCGGGGCGGCACTTTTGGTGAAAAGAAGGAATAGCTGGTGGTAGTGGTGGTGGGGGGCGGCACTTTTCGACTCGCCCCGGGGCGGCACATCCCCATGTCGGGACCCTGATTGGAATATACTTCAACTCACAGAAAATAGCGACATGAAGTGTCTTTTATAGTTGCTCATGTAACGTCAGCTCATGATCTGCGCATATATGCACATGAGGTGTAAACGCTTTCCGTGTGGTTGTTTGCAGAAGGAATAGGATGATAGAAGATCAAAGTTGAAACCATCTTTGAAGACTAGAGGGTGCTACTATAGCGTGAGACAGGGTCGGATCCAGCCAGTAATTTTATGGGGGCAGTTTCAGTATTATTCCGTAGTCAAGTCTCGTTACGGTTCACTACTGCAAGAGAGATGAAGTATACTTCACAACACTGCTGTGACAAAGCAAAACAATGAATGGCAAAATGACCTTGTATCACAAATGCTGTTTTCCGAATTTTACAAAATCATGGTGAATAATGTTACTTTTGTAGGTTTTAAGGGGGGCGATCGCCCCAAGGTTTAAAGGGGGCGATCGTCTGGATCCGCCCCTGGCATGAGGTTTACTGCCATATACCCAGGCTCAGGTCTACTGCCAATTGCCATATGCGCAGGTGCAGCCTTATGCAGCGTTTCGCGCTGATTTCAGTCAGTACAGCGGACGGATAAGGCCACTATTAAATGTAGCAATTTCAAAGTGACGATGGGTTTATTATCGTTTAAAATCCCATTTTCTCAAAACCCGAATAACCCGGGTTATTCTCTCAGGTGCACGAAATCCGAGTTTTGAAATTTAGTCCCGAATTCGAAACTCTAGTCGGTGCTACTATAGCGCGAGGTCTACGGCTGCATTATAGGAAGAAAGGTAAAAATAAACACATCTAGCGATACGCACTTCATACATCTTCTAAGAATGACACAAACAGATTTTTTCATCACCTTCCAACAAAAATGATCAAGATGCGACTGGAAGAGCTGACGATCTAATTCTAACCTGAGATTTTGGGTAGGCGACATGTCACGCTGCAGGCCGAAGGAGACGGCGAAATGACCAAACAGTCTTCGAAAACAACCGCCTGCCGCCAACAGAGTATAACGCAAATATTAGAACAAGAAAAACACAAAATTACTTCAACAAAAGATAGAAAGACAACGAAAATGTATAGGTTCATCAATTTTTTATTGCTACAGAACAATGGGTTTTCCAGGTTTTTTTCAACTCGGGTTGGCTGGCTTTAGAAACCCGGTTTCAGGTTCGGGAAAACCCTGGTTGGAAACACTGCTGAAGATATAAATGCGAAATACCGGAAAAACATGCTCAACCGCGTACGTCACCCACTCATGGTTCGCATGCAGCGCGATGAATGAATCTTCACAGATAGACAAGCTGCATGTTCGCTGATGAGCTTTGGCAAATTTGCGTGCAAATTGCCGCAGCGATGTGGCAAACGCGACCGTGACACAATACGAGGCTAAATATTTCCATGAGAGAGCTGTGCCTGCAAAAGCGAGGCTCACCGTGGGTTCAAGTCAACGCTCAGACGACTACCATCAGATAAGCGTTTTGAAGCGGCGTTAATGCCAGTGGTATGGTCGGCCCTTTGTTTCTCGCGTGCGATCTTGAGGTTTGAGACAATAATGGCGAAAAAATTCGAGGAAGAAATGGATGCGGTCAGCACTTTATACCGCACTTCAGGATGATGCTTCGGGCGCTATGCCCTCCAAAACTAATCTTGTTCGTCGACGCTTTTGTTTTTCGCTTTGCCAAACGTTTTATTGTTCGGGTCACGACTTTCCAGACGGTTATCGTTGCCTCACAAAGATTTGTTGAATTTGATAGATGTTTGTTGTTATGCTGTTTTCAGGTCTTTTGCTTCCCTCAAAAAACGCACCCGTGAAAATCTCTTTCAATCTAACTAGCTCGTGGTTTTGTTATTGCACGCGATCGTATCTACTTGTAAATGTTCTGCATTTGCTTTCATGAAAGGAGCTTTGTTTCTAGTCATGCGCGTTCAATTTCGTTTCAGATTTGCTGAACGACAAGTCAAATATCGTGTCAACACCGACTGGCTACAACTCATTGCGAAGGTATTAGAATGTCTCGAAGGGCTAGGAAAAGCCACAGTTGATGCAGATGCATGTTGCATGCTGTTCAAATATTAATTAAAGCTCGTGAAAGGTGGTTTGCGTAAAAGTAACCTTTCGCCTAACGTCTTGTTGATATCTTTTTGATTTGCACAGAAACACATAGCTATTGGGCAAAAAGTCTTGCCATCGAAACATCAAAACGCTGCTGTAATATTATGCCTACTTTACGCGGTCGTTTTACTAGAAGACAACGTGAAAAAACGGAAGAAAGGGAGCTAGCAAAATCTTTGTAATGAGTGTTCCGCGCTGCAGTTCGACCTGCGTTTCAGCTGTTGCCGTAAAGTTACAGTTCCAAGTCTTTTGTCAGGCTCTCCGTGTATGAGATAAGCTTGACAATTTTAGAAACGAATGTGAGAAGTTTTTTTGCAATGGCGGTTACGTCACCAAGCAACACAGCGGTTCTTACAACGCCACGCTCCGTTCTTTTTCTTGAACAACGCGACGTCACACTGCAGACGAGGTCGCTTGGAGATGCGAGCAAAAAAGTTTTACGGTCTATTAAATTGCGCGAAGTTTTATTTCGCTAAACAGTTTTCTATCAGTTTGAGCAAAGTTCGAAGTTACCGGCATTAAGCAAAGATGAGCCGTATATGCAGAATATCGATCTTCAAAGGCGCTGTCTTCTTTTCTGGTGAGCCATAGTTGCTAGTCAGCTTATGTTTCTTGTGTGCAGTGTCTGAATAATTTGTCTTAATATGCCTTGACTCTGATGTGCATTGTCCACCTTGAGCTTGATAAGAAAGCTCTTGAATCTTACCAAATTTTGCAAATGCAACTTGTTTTCAAAATATGTCCAAAGTTGTTATTCCTGTGATCTGGGTTTCTTTCGGTCATAGACCGAAATGTTTTTGATATGACCGAAAAAATTGTCATTCCGGTCAGATTGTCTTAAAATGTAGGCTAAAAAACACCGTTCCAGCAAGTTTAAATACAACTGGGAGACAAACGACCGAAATTTTTCAGTGGCCAATTTGTCTCAGCAAAAAATGACCGAAATGTCTCAGTGAAAAAAATAAACAGCCTATGATAGAGTTGCGTCCTAAGGTTCGTCTGCAACAAACAACGCGCTTCAGCTTTTTCCTCTTGCTTTAAAGTCCAGCAATCTTTATAAGTGATTTGGACGTAGACTGTGTTGACAGAAAACCACTCATGCTGCTTCTGTTTTCATGCAGTGCTTCTTTTTGCGGACGTGTCGGAAACTGTACCACGGTCAACCTATCAAGGCATTACTTTCAAAGTTGGTCGTTGCACAGCGGCGGAATACTACGAGAAGTCTCAGGCGTGCAGTGGTAGATTTTATAGCAATATCCGCATAGGAGACACCAAAACTTCAAACTGCAGGTAAAGTTTGATTTGGAAAAGTGCATCAATAATGACTCAGTTGGGTGGGCTTGTAATAAATGTATGTGTGGTTTTGGAGAATAACATTATTGTATAAGACACTTGAAGAATTCACACACATAACAAGCAAATACAGTTTTGCCGTATTTGACTTCAATAACGTGATTCTGATGAACTCATGCAGCCCTTTTACATAAACTTGTCTTACTTATTTTTTACCCAGATGTTGATCGACATTCCGCGAAATAAGACAAATTCAGCATTTGGTTGTATTTAGAATGTAACATTAAGGCAAAAAAAATTTAAAATATCAAGCAATCAAAAATGAAGACAATAATTAATAATCACTTAGGCCGAATTTTTAAAGGTTTAGTATTTTATTGGTGTCCGTCACGTTCGTACATTTTCATATCCCAACAGCAAATCTTTTCACTTTGGTGTGACCTCTAATAGCACCGGAAAAACTTGAAAACATTATCTTTTCTACAATTGCTTTCCTACAACAAAAGTTTAAAAGTTTGCTGTCGACCACACTTCACATTTCTTTCATTTCAGACTGGAAGATATGCGGCATTTAAAGAAATCGCAAGTAATTTTCAGCCTAGTCCTTCAATAGAAATTTGCCATTCTCTTTTTAGGGCTGTTTATATTAGGAAAAAATTTGATTCAACCAAGTTAGTAAGAATGTTTGCTATGAGGAAAATTTTTCCAGAACAGATACAAGTATTTTACGTTATCTAAGTTTCAGTTCGGTCAAACATAAACTTTGACTTGATTGAGACATTATTTGACTGTTTTTAACAGTATTTGAAAACCAAATAATTTTAAACAAAATGATAAAACATGAACTAGAAATTTGCTCAGGGCACACACTTTATTCATTCATATAAGAAAAGAACAGCTGTATTGTTAGGCACATTCTTTCAAGTGCGTTACCTCTGCATCACATTAGCTGATACGCTACGGCTTTCTTTCAAACTCTCATCTGGTGCAATCTTTGTGTTGTAAATGTTTGTAGCAGAAGTGCCTTGGGGTGAAAGACGTTGGAATGCAGATCTGTCAACAGTGTTATAAATAACCTTAATTCGCCATGACATTAATACGAAGAACCGCAGAGCATAAGATGTGCGAAATTCGCCTAATGACAAGCAGATCCGAAGGCGACAGTGCGATTGTTTCGTTCGCAATAACGTGAGCCGGTGATCGAAATTACTACCATCGCGATGCATAAGTTAAAGCTGCTGTTGAAACCATTTGCGAAGCCCCACAAATCTTCGCTGCGTCTACATTTTTTCATCCACTTTTGTGCGATATTTTTCCAGACGTAGTTTCCTTGAGCGTCAAACTATCATCAGCAGCTTTTCCGCTTGTATTAGGCTTGTTTTGTAGCATTCGGACCACGGAAACGTCGTTCCAGCACTGTGAATCACCTGTTCGGACTCGTGAAATTGCCAAGACGTCGAGAGAGACAGTAGAGCATCTTTGTGCAGAGAAATGGCAAATAGCTATTAAAAGAACAGGGCAATCCGTCATTCAAATTCAAGTGTAGATCAATTTTGCCCATCAGCAGTCAACACCTGCTTGTACATGTGTAATTTGCGGCAGGAATCGTATCGTCGAGCGAAGCAAACGCAACATGCGAAAGTCTCCTGGACTTCATGACAGTAGACGTCCGTACCACTTTGCACGGAGACTGTAAACGTTCTATACAAAACAACATTCTAAATCAAACTTTTCCTGATGGCGATGCTGCACTTTTGTAACTTTCTATGATCCCTAAATCAAGGTTAAATATTTTAACCTGAAAAGATAGTTCTGCAGCGTTCCACGCTCTACTTTGTTCCACGTCAAAAAAAGAAGCAGAAAAACACAGTGCTTGTGGAAAAAGCACAATAACAATTTTCGAACCAACAACAAAAAATTTCGAACCGCTCTAACTGGATCCGAGAAAGAAGCTGCGTAGCGAAATATGCTCATGCTTGTCCCTTTCATTTCATAGTTAGAAACACGTGCACTTCAACAAGGACTCTTCGCTTTTCTGGGTTGTTGCTGAGGTGGGTTGTTAAGACACAGGCCACTTCGATTAGCGCGCAAGAAGACGTGCGTGTAAAGCTTGAAACTATCAAGAAGTTCTCTTACAAGTCTTTGAGATTTTAGGTTGAATGGTTTTCCTTGATACTGGATTTTTATCGGATTGGGCTGCGGGTGCAACAAGCCGTTGTTAAGGTTTGCTCTTTTAAAGATCGGGCCTTTTTCGTGTTGGTGAAAGCACCGTTGACGTTATACATCACGGCCTTCAATGAACCTTCAATGAATTTGCCGCTGAAATACGAAAGGACAAAGTGATTTTAATGTCTCCAGCAGCACTTATTTTTCGCATTTCGACTCTTAGGAAGCACGTATTTTATGTTACACTTACTGTAACTGCGTAACAGCTCTTTCTCTTTCACCTACACGTGGCCACAGATTTGAATAAATAAAATGCTTTCTAGAATGCAGCAATAATCAGTCATTAAAGTGTAAAAATACCTCCAGATTTACCCAAATCTTACATTTGCTCCTTCCCCTGGTCGGGGATGCTGCTTTTTATCCACATGGGCTGTCAGGCCATTAATTGCGCACAAAAGGCTTTATCTAATTCCACGGTGGAGCTTACTAATGCAGCGCTATGGCTACGTTTATTTCATCGAACAACCAGTGAGTTGGCACATTCCTCTTATTTGGTTCCCCTTCATAAACCGCTTGACAGCAATTAATCATGTTGAAACATTGCGAGGTCATCCTGACGAAGGCCGTCGGTCATGAATGACGAAGTGTTCGGTAAAGAGCATAATCTTACTCCAACCGGTGGACCTGTCAAGCTGTCTGGCAAACCCTTGAACTCATGAAGTGACGAAACCTCAGCCCATTCGCTACGACCAAATACAAACAAAAATTCCGTTGAGTAAAACAACGTTGTGTGCAAGCGCAGACATTGCAAAACAAAGTCAAGAGGCTGGAGATTGGCCATTGTTCTCTGCATAGCGACAACACCGCGCTGACACAAATTACGCGTTATCTGATCAGATACTGCAGAAAATGAAGCGTTATGAAAAACGCGCGTGTGCTACAACGGTGAAGCACTGCGATCGGCCATCACTGGGTCTATCTGATTGTGTCAAAGGGCTGTCATTTGCGCTTAAAACACAAATAGTGTGTGCCAGTCTCCTGGCTATTGTTCGCACGTTATAATCACTTTTTCAATTAATGCATACTTCTACTAGACCGTTGAAAGCCCAGAAAACAGAACTCTATTGTGCCGATTGGTCCAACCCGACTACATGTTTGAATCACAGAGATTTGTTGAGAGCTTTGTGCTGCTGTTATTTAAGAGCAACATTACGTTTTGAATGATATTCTGAGAAAAAACGAACAACAGTGCAGAAATCTGGAGGTTTTTGTTTTAAGTTTTTTGGTCTTTTCGAAAAAAACGTTGATGTGGGCCAATCGTAAATGTCTAACCATGTTTTCAGTGATGATACTTTATAGCAAACTTAGTTTTTCAAAATGTTTCATTGATATTCAAATTATAAATAAACTCAACTAAACGGTTGAGATGTTTTGACTGTTAACGAAAGCAATATACTTTTCACTGAAAAGAAGAAAGACTACGTTTGTAACTTCTTTAAAATTTCTCAGGGTTGATTTAAAGATTTTGCGATGTAGACATCCCATCAATTTTACTAAGTCGATAGGATCAGTGACATACCAAAGTTTGGCAAAAAACACTTAACAAATACTTGGCAGTTCAAATAAAGAGCTTTATGAATGAAAGTGCTGTTAATCTTATCTGGATTTGGACATCACATTTCTTTGTTTCACAACCTGCCTTGAGACAGGGGTCCACTCGCTGAAAATTCACGCTCATTTCTAACAGTGCACTATTTTCCATTCCCCTCAAGCACGTTTGGCACAACTAAAGCAGTCCATTACTTCCACTTACAATTAAGAATGTCGGGTTTTGACGCAGCTAATTTTAAAATGCTCGTCGACCGCTTAAATACATTTAAATCGAATTCGCGTCATCGACCCGCAGGGCTGCTGGCTTTTATCAAACTGATTCGGTTTTCAGTAGCCCTGTAGTTGGTGAGAAAACAGTATACAGTTTTTAAGGCTTTCACGGTCAAAAGTGGTACTAGGACTTGTCCAAAGTTGCACTGAAAGTTTCAACAATGCGCACCTGTGCAATAACAAGCGCTTGATGGAGAATGGAGATCATAGTAAAACCACGACAAATTTCCCGACTCGTTTGCTGATTTGCAGCAAGCTGCGCAATTGCGGAATTATCTTCCTCGCAAGCGTTTGGACGAAGTACTTCATGTCAGGCCTTGCAAACTAAAACAAGACTCCGCGCATCCAAAAGATAAAAGTATTACAGGAAGGTGACGTCATCGTGGGATGCCAGCAGGAACCAAACCGTATCGTGCTCGAATTAAAGAGATCTGATTGCAGAGAGATAGTTGGAAAAGACACACGCGGATCGGGATAAACGACTCCAGAGAGCAGCACTAGGCCTTATCGCAGAACTAGAACGCAATAAACGGTGTTTGGTGAACTCGAATGAATGATAGCACTGAAGTTCTTTTGCTTTGTAACAACTAAACTCTGACCGTGCGCACAGTTGAGTGGTATATAGCTGTGATTGATATTTGACCTATCTCATGTTGTCTGTAGTCGGCTTATGGGATTAAATGAACTGCAAAGCTGCGTTGCTCTCTCTAAATGCTAAAGTTGGAGCGCATTTTGCTTAAGCCTGAATTATCTGCTTTGTACATGGATCGTGAAGATTGTCACAGGCATTTCAAAATCCAACACTTTGTCGGTATTTGAAACAAACGTTGACTCCACATTCAACTCGTATGTTTTCATAATACTCGTGTGTTCGAAACGAAGGCTAATAGTTTTGAGAACCTTTGAAACTTGCCTTTGTCCAAAAAAATGGCTAAGAACAATTTGCACTGAACATATTGAAATAAGCGCGCTGTGGTGGTTAATTCATTCACTGTAGAAGTTAAAACGTGAAATTCAACGTGTAGATTTCAATTTTAAAAAATTTACAGTGAATTTTTAACGTTTCTCAAACTTAAAAAAACTCCTGACTGTTGAATTCCTAATGACAAATGCAGATATCATTCAACAAAGGTGGAGGTTACGAAATAGACTGCAAATGGTCCAATAACAGAAACAAAAATTTGAATTGTTGTAGAAGATTCGACCATTGCTTCAACACAAACCACACACAAGTCTCTGTCGATCATCGCTTTTCCTTTATCGCATTCGACAAAAACCATTGATTTTGGTGTTTGCTTGCGTCACATGCTTCGCCGGTTCTTTTAAGTTACATTATGTGAAGTAAAGTCGGTTTTCTATCGCAGTGGACTTTACACGGAGTTGAAAACATGCATGCTGGATGCATTCGACAGTTGCTTGCGTCAGTCCATCCTGGAACAATATCTGGTGGGCCTGGGTCAGCGCGACATTGTTGAAGCTAATTATCTTGCGTTTGTTGGTGAGTTGCTTCATAGTCGATAACAGACCGCAAAATGCTTGGCTTTCTATGCTTTCAATTTCCCGTCTTGTACTATCAATTTTCACATCAAATTCATTCGGCTTATAAGGAAATAGGTTTATTACCAGCAACTTTACGGTGAATTTAGACATTTTGATATTAATTTTTTGGTAAAAATAAGCGTGAGGTTTTCTTCGATAAACCATTAGGAGGCTATTTGCCTTTAGCGATTTTATATGTCCAAACAAAGGTACAGGTGCGAAAGCAGTGGCGCCGCCAGAATGAAGCCGAGGCCATGGCCCGCCCGAAACATACTTGCTAAGATTTTTACTGGTGCTTTGTATCAATTTTCAACTCTTAGAAAGACGTCAGTGACTGACGATATCATTGACTGGCCCCTCCCGAACAAAATTATTGGCTGCGCTACTGTGCGAAAGTGTGCGGAAAAAAGGGATAAACAAAGTGGGATGATATTGATTAACAGAGTTTTGGAATCATATCAAAATTTGCCATGTCCTCTGATTTCACTATTGCTGAACAACTACGTATTTTTAATAACGAGCATTTTGGCAATATTTAAAAAACTGCACACAAAACGTTTTTAAGAATACTTCCATTCGAAAAATAATTTACCGTATGATCTTTTGCGAATAAAGTGGGTTAATTCAAATGAAATTTTAATCAATTACTTACTTACGTGTCCTTTGTGGTAATCATGGCAATCCACTTCCACAAAAGCCTTGTAGCCAGAATTGCGGTCTATAATTTTTGTGAAACTATTTGTACTTTCTGAATTAATTTTATGCATACTTCGTTGCAAAACGCCTTTGTTCCTTAAATAATTAATTTACACGTATCTATATTTTGTGCTTTACTATGCAGCCATTCCCACAAGAATTTCAGAAGTTACCCTTCTGCCAACAAAGCGTAGGTTAGTTTTTGAAAAATTGGAAGTTGATTCTGCAAACTAATTCCCAGTCATATTATTTCTCAAATATTCAAGGTTTTTAAATAGGGCATTGATGAACACTCCAAGTATCGTACACTTAGGCTTAGAATGTGTGAAATCAAACTGCACAGGTTTTTATTTGACAACTTTAGCTTTATCTTGTTTTCATTGATTTGTTCGCATGAAAAGATGGCTATCGTGCCGAAACGTGTCATGCGTTTTTTTAAACTATAAGCACTATTTAATGATACACAAGATTCAGTGAAAACGTACACCAGTTTAAAAGAAAACCGTGCTACAGTGCATTGGAATTTTTCATGTCTAAAATTTTGCTCTGTGACCGACCACAACTTTATTAAACTTACTCGATGAGTTTCACTTAGAACGTGTAGTTTGTAAGTTTTAAAAATTGTTTTAAAGTTTGTGGTTGCGTCTATGAAATTTTGCCAATATGTTAGAGTAAATGGGTTTTACTTCCAAATAAAAATGACATTGGGAGCTTTTTAAAAAAATTTATGGCATCAGCAGTTTCGCCAATTTTCCGGCTAGACTGAAACCTGCATTTACACTTTATAGTGAAGCACACTTCTATGGTCAGGTGGTGAATATCTATTTGGTGTTATTTACTTTCTGTATGCAACTGGAGTACGAAAATAATCTGTTATTAAACTATTGGTGTTGAATCCATTGGTGATAGCAGGAAAAACGTGCACAAATTAGTTGAAGATGTGAAAACTCGATTTGAAAATATAAAATAAACCCAAGCAGTACTGCCTTTCAAAAAATCGTTTTTAGACTCATAAATTTCGTACTTTTTAGTTATGCTCTACAACAGGCATGCGTTTTTTCACCGCTCAGGCGACGAAGATGTTTGGTGCAAGCATGGCGGACTTGCCGTGCCAAAAATACTCCACGAAGGAACCAACTGTCACCCGATATTTTCTCACTTAGCAACCGGCTGCGTGGAAAAATATCATCGCATGTTCAATTCTCAAGCTTCACTTCCGGGCTTGTGCAGGTATGTCTCATCTCTTTCCAGCTTCATACGCTTCAATCAATGCAACGGAAACATTTTTTCTAATTGTGTGTACTTTGGACATTTACAGCAAGGCGGTTAGTTTCTATTTTATCTACTTCTCTCGCAAGCCCTTTAGCTGCTAGTCTCGTACAAGAGGATGGTTTAGTTGAAAAATCATTTTTTTTTGTTTTGCAATCTGACTTTACTAGCAGGTTAACATGGTATAAGATGGAGACGTTTTGCCCGTATAAAAAACGTTTTGAAAGGGTCAGGTACTGTTAGCATAAATCACAAAGGTATGTTTTTTTAACATGAGACAAGGCACTTACTTGGTGTGTCAAACTTACATCAGATTTGCAACGATAGTCTGAGCACTTGTTGCAGCCAGCTTGCTGTTGAATTGAAATGATTGGCTTAGGGTTGAACTAATGTAGTTTTTATTCGGCATGCGTTACTAAAAACCGCAATGCCGTATATATTTTTTTATCAATTACACCTTGAAAAGTTAATTCCTGACTTCTGTGACGTTCAGGTGTTAAGCTGAATGAAAATGTGTCGTATACCACATTGTCTTGTCAATAAAGTAAGCCTTTCTATGTCAAAACTGTACGTTTCAGTTTCAACTTCGAACAAAAACTGCTCAGTGCTAGAAACTTCAGTTAAAAATAGCTTTTTTAATAAAAGCTGAGCAGGAATGTTGTTTTTCAAAACAAAACAAACCGATGGTTTGCCAACGTTCGTGATCTGATAGTTGCCTGACACCTGCATGTTTTAGAAGGTAGAATAAAACGCATTAACTTGTGATACGTTGATAAATTCCGAAGGTTTTGTTTACAATAGTTTCTGTGGTTAATATTACATCCAAACAAAAGAATTCACCATGGTACGTCTTATCTTCAAAAAACGCAATTTCGCAAATGAAAACTATTATCGTGTTTCAGAATGTTTTGTTGGTCCACTCTCTACGACATCAACTCGAAACAAGCAGTCAAATAATTTTCACGTTCTATGATTATTATCGCCCTATATAAGGTATATAAGCGGAAATAGAGCAAAAAGTCATTCGTTTGGCCACTACAAAAATTTCAGTAATGTGTTAGGAACTTCCATTAAAGTTGGCTGTCTGATTCCACTTACATTAATAAGGAAGTAATAATTATGAAAAGGTCAATAGATCTCCATCTTTACCGCAGTTCATCCTTTAATATGGATTCATTTCTACATTGTAAAAAATAATTCAATCCCATTGCTTTTGGTGGAACAGAATCTCCTCTTAAATTTCTTAGTATTTGAGGTTTTCGCATTATTATTTAAATTCATACTAAAAAAAAGACACAACAAACAGTAGGCCATCGTGAAACGTTTATAAGCAACAAAAGTTCTAGGTTTGCTGCAAGCTTTCAAGGAGTCAACTGACTGGGTTCTGCTTTCTTCACTTTGCGATGATTCAGACTTCCACATATTTGTTTTCAAGCAACTAGTCTCCACAAGGGCGACGAATTTAAATCACTCAGCAAATTTTTTTAATAGAAAATAGATTTCACGTAACACTGCCCATCCTCAGTCCTGAAATCTGCGCTGAAGGGCTAAAGCAAGAGTAGAGAAAGAAAACTCATCGCTACGTGAAATCGATTTCATATTTTTTTAAATTGCTGATTGACCCAACTTCGTCACCTTTGCGGAGACTAGTTACTTGAAAGCGCTTGTAAGCATGCTAGTGATCATTCCAGCCGTCGTTGAATCCTTAGTTTAAAAAACTGTTTCTGGCGCAGACAATACAACACGGCAAAAGTGTGCTTATTTCGGAGGACTATTCAACATTGCTCTTTCACAACTCGTCCCATGCAACAAATGATGGAATTGTTGGTCGAAATGGAACTGATGCATCAGCCTTACTGCCAAAGCCCACTGCAAAACGATGTTGCCACTTACACTCAGCTACTTTACAAAAGTACGTCTTGCAAAACGCGATATTTTTCAACTATAACATCGAAATTTTCTCGGGTTCGTACTACAAGAACCTTGTTCTTTGTTGTATTCCGCCACAACAGCCTCGGTTGATTTAATGTTCCTCGGCGAATTATCAAGAAGATGCCCTTATGATTTCAAGTGCGTCTCTCAACCTAATTGCAAGATATTTCCGGGCTGGGTCGAAGAGCAATAGTTTGATCATGTCATCGTTATACAGACGAACGTCGAGAAGGCCTCGCATACAATGACCGTCGTTGTTTCTTCAGGTGGCTGCCCTCCTTATTCCCACAGCGATATTCTCTTTGTCGCTGACGTCGGCAGGAACACCAGCGACAAATCCTTCGCGTCCATGAAAGCGTCGATTCGATCGATAGTGAAAAAGTAAGCTGTGTGTGTTGCTATTTCCAGCCGTATCATTTCTTCAGTAACGCGGGATGATTCTTGGGTGGGACATATGTGAAGTCAGCGAGCAGGTAGGAGTCAATCGCCAACACCAAAATTCACACTGATTCTCACAAGCTCTTATGTTGGTTCTGGACAAAACGAAGCAGCCTGTTCAGTGAAACACCAGCTTTGGAATGCAGCAAATTTTCGCTTTTCTCAATGGCAGCATGATATTGTCAACAACAACTGTGATGAAATAAAACCGTCTTGTTGAAACTTATGTAGAACCAGGGGCGGATCCAGACGGGGGCAATCGCCCCCCTTAAAACCTACAAAAGTAACTTATTTCACCATGATTTTTTACAAGCCGGAAAACAGCATTCGCGATATGAAGCCATTTTGACGTCTATTGTTTTGTCACAGCAAGATTGTGAAGGATATCTGTTTTACAGAAGTGAACCCGTAATAAGACTTGACTGCCAAATAATATTACTGAAATCGCTTCCCTAAACTTACTGGCTGGATCCGCCCCTATGCAGAAACGAATACGTGCAAGCGCCGGTTATAAAAGAACTTTTGTGTGTCATTGATCAAACCTGCGTAAGTTGTCGATGTTGAATGCTTAACGCTCTAATTCTAAATTACTTCGACGAACATGAAATTTCGCAAATGCAAACTTTTATTTGCATTACTTATTTTACTTATTCTCTACACAGATTTGACTACGGAATATTTGGAATTCGAGCTGGCTTCATACAAATTTACCGTGGATCAACTGTTTCGATTAAAATAGATAGGTGAGGATACTGTACATTATACTCTCTAGTTCTGTTGCGCTGGAAACTTTCCAGCAATAAGCGAAAGTTACCAAACGTTGCCGGTCACTGACACGGGCCACATTCTCGCGAGAACTCGAATTTGTAATGAACTAAAATTGGAGATGCGCACACGTCGCAAGTGATTCAATTTCCGCTCTGACTATTTCCGATAGCGTTATCCTATTAACGCGACGATGGAAACTGGTTAGTCAACGGCGGGTAATGAGCACCATCAGAAGCGCCTTACGCAAGTAGTCGAAATTACGCTGTTTGCGCCTCGCGCAAAGTGCTTTGCGACGACGCCAAAAATGGTTTCGAGTTGAAGTTGGTGAAACCAACCTTTTAAAAAATGCGCTCTTTCTATATTCGGTTAATTATAGCATTAGTAAAAAATGCGACGGTGCTTCACTTACGGCAAAGAAAGACAACTGCCAATCTTGAGATTTTTCCGTTATAGCTTCCTTCCTATTGACAGACAAGGCAGTGTGGCAAAAGCAAATGTTGTTAGCCGTCTAAGAGCTTCAATCTGTACTTTACCAGACACCCCACGGCAGACAGCTTTCTTCACAGCCTGAATAGTACGACGCGGTTTAGGCCATCCGACTCCTCCCTCGGATTAATGAGGGGCGCCCTTGGCGAAAATCTCTTCGGCGACGACGGCAATCGGTCCGGCATACGCCCTCATCACGCTCCTCTGAGCGTTGTGTTTACAACTGGACAAAGTAGTGACGAAATGAAGCAAAAGGTTGAGGAATTGATGGAAAGGTAAGCTACATTTTCCGAAAACTTTTTTTTTCTGAATTGGTCGCATTCACACCTTTTCTCAAAGGGCTTATGCGTGCGAGGGAAACGAGAAACTCCTTCAAACCGACACAATTTGATTTCACCAACGCCGAACTTTAAACTTTTAGCTCCAGGATCTGTTGCGAGGAAAAAGTGTATGAACGTCTGTTGCACCGCACGTCCAAACAAGGAAATTGCATCTCACATCCAAGCGGCTAGAAACAAACACAGGCAAACTTTGCTTTTGTAGTCTGAGCAAATTGGCTGTTTTACGCAAAAACGCCTGGTCAAATTACTGGGAAGCAGTCAACTTCGCAGATTTCAGGGAATGCCCATCCCTGTATGCGATGCCAGGGGTGGGGCTCGCCTGTAAATTTACTGTCATTTAAAATGACTCTTTGTGGAGTTGGCCAGGAAAAACGTCGCTTAATTTTAGGGCATACGCCCAATCGCGTGATGTAACAGATTTTATCCAGAAAAAGCTTCTGTTCCTGAGCATGTCATCACAATTAGGTAATCGCGTCTCAGGGCTAGTCCCGGTACTTTGGGGTGCGTCTTCGTATTGCCACGTACTGGTATCAACAAACCAAAACCACATGAAGCTATGATTGAGCTTAAGCGGAGAGAGGTATATTTTTACTGCTCGCCGCACGATACACGCCCATCGATCGCAGACTTTCATTAGTTGCTCATCAACCACTTGTTTATGGGGCTTAGGTCAAAAGATCACTTGCTGTGAAAATGTATGAGACTCATCGAAACACATTGCCTAACATGGGCTTCAGCTTACATCTCTTCCAGCCTAAATTAAACTGAAGCATTAAGATCTGGTCTTGTCACCAAACCAGAACTAATGGTGCGCGGTGGTGAGCGTTAACATAGGCAAAATCACACGTCAAAATTGTGCAACTGTTTTGAATGATATACGGCGTTGCTTTCTGTTGAAGTTACTTTTATTAAGGGCAAGTCTAACACCAGGAAATAGAGGAAGTAACTATTTTCAGAAGTATTTATTGGTCACTAGCTGAAACGCCAGATACATTTTTATTTCATTTCTGTAAAATAATCGTCAATACTTTGAAGTTGCGACATGATGAGGTAGTTGCTTTGTTTCTTTTTCAGCCCAGTCACCGCCATTGTAGTCGGTCCCCATCTTAGGACCTGCAACTCCGCAAGAAAGAAAACAATAAAGAGCGATGATGCATTCAGCTTTGAACAGCAAAGCGACACAATTGCTGCGGAAATATGTCAAGCAGACAGGTTGGATATTTCGAAAACAATTTAGTTTTTTTTCACTTTTTATGCCAGGCAGCGGGTATTTGTGCGAATGACGATCTAGCAAATGCGTCTGTTAAAATAGTTCCGCAGACTCCTCAAGGCTTAGTTTTAAAGGTGAAATAAACAGTTAATCATTTTTGTGCACATGGGTTGGTCGTTAGGCTGAAGAAGCAGATGAAAAGTTTCTGCAAGCTGATTAGAATTTCAATGATTCATTTCACCCGTTTTGGCAACTAGCTTCCTAATAGCAACCTTAGAAAAGCTTACAAAAAGAGACAAGCAAACTGTTGTAGACCGCCTGAAAAACCAATACAATGATGCCACCATCAAGCATCTAATGAAATTGAAACTGTTGTAGAACAAGCGTTTAAATTCTCTGGATTTGCTCCGAAACAAAAATTAATTTTTGCATGCAGCAAAACTAACTTTTCCTGCCACAAAGTCTTATGAAAAGATCTACTACTTTTTCACTTTTATTCGCTTTAATTAACCACTTATCTACCGAGGCTTCCAAGTCCACGATATTGATCTGCAGCCGATGAATGGTGATATCAACAGAGTCATACGGCCCAATGGTCGCGAAATCGAACAGATTATTGGCAAATTGTCGTTAAGCGCAGGGAAGTCGGAGAGCGGGGACATTGCCTCCCCTGCCCTTTCAAAATAGGGTCAACGGGGGCAGAGCTGCCTTTTCATAACAGCATCATAGGTAATTTCATGGTTGATCAAGATCGACTTGAAACAAATTTATTGTAGCTATTAGCGCACCCAGAAAATTCAGACAGATTTTCTATAATTTCTGTTAATATTTCTGAGGCCAACTTTGTTGCTGAACAGAAACAAATATATTCGGTAACTTTTTTTTGTTTTTTATAAGTTTCCACTGCCATCAACTTTTTTACCGCCACCCTGACCTACCGGTGTCTCGGCGTCCCTGATTGAGAGCGACGATTTACAGTAAACAGACATCGGTTTGGCTTGGTGGGCCAAAAGAAGAATTCAAAGCAATGCAGACCATTTACGCAAAGCAATGAATTAGCCAATGCACAGCAAGTTTGTTGAAACTGTGCTCTAACATGAGAGTGAAAATCTGTACATTGGTCAGCTGCTCTTTCTCCAGTTTATTATAGGTTTCACGCAAAAGGAAACTTTGTTGTATACACAACTTAATACCATAGCTCGAAATGCATTGCAACGGGTTTGTTGCGCTTGCAACAGGTTGACGAACTCTTGAGTTCACATCCCGTACAAATCAATGCTTTTTGAAGTGTCAGAACCACGGAAATTTAAAACAATGACCGCGTTACTTTTTGCTGGGCCTTAAAAAAACTGCCAACATAAACTGATTTTATTGCTAGGAAGGTCAAAAGTTCAAACTTTTATTTTGTTTTTAGACGTTTCCGGGAAACTCCCGTGGATTTCAGCCCCGGGCGAAACATCGACGCCTTCACAAGCTCACCGCTGCAAGACATCCACCGCTTTTTTTCCCGATTTAGCGAGACGCATTTACCCCTGTGGTGGGTGCCGAAAAACGTTACGAACAGTGCTCCGAGCTCCCGCGCCAGTCCAGGCGTCGGCGATCCCACTGATAGCTCCGGGCACTTCGCCATCGATAGCGGTACGACGCAATTTTCTGCCATTTTATCTCAGCGGATTTGTTGAAGCGCAAGTTTCGAAGTTTCGAACAAAATCACGAGTGCCTTGCTTGTTTACGCGACCCAACGCTTGGTGACCGCACTGTCGCCATCAACTTATGCTTTGCTGCCGATGCGATTATTCAGATTTACCTTGTTCGCAGATTCCATCGAGGAACGTGTCTGTTAGAGACGCCGGATGGCGATGAACTGGTTGTTCCCATGTTCCAGCAAAAGCAATAGCAATTCTTAACGTAATATCTACATACTCACTGTTTCGCGTTGTTTCTGCCAATATTCTATTTGGTGTACTTTTGTTGCAGTCCCAAGACTCGCAAAAAAATATTGCCGAGGAACAAATCAAGCTTTTTTAAAATCCTACTAGTTAAAAAATTTCCACGGTCTGCTTTGCACTCCGGTTTGAGAATTTTATCAACAAAAAAATGTAGCAAACGTAATTTTTCCGAGTGTTATTCACTTCACGTCCATGGGTTTTTGGACAGCAACGCACAGCATCAGTTACTGTGCATTGCTGGCAAGACTCAAACGTCTAATCAAAACAAAGATCAATGATTCTAACCCAATTTCGCAAAAGTTAGCTATCGCGTACAACGTTGTTTCGTTTTCAGCAATGTTTCTAGTTTTGATAAAATCGTTTTACAAAGTTGTTGATTTATTTATGTTTTCTGTGAATAGATTGCATGTTTTTAAATATTGCCGATTTCTTACTTATTCGATCGCAAGTGTTTGCAGCGCATATAACTTTTGCTTAAACTTTCTTACGCGCATGTTTTGTATTATTCACGTCGCGGAGCACAGGTGTATGCAATGAGTGGGTTTCTAGATTGCATGTTTTCAGCATGTCAAGCTTAACCAGATCCTATTACTGCACGTTTTCCGTCGAAGTCAGGGATTGTTTCTAATGGTAAAACCAATGGTAAACTAAACATATTACATCTATCTTCAAATCATAAAAGCTGTTGAAAAAACAACAAAGTTTTCACTTTGAAGTGGCCGACAGACGAAAAGTAAAATTAAAAATTGCATGTCACCAATGAATGTTACATTTCTTAAAAGAACATAGACAAAAATGTTTTTCTAAATATTTTAAAAATCAAATTTAGGAGCTATATATTTTGTGGGTTCTTTTTCAAAAGTTTGATTTTGGATAATAGGATTGGAGAAAACACGTTTGGAAACAGCGGTTGTTTACAAGCTGAGTCACAATGTCCACTCATGAAGTGGTAAACTGTTAGCACCGTTCCTGCAGCTTGATTTTTATTGTATCATACAAATGCACGTAACCATTAAAATATTTCGGCAAAGTCGTTTCCACATTACGCCACTTGCAGATATTGAACTATTTTGATTCAAGACGTTTGTTAATTCGAAGGTCAGTTAAATTCAAGTTTAATTAAGCCCAAGCGTCTGATATTACGCTACTTACATGCATAGCAGAATTGTAACAAGGAATATGTTGTTTTGCATGTTTTGTATTATTAGTAATCTCGTTTGCTCGACCTTGTGTTGTTATCAATGGTATCAGTTCTTTCATACTGCGTTGTTCTTTGCCGCGATATAATGTTTTCTAAAGTCAAAGTAAGTTTACGTTCTTCGTATGCGATGAAATGTTCATTTTTTGAATAGTCGTCCTGTAAATTATCTTATCTGCGTTTTGATCAAGTTGCTTTCGCCTACGTCTCAAGTACAGCAACACGCATAAACGGTATTTCAGACGACGGCAGGGTTGCATCACAATGAGCATTTTACTCTTTGTTTTCTCCCTATGCAACGAATGACAATAAACAAGGGTATTAATTTCAAATCAGCTTCGTTTTGTGTATGTACGTTAAAAAATTGAATGAAATTGAACAAGTTGTCGCTTTTAAAATATGACAAAAAATCTCCAGTGCAATTACTCACAAGCGCTATCTGGCGATCACAATCCACATAACTCCGCACTACATTTCCGGAAGATTCTTAGTTAGACTGGTGGTGAAGTGAAAGGTGTTGCCACCTAAGTAGTGCATCAGGGTTATGTTCACATTCAGTGTTTTTGGTTTATTGCCTGGGGATTATCAACAAATTTTACTAACAAGTGAAAGTCATCCAAGTGCTTAAGTGGTGCACTTGATGGCTACTTTGGAAACGTTATAAGAATGTATGGAAAAGGAAAAAGATTTGAAGATTTGTAATTGTTAATTGCTACATGGTATCACTCGTGCTGCAATCTCTATGAAAAATACCGTGAGAAATAAATTGCATCCGGGAAGTTGTCTTGATTCCGTGAGTTATCTTTCATTACAACAGCTTTCACAAAGTTATGAAATAACCTTAGAAGTACAGTAAACTATACCCAGTGGGTATGACGCTGCTTAAATCGATGATAATTAAAAATAACAACTGAGGATTTCAAAAAACTGCATAGTACTCACAGACATTTAAAAAAGCAAACAAAGACAATGCAGATTGCAGAGCACCTTATATTAAGATTAGTGACGTCAGAAAGTTCTTTTTTTACTTTAATAAAGAGTTTGCCAAATTTCAGGAGAAAGCCGTTCGCGCTTGCAAACAGTATTTTTACTGTCGTTTGAAGACTGAAGAGAAACTACCAATTTTGGTGAATTGTGCCGCTACCCTTTGCAGTCTTGTCAACGTTTTGGAATCAGCGTGGTTCCTCATCTCAGGTATGCTTTTTTAATACTGTAGGTAGAGCAGTTCTGGAAGTTAGGGTTTCCTAAAAATTTGGGATTCACAGAACTACCGTGCCGAAACATACAGCCAGGGTTGGACAAAGCCCTACTACCGGGTGTCATATTGGCAGGCCCGTAACCAGCTTGGGACACCAGGAGGGACGAAGAGTTTTCTGAGAGGTCCAAATTTTTTGAAATATGTCCAATAGTTTCAAACGATGTCCAGCACATTTTTCCAGGGGGGAAAAATTTTCTAGGGATGGATTCGCCCCCCCTGGTTACGGGCCTGCATATTGGTTAGGTGTCTCATATCTTACAAGCATAGGATTAGTTTGAAAAGTTGCGAGCCGTTGAAATATTTTTTTGAGATTTAGAAAGAAAATTTTAAGGTTCTGATAAATGCGTACCAGAATGTGGGCAAATATTACTTCAGCAAAAGATTGGTGACTTATTTTTAGTGATTCCAGCTTTCCGCATTAAGCCCTGCGGGCAGTACTATACTTCTTTTAAACAGTAAACATTCTGTTTTGAGGTAAATGTATTTGCATTGTTTTGGGTGTGCTAGTTGCATGCCACATTAAAACATAAGTGGCACTACAAGGTACTGTATTACAAAAAAGAGCAAATGCAAAGAAGTATGTTGGACCGCAGAAAGTTGTATTTTCACTGAATGCCCACTTGTTGACAAAGCTCAAACCCTTTAAAACAGAATTTTGCCAGTTGTCAATGCGGACGCAGTGAGAAGCATTTCATGCACCTATCGAGGTTTTATTCTCCAAGTAATGACGACAAAACGAGATATCTAATTCACGTGAATCACTCGAGCGAACGAAGTAAATGAACCTGAACTTTTTTGACCCTGAACTAGTTTGGGTGCATTATTCCACAGTGAATATATAACTCTAACGTTCTTATTAACACAGGCTATGGTGTTGTCACAGCATGAAACACGTCTCTGTTAACGATGAGGGTCCCCAGAATTTTGCTTTGAAACCTCGTAATTCTCGAAGCTGACTTGCACCCTATGCGCTTTTGCAACTTTCAAGAAAAGGGAGGAAAAAATCAAAACTGTTTGATAAACATCCTGAAAATTTGTTAAATTTAGTTATTGCATTGGTTATGAGTAAAAAGCAATTTTTCTTCATCACTTTTCCCTTAGATCAGCTTTTGCAACCTATGAAGTTTGTTGTCGGTATGGAAAACGTTGATGAAATGACTATCACAAATTGATCCATTTGGCATTATTTTGAACGCACGACAGCGAAAAAACTTTAAATATAGCATGAAACGACGCAACTTTGCGGGGCACTGCGAGAACAAGAGATTCTACGCCAGTGGTTTCCACCTTTCTCGGATCGCATCACTCTAGAGCAGTGTTTCCCAAACTGTGTGCCGCGAAAGTTTTGTTTTGACAAAACCTTATGCTGCAAATCTTTTTGGTCCACGTTGCATTGCTTTGGGTTTTAACTTTTCATCTTAACTTAGGCTAGTTGATGCTATTTGGTATGTAAACTTGTAGAGTGTTTTAAATGAGTAGCTCTCGTTGCAAGGTTTGTGAAAAGTGGGTTTTCGATTTCATTAAGTATGTATGCCGCAGCCAAATTCAGAATGTATTTGTGTGCCGTAACTAAAAAATTTGAAAAGCGCTGCTCTAAAGAACTATCGCAAGTTTGCCGCACCTTTCTCAAGTACCCCAATATGGAAGTTCGAGGTAAACTCATGGTTTTCTATAAGGCTGCGCGGGTAGTAGTAAAAGGAGAGGGCCAGGGTGGCCATTGTACGGTTTTCAGTGGGAGCAGCCGGAGCAGCAAGAGCAGCCAACCCTAAACCTAATTTTTCATGTTAACTTAAATTTTCTTCATGCTAACCCTAATTTTTTCATGCTAACCCTAGCATGGTGAAAAAGTGTGACAAGTTTTAATCTAATGATCGGGGATCGGGTAGCAAGGGTTTTTCCCAACCTCCCTTCCCCTGACCTATATTTCCAATATTTTTTGTGTTTTTGATATTTTTGCGTTATGGTAATATTTTTCATATTTTTGCGTTGTGGTAATGTTTTCATTCATATTTTTTTCATGTTTTGGATGTTTTTTCTTGTGTTCGTGTTTTTCAACGTTTTTTTCCCTGTTTTTTAATATTTCAACATGTTTTTGATTTTGTTAACATTTTCGCGTTATGGTAATATTTTTCATATTTCCAAGTTTTGATAATATCTTCATTTTCACTATTTGTTTCAAATTTTAAAGATAACTTGTTACTTTGAGCTTTTGTCTAAGCCGACTACTTCATTTCTATAACCCGTCACTGGTTATCAAAGGCCAAGACGCGCCAGGGCATGCCACGTTTTAATCCGATAAGCAAATATTAACCCAACCGGCCGAGATCACTTCACTTGAACATCATTCAATAACCATGGGGATGTATCAAAGCAAAACGCATCGACAACCTGCTAACTTCATCAGTTCTTTTGCGTAGCATTCTTCTTTGAGCGTTTATCGTGTTTTTACAAAAGCAAACAAGGAATTACTCATTACGATCGCTTTAACGTAAAGCACGAAGCAGGGCCGGATTAAGGGGGG
>Ga0210059_1001690_pt1 | contig 33671 bp, 22 predicted proteins | sample Ectturendosymbi2_FD_188042 | JGI IMG/M metagenome (GOLD analysis project Ga0210059, IMG submission 188042) | Ecteinascidia turbinata endosymbiont from Florida, USA - Sample 2 (SPAdes) (version 2) | ecosystem: Host-associated > Tunicates > Ascidians > Unclassified | place: Key West, Florida... | reverse complement strand
AAAAACAGAGTTTGCCCTGAAAATTTTCAACCCCGGGGGGGCGGCAGCCCCCCCGACCCCCCGCCTCGTACACCTATGGTACCAAATGTAGCAATTGCTACGGGGTTCGCGCTTTTGGGGACCCTGCGGTCTTCTTTAACAAATCTATTTATTACATTATATATAAAAATTTTTTCAGTCTAAGAAGTCTAGTATTCTGCGAAATTTGAGCGAAGGTTTTCAATTGAACGCTGTCTATGTCCAGAAATTCTTGTTTGATTCTTTTTACACAGTTACGTAACAAAAGGCATAAGATTTCAGTCAGCAGTGTTGCCATTTTAGCTGATTTGCTGCTAAATCTAGCAGGATGTTCTCACTGTCAGCTGCAAAATTTTCAATCTAGCAGTTGAATTGATTTTCTAACAGGATTTTACCAACCGTTCGGCAGGTTTAGCAGGTAGCAAATTCCTGACCAAAAACCTGTTCCAACAGTTTTTCAAGATGAAAACTTTACACCTTCTTCAAAAAATATAGCCTACTTATCTTCTTCGTGACGTTTTTAATTGGGTAGCACCAGGACAAAGTACAACCAGCTGCCTGCAATTATTTGGAAATTTTATTATGATGCAAAGAAGCTGCTTCAAGCAGATGATTGTATCATAATAACAAGTAATTAGATGTCTTGGTGGTTTACTTGTGTGCTTAGTGAGCGCGTTTGGTTAAAGACAACAATAGTAGAATATATTTTTTATCCCACGACGCGATATTTCCAAGTGATCAGTGTTGCCACTTCTGATGTTTTAACATCAGATCTGATGTTTTCAGATACATTTCTGATGTCTGATGTTTTGGCAACAAATCTGGTGTTGACTGGGCTGATTTTGTTTTCCACATTTCCTCTCACTTTAGGACGAAAAAAAGTTAAATTCATGATTTTTAAGTTTCTTTCACCAATCTCTCACCCTAATCTAATGTGTGTTCTTTATCGTTCCAAACTAAAGAACCTTTCTTCGCTGTTTTGAGAATAACATTTTACGTAAGTTATAACCGACTTCTCCATTTAATGGCAATATTTCACTCTGTTTCGGATTCAGCGAGGATGATCGCGCTTTGTTAGGTTTGTTAATAGAAGCATTTAGCTTATATGAAACTGCAGTGTAAAAATCTGATGCTATCTGATGTTGAAAAAGGCAACAATGTGATGTTAACGAAGCTGACCCCAGTGGCAACACTGCAAGTGATTCAGTTACGCTAGTAAGCAGTACTGTATGGTAAAAAAACTTCCTGGTAAACCGAAGCTGCCAAAAGTTTCGACATATGTGGTTGCAAGATTCAGCACTTAAAAGTTGGCTCAGTGTCTACTGCCTATCCTGCTGATTCAACAAAAGCCTTTTGCGAAGTTTGCAATAATGCAATCATAGCGAAGTATTGTGAGCTTAAAAGGCATAACTGGTAGCAAAAGCACTCAGTTAAGGCTAAATAACTTTTGCATGCTCCGTAATGTAACACAAAGTTTTAAGTAACAAACACCAGACTTCGAAAGTTGTAGGGCTGATGCTATGCTCAGATTGTTTATCGCTGAGCATTGTTCTACTGCATAAAAACATGCAACCATTTGAAAGAGATCGTCAAGAACTGTGTGTCATACAAAAAACGAGGTTAGCTGCAGTTAGGTTGCTCAAAAGTGTCAAAATGTTAACTGACAGAAAATTGTGGGCCCAAAAGTGTGTTGGCCAGGACCGGCATTTTCAGCCCATGCCTACTGAGAGCGAGTGCAATACGAAAAATTAGTATATTGTGCAACTTAATAAGTTTTTTTTAATCATGTTAAAAATGAGAGATTTTTAACAGAATTTCACTGCATTTAGCAGATTTTAGCTAAAAATTTGTGACAAGACCTTTAACAGAATCTAGCAGTTTTTTGTGACACCATTTAGCAGATTTAGGTCACAACCATCTGGCAACACTGGCGACCAGCACGATGCACTCAGACTGCCATGTCACGATGCGAACTGGGTAGAGCATGCAGAGATTAAAGCTAGAAACACGAATGCCTTGCCCACACACTTTATGATTTAGCAGGTGTTGAGATGTTTTTTTTTAACTTGGGGCCCCGCTCTCTCGAAATACTATAGGCCCGGCGCTACCTTAATCCGGCACTGGTTAAAGGACATATCAGCAGCTGGAAAGTATAGCTCGTGGAACTGTTTAGATTTGTCTATGGAACCCTAGGGTTCCACGGAACCCACTTTGGGAAACGCTGTGTTACAGCAATTAGGCTTGAATTACTGCATTCTAAACGTTTAGTACATATTTTTTTTATATCGACAACACGCAAGTAACTGTTAATAATTATGTCATTTTTCTCTTCTGCAACTTCGCTGTTCTGTTTATGTCGGCAAAACTCAATTTTAGCAATGTTAGCGGCACACGGCAATATTTTAAGAGGCGATGCCAAGAATATAACAGTTTTGGTGGAACTTTTCTGCAAAGTGTTGCTTGAAGTGATATTCTTTACATAGCAAAAAAGCAACAAGTTCTACGCCTAAGGATAGCTTCGCCAAAAGAACCAGGTCACAACAATTACGCAACACGCATACACAGCGTGGCGTCAAACGTCATTTCATTGCGCAGCATTGAAAATGTTGTAATGTAAACAGTGACCGGAAAAATTAAAAATTACTAAAACAAATTGAGTTGAGACAAGAGTGTTAATCATCGGTAGTGCGACGAAATTTAGAATAGGCCTGTGGCAGTTGCAGGCGTCTACTTTACGGAAGGTTGCTTTCCATCTAGCGGTATCACCCTGAGATTCAGCACGCCGACTTTCGGTCTTACGCTGGCACGAAAGATGATGTCCAGTGGAGGTTTCTGCAACGATAAATGTACCCTGCTCAGTACATGATCCCGGCTGTATTGGTATGGCAGTGCATTGGAGCGTGGTTTTATGTTTTTGCTCATTGTGAATTTCCCAACGATGTTAGAGTACGAACTGAGCTTCGTACTTAGCTCAGGGCGATTATGAATGATTGTTTTTGTTAATATTAGACTTATAAGCACGCAAAGCGCTTCCAAAAAGTAAACTACGTCAATTTTTGTATTGATGTCTTACTGCATTTATGTATAACAGATTGACAACATTTCTTTCAGGATAATATCCTGTAGAATTTTTGCAGAACTGTACCTGTTTGAAGATATGCGCAAATACGTGACAAAGTCCGTTGTGAAAACAGTAAAATAATTTGCTCGTTGCATATGCCGTTTCTCTTTAATATTGGTTTCAACAACGGAATTCCGTCATTAAAACCTGTCGAGACCCAAGTGCATATGGGTCGGGTATACAAGCAAAAGTGTAGCGCTGAAATTACATGCAACGCATTTTGGTGTCCCTTCAAAACAAACCTGTTCGTAACAGACCTGTTCATAACGGGTCTCTTATGAACGGGTCTGTTATGAACGGGTCTATTATGAACGTGGTCTGTTTTGAACATGGTCTGTTATGAACGTGGTCTGTTTTGAAAGAGAACCCTTAGGTTTTGTTATGAACGTGGTCTGTTTTTGTCTGTTATGAACGTGGTCTGTTTTGAAAGGGAACCCTTAGGTTTTCCTTGCCAGAAGTTACCTTACCTAACAATTGTGCTGAGTTAATCGAACACCGAACATGTTTATTTAACTGTATACCGGTGCAATTCTTTAACGTTCATTATTTAATGATTGCTTGCGACAAGCTGGAAAGATCCTAGTCACGTGACCACCACAACGAAAATTCGACCCTTGCTAACTCACGCCCAAATGCACTTTACACTGTTAATTGCTTTGCTCCACAGCTCTCGGGCTGTAGCAGAACACCAAGTGGTGGAGTGTTTTGTCGTGAACTGGCACGTTTCTAGTCGTTGGACACCTTCAACGACGCCTTTCTGAAGGAGTTTTCGTGGGCTGTTGTGCAAACAAATCAAAGCAAGATTGGAAGCTCGGTGTGATATATTGCTGATCAAAGAACAAATAACTCACCGGAGTGTCGTCAGCGACATCTAGTTGAAAGTTTTGCAAGATTTTGCAGATCGCCATCTTTACTTCCACCAGAGCGAATCGCATTCCGATGCAGTTACGTGGACCAGCGCCGAAGGGTTGGAAAATGATTTGGTTGACTTTGTTCATATCCTCAAACCTGATAAAAATCAATGAATCTTTATAGCTTGTAAATGGCAAATTTATAAGGTTCTTCCACATAAAAGCAAAGTAAAAATTTTTAGTGATCCACAATTTTTAAACCTGGCAAGCCAATTTTGGCCCGGGTTCCCATTACGAGACATTTCGAAATCCAAGTGCGCTTGCTTAACAAAACGCGTTCATCTAAGCAGAATATCCAGGGCTTCGCAAACAGCAGCCTTGTTTTGATAGGCTGAGGCAGAGCCATTCGCACAAAGCGCAGATCTAGATGTTGTTTTACCACAAATTCAAGCCGACGTTCTGATTCTTAATTCTTTGATCTGGCAGCATTTACCCATGGCTTACCCAGGCTTAACAACCAAGCATTTACCCAAGCTTAACAAAGCGAGAAACTTGGCATATAAAGGTACATAAACACATAGTAATTCCTGTTACGTGAACAGGAGCATACATTTTGTAGGAATCTCCGTTTGATGTGCAGGTTGCTGTTTTCTCAACTCCTGCGCAAATATGATTTTACTTCAATAAATAGAATTTGATCTCACCAAGTCACACCAAGTCACAGTTCAAGATACGCTAAATCGGGAAATGTATCACTCGAACTTAATATCGTTGCCACAATACCTATTAATTTTACGTAAATGTAGCAAATGGCGAGGATGCTGCAATAGCCAGAGGGAAAGGAGAAATGTCCACAGTTTTATTTTACAGCGCAACAACATTTCCAAGAACCACAGATAAAATTTTAAAGACAAACACGTGCCATAGTGACAAAAAAAATAATTCGAAAAATCCGAAACAAGCATGTAAAGACAAAGCATGTGTCATACTGCTATCGCAATTTCAGTCAGAAGTCCCTCATTCTTTAACGAGAAGAATCAGTGCTTGACTATCGCAAAGGCTCAAAAGCACTGGGGACTCGCAGCTCTTTTTCTGCATAAGCGCAATGTTTTTTTAAAATTGCAATGATATTTAAAACAAGCAATAATACTTTAGGCTGCAAAACTAAAAATCAAAGAGTTTTTTATTTGTTAAATCTATCACACTGAGCATCGATTGTGACCAACCGAAAATTTGCATCTTACATCGATTGCTGATTCTCAACGCAGGAAGATGCCACCCATTTTGTTTAGCAATTACACCAGTGGTCTTCAACGTGGGAGAAATCGCCCCCCAGAGGGCAATTTTATGCGTTGTGGGGACGATTTTGTGATTTACGAGATTTGGGGACGATTTTAGTTTCCAGAGGGGCGATTTGTGCGATTTAAACAATTAAACATAATAAAATTTTCGAATTGATTCCAAAAAAAGCAATATTTGTTACTTCGGAATCAAAGCAATTGATGCGTTTTCGACTCCATGGTTCGTGATAATAAAGGTTATAAAACATACGAGAGTAGTCACGCAACAATCAAACTATCATCGTTCAGGGTAACGCTTTACTGCACCAACTATCCAAGAAGATAGAGATTGTCACTAGTTGGGAGTTAAGCATTGCGGTCCTCACAAAGATTATGGATGTGCAGGTATTTTCTTGAGGCTCTTGTTCAAAATAAGATAAAAGAGTAGAGAAACTGTTGCGCCGAGTAGTTTTTTAGGTTGGATAAACCAATCGTTGCATGATCAACGTCACAAAAAGGACATCAAGCAATAACATTTGCCAGTCTCTATAGATCACCACGGGTTTTTTTGGATGTTTCTCGTATAGTATGCCACTGGTGTAGGAGGAGGGGTGCAAGGGTAGCGAAAAAAAGTTTTGATTTGGTAAAAATCCGGGTAAAACGTTTAAAATCCGGGCAAAATCCATAGAATTTTGGGCAAAATCTCTGAAAACCTTTACAAAATCCCTGACAATCTGAGCAAACGCCCTCAATATATGAGCAAAAGTGGCCCCCAACCTGCTTTAAATTGAAAAAAATGGCGCCCAAAATCGCAGAGCTTTTTCTGCGTTGCAGTCACTTTTTTAGATTCTTTTCGGCCAAGTTTGGGAGAATTCGGGCAAAAATCCTTCGCACCCCTCAAAATTTGCCTGTTCCTCCACCTATGTAGTATGCATTATAATTAGTTCTGTTATACTGACTATGGTTGAAAGCAACCAATACTGATATAACTGTCGGAAAATGCCCAATTTGGCAATTTTTCAAGAGGAAAACTTCAGCTTTTTCGCAGATAGTAAAAATGGCCCAACAATCATAACATTCGTACCACTAACTCATCGCATCGACTTTCGCGGCAATAGCGAATATTAATTGCAAATGGCCGTCATGTTCAGCCAAGTGAATTTTTGTCGTGAACTGCCACAAACCTATCCAACCGTATTGTGTTATTATCAGCAAAATTGCCTTGAAACAAGTCTTCCTGGCTTTCGGTAGAGCACTGCCAAATCACTGTTTCTGTAGGCAAAAAACTATGACCGTCCTTTGCCTTGTATTGTCTTTGTATTCCGGTGTCTAATGCAGTTGTAGAATGAGTATTCAGTCGTGATACGCCTGTGTTAAAGATAGTGACGCCGGAATGGGGGTGCATGACGGGGGCACTTCCCCTTGCCCCTTGAAAGGAGGGACAACGGGGGCACAAGTGCCCCTAAATAACAGCATCATAGGTACTTTCAGGGACGCCAGAGAGCGGTGAAATGATGGGGGTATTGCCCCCTGGCCTTTTGAACAAGGAGGTACTCGTCTTTTCGGTCGGGCCGATTCGGCCTGACCGTTTCGGTCTGAGTCGTTTTGGTTACGGGACATTTGGGTCTGGCCGTTTCCGTGTGGGGACATTTCGGTCACGACATTTCTGTGCATGCATAAAGAACTGATTACCTTTGTTTACTGAAGTGATTATATGGGCAGGCGGAATATCACGCTAGCTGGTGTTATACCAAGTCCCCTTTGAGGAGTCATGATTGCGGTTAAATCTGAATTATAATTATGAGTTTGAAGTATTTGTATTTAATTGCAAAATGTCGATAATGATTTAATTTGCTTGCTGATCATAAAGAAAATCATATTTTGATGCTGATTAACTGTTGGATCTTGGAACATGTTTGTAGTTTTTTTAAACTAAAACCTTTCGTTGATTTAAGTGCGTTTGCATTAAAAAGTGAACGTGTAAGATTTCTGCAAGATTTAATAGTCTGACCGAAATGTTTCGAGACTGAAATGACCAAGACTGAAAAGTCCCGTGACCGAAACGGCTCAGACAGAAACGGCCAGATCGAAAAGTCCTGTTCCGTGAAAAGGGAGCAACAGGCGCGGAGGTGCCTTTTCATAACAGAATCACAGGAATTTTATGGTTTTTCAAGATCAACTTGAAATAAATTTATTGCAACTATTCGTGCACCCATAAAATTCAGAATGGTTTTCTACAATTTCTGCTGTTGCAACCTCTCCACTGGCGTTGCGCTGAATGCGCGGTTCACCACGAACGGAATGTGCGCAAAGAACAACACCAGATATTTGCAGAACCGCCGCCAGAAAGTTTTCAATAGGGGGGCTTTTCAGTTCTGCAGCAGGGCTTTGGGTTTGTGCGGGGGTGCTTGACATTATAAAATTAACCAAAATTCCATTGATTTATAGTGTTTCACTTTCAATTTGGGGGGTCTTGGAGATTTGTTTGGGGGGGCTAAGCCCACCAAAGCCCCCGTGGCGACGGGACTGCATATATGTGGCGCGAACAAGCAATAACAAAATGATCTCGTCGGGTGAACTGTATTGTTGCTTGTTGCCACAGTGTGAAGCTTTGCCCACTTGCCGCTCAGGTTTTCTAATCGCAACAAAATGGTGCTGTGACCAGGATGTGAAGGTCGTGCCGTGTGAAGCCTTTAAGAACGTGCGATCGGTGCAGTTCGTTGTAAATAACAAGGGGATGTTATTACAACCTCTCCGCTGGCGTTGCGCTGAATGCGCGGTTCACCACGAACGGAATGGGCGCGAAGAACAACACCACATGCATGTGGCACGAACCAGCAATAATAGAGTGATCTCGTCGGGTGAACTGTATCGTTGCTTGCTGCCACAGTATGAAGCTTTGCGCACTTGCCGCTCGTCCTTTCCGATCGTAACACTGCCATTATTTTTGAGGTCAACATTGTTGCTGCCCAAAAACAAACACAATTGGTAACGATTTTTGTTTTTTACAAGTTTCCATTGCCCTCAACTCTTTTACTGCCCCCCCCGTCCTGTAGCTGTTCTGGCGTCCCTGGTTCAAGATGTGGAAAAGTTGTGATTTTGAATGTATTTAAGACAGGTATCAATGCTGTGTCATTTTTGCCTGTTTTTTGAAGCTGTGTTCTTGGTGTTTTTAACAGCCCGGTGGCTAGTCCGGCGTACGGTCTCCTCGGGCTTCGCCTGAGTCTTCGATTACGATTTATATCAGAGAACGCGAACTTGTTTGCTTTGTACGTTTGTGCCTCCACCCACGGCCCCACTTCACTAAGTTGTGAACTCGGGCTCTTTTCTTTGGGCCTTGTCACTGTTCATACATTTTCGTTCCAAAGTCTGGCCTCTCGCGTTCATGTTGCAGGTGACGTTTATGAAACAATATGGTTCGTAGTAGGCGTTCTCACGACTTCGTTCGCTCTCGCTTTACTCGGGCTCATCCATTAGAGTCCAAGCTGTCCTATGCAGTTAAGTATTTTTTAAAACGTAATTCATATCGGAATGAATGTTTTGTAAAGCAATGGACGTGCATAGAACATTGGATTTGAAGTTCAATCCAATGGACAGTTCCCATTTCGAGAATAATTTCAAACGATCGACAAATTGTCTAACAACTCGGGCTAATATGAATGAGCCTAGCTAGTAAGCGGAGGAACTACTGGCGTTATCATTGCTCGTTTACGTACGTTACTCAACAATGGAGAAGTTATCATGAGAATTTTTCATTTATTGTTACATAACATAACGTCACAGGGCAACGATAATGCCAGTCAGAATAACAGCAAATGGGAATTTCAGTGACGCAAGCGTCGAACGTTTTTTTTCAGTCAGTCAGAATAAATCGTATGATGAGCCCGAGTGACGCTGTTGACCTGGCGTCGCCCCTGTAACAGCCTATTTGAATTTCAGGTGGTTCACCGATACGTTTTCATAGTGGTGTATTTCGTCTAAGATGGTGTAATTTACACCTTCATATGGTGTAAATGTATTGACGTCATATTTCAATGCTTGTGATGTCACCGTTCCCGATTCAAACCACAAATATTTTCTATAATCTTTTGACGTGCACTTGTGCGCCCCACTTTGAAAAAGGTTCTGCCACACATGCACACGCGTAATAAATACCGCAGTCATCTTGACATGAACAAGACCGGTGGCAACGCCATAAGGCTTGAGCTGACCAACTTGCAAACGGCTTTGAAAAAGCTTGCAGATAAACGCCATCACAATCAGTTGGAACCAGCTGTTTTTTGGAAATGAGTAACATTCATCCTACAAATGCATTTGCATTCATTTTGTTTGTTCGTTTTGTTTTGTTCTAACTAGATTGTCCATTTATATTCCATTACCACCGAAATTATTTTCAAAACAAAACAATATTTTCAGACAAAGCAAAAATTATAGGTAGGGGGAGATTTTCAAAAAAAGTTCGCGTAGGCGGTTTGTACAAAAAAGATTGAAGAACACTGAATCAAACGATTACTAGCGCTGTTAGCAACCTGTCCTTTATAGTTTTCCAGTGCAATGTCAAGGTTTGATTTCAAAATTTTAATTACGATTCAAGAATTCATAATGTGAAATAAGGAATTTTAATTTGCAATCGACTGATGTAGACAGAAATTCCAACTACGCCATTGTCGACGCCTTCACTAAGCAATTAATCGACCCTTAGGCAAAATTTTTCCTTAAATTTAGAGTCGCTTAGCATCAGATTTAGATAAACACCCACGCTCCAGGATTTTTCGTGCCTGTGCATAAAAATAGCACCACCTCCTACGATGGAACGATATTATTAGATTTTGATAGTAATCAAACAACATCACCTTTCTGGCCTGAACTCCTCTGGATCTTTCCAGTTTTCTGGATCTCTTCCCATTCCATAAACTGGAATGTCGACGTGAATACCTTTAGGAATGCGGATGCCGTTTATTGTAGTGTCTTCTTCACAAAATCGGACGTTTCTGCAGGCGCAGGAAAACCAAATCATCGTCTACATGGCCCTGAAAGCACTCTTCAAAATCGAAGACAAATTCCGAGCTCGTCAAAACCTTGATCCGCAGCCAATGAATGCGACGGACAAAGATAAGAACCAAACATCCGAAACGTGTCTTTAACGTTTGCAAAGCACTAACAGAAGTGGGCGCCTCATGCATAGTGTATTTTAGTGGCTTAGAGAAACAAAAAGCGCTTAGTTTATTATCGTATTTGAAAATAATTTGATTGAAGTAGGATAATATGTGAATGATACACGTATCGACATAAGTATAGTGGTTGTTGGTTGTGGTTGAATCTTATCTTACCAATCTTATCTTACACAAATATCTTCCGCGAAATCTTATCTTAAATTATACATTACTCAACATAAGTCGTTGAACCTTAAACTACGCATAAAATATACACATTATACGTTACCTGACAGCAGGGGGATATAGCCTCAGTGACTCATTAATGCACATCGTCAAGTACTTCATGCTGTTAATCGCTTCGTAATTGAGACTACCCTGTAATACAAAGTATCAGACGCTTACAATCATTGTCTGCTTATAATGGTTGTCTGGGGAGATTCAGGCGCATTCCGACTGTTTCCGGATTCACACAATGAATTGTCAAAAACTGTGAACATGGTTATCACGTTTGTAGAAATCGAAAATCGAGCATGGACAGTAGTTTCTAACACAAACAGACGCCACATATCACACAAAAATTTGTTATGTCCCGTTTTTGTGCATCGAAGAACGAGTGAGGGCAAATGTATGCACAGTCAGGTTTTCCTGTTTGGCTGTGCCACTGTCAACTTCTCAAGATCGTGACACACTGCTTACGACTGATCTGTATACCAGTACGGTTATCAAAGTCAACAGCATAGCCCAGGGGCCTCCAAACTACGGCCCACGCGCCAGCTGCGGCCCGCGAAGCCATTTTGTCAATGATGAAAAAATAATTTGCAGTACTTACGAAAAATTTGTTGATTTGGTAGAATATAACATGACCCGCAACAATCACATTGCGTAAGACGTCCGGCCCTCGACATGTTCTGTATTACTTCATGTGGCCCTCGGACAACAACGTTTGGAGATCCCTGGTATAGCTCATCAATTATCTGTTTTTGTCTTACATATTGTTCGATGGTTTCTTTCACTTCCCGTCGTACTTTTTCTTGGCAGTCTTTGTACACAGCCAGGTTGTAAGCCAGAAACAACAGTGCACTAGAGGTAGTTTCGTATCCGGCCAAAAGCATGAGAATGCTATTTCCAACGATCTCATCCCGGGATATACCTGCGATCGCAAAGTCCCGCCGTGTGTGTATTACCCTACGAGCCAGGAGAAATTATGAGCAGTTTAGGTAAAATCAGTAAATTATCCATTCCGTCACCATTTAACTTTTGCATGAAATTGGTGGAATGTCTGTGTTCTCAATTTGCTCTTTGCCTGACTATCAGCAGAGCCGGTCAAAATTTTAAGGGTAACAAATCGGTTTAGAAAAGTAAGTGAAACCTCCAAAAATCTATGAATCATCAAAAACTTTCTGGACGAAAACTTCGGTTAAAATTGAAGATTTTTGATAACTTGATAACGGTTTGTTGCCAACTGCTCTTACTGGTCCTTTTTTTGCTACTTGGTTTGACAACTTCACGCTTACTGCGTTGGGTCGACAGGTATTGCATTTTTTCAAGAACGTTTCAAATGTCACGTTGTTTAGCGACGCACGAAGATAAATAATTATTCATTTAAAATCAGTCAACTGGAGCATCACCAGGCCCTCACAGCATACCAAAACATTTTGTGAAACTCTTATACGAATCTTAGCGGCAATAAAAATATTTTTGTAGTTCAAAGTACATTGTTTTCACTATTTGAGAAAAGTATTAAATTGCTTGGTATGGAGTCTGCAGAACTGTCTGTGATTGCTATTGACGGTGAGGTGTTTCGAGTCCTCCTAGCTAACCCTAAGGATACTGCCCCCGTCATCCTCCCCATTAGAAAATTAGGCACGAAAATGAATGGATGAATGCATGAATTAAATTGCTTTCAATGTGTGCGGGGTTCACTTGCTTCTACTTCACTCACTGCATCTTACTTTTGGAAACTTCAGCACTCTCTTACCTTTAACAGAATCCTTCAATTTGTTCTCGTCAATCTCTGTCTCCAACATGCATTTCAACAAATCCACTTTCTGATTAAGGAGTGGAAAGCATAAACACCAGCCCAAGCAAATGAACTAAATACTATATTGCAAAAGTTTCACTAATTAACTGTAGCATCGTCAGTGGCGTCAGCACTGCAGCGCAACCAAGAGAAACCAAATTGAACTTTCTTTCCCGTGAAACGGAAGTTTGTAACCCGTTAAGGACCTCGACATTCCACAATCTTCGGCTTTTGAGTCGAAACTGCCTCAATTTCACCACATTCGAGGATTGCCATCCAGCAAAGGTTTGCGGCCACACCAATTGAAGTAAACGGCGTACTGTAGACCAGTAGTTCTCAAAGTGGGGGGAATCTCCCCCTTGGCGGCGATTTCGAGGGGCAAGGGGCGAACACAACAAAGGAGGCGATAGGGGGGCAAAACATTACAAACGGGGAGAAAACGCTCAACCACTACCATTATTCGATCTTTGAGTTAACTTCAGTTAAAAATCACTGAGTCAACCACGGCTGTGACATTAATGCTCTCAAAGCACAAAACCTGCTTGTTAAAACATGAACGAGGTGATCTACGACTGTACCTCACTAAAATGTCTCCCAATATTTCGAAGCTTTTGTGAAGGCCGCCATGCACATCCATCACACTGAACTGGGAACCATGATATGTATCGATTTCTTTTCAAATAACATTGTTTAAATATATTACCTCGTGTTTGCTTTATCAGGCTTGGGGGGCGACAACGATGCGTCGAGAATGGAAAGGAGGAGATGGATCAAAAAAACTTTGAGAAACACTGCTGTAGATGTTCTGCTAAACAATCTTATCAGCGCGCAGGCAGCGGAATGTTGAACTATGGCCATCACCATTCAAGCTGACGTTTAGAATTGTTCTCGGAAGAATTTAATGGGCAGATAACTTGCTTCGTAGCTAAGTAACGAAAAGCCTGGATTATGTCATTTACTTCAGACATCAAGCAAGTTTGTATATCTTTATACACGCGTTTGACTATTCCAGTTAGTTCACGTGTTGCTTTTTCCGACGTCTTCTTTGAAAAAAAGTGTGTTTTACATTTTTATGTGGATTTTGAAATTTAATAAGTAAAAATGGCAACACCAGCGTTTATTGCACGTTCAACGCTTAGCCAGTTACTGTTTACTGTTCATGTTATTATATAATCAATGTTGCTTCTTTTCGTCTGAGTGCATGGAAAAAGCATGTGATCAGCACGCGTGAATATTATCAATGAGTATATAGTAGTTTTTGAAGTAGCGACACAGGTCGTTGTCAACACCAGTCGTTAAGCAGCAATCAGAAATTCCTATTCCGTCTGGCATTAGCGTTTGCACAGGCGCATTGTAACGTATCTTAGTGGACGTATTAGTTATATCGAATGATTCATAGTGCGAGGAACGTTTACATCGCCAGATAGTGGGGTTTGAGTGAGTCCAATCTGATTTAAGTTGTGTAGAAAAACTACATAGAAGTGTGATTGAATTATTAACTTGCAAATATTGTTTCGCAACATTTTCAACCCAACATTCCTTCAAAAACGATTTAGAAAATGCAAAATGGGGCTGATAGTCAACACAGACGTCAGTAAACAAATGTAAGGTGTTGTTCCTTATTGTTGCAAATTCAATGTTTAGCATGACTTCAATGGTTTGCAATGACGTCATTTTTCGTCTATTTGGCTATAGACAACAAAGATTGTAATTTTTCCTCCCCTGGAAAATATCTTTTTAAATTTTTAGCCGGCAACTCGTACAAAGTTGAACAGCATTTTTTATTGCTCTCTCTCCATAAAAATCTTGTAACGCTGTAGCGAAATAGATCACGTGATTTTCTCACCGCATTCTTCCCATTGTCGAGTTTGCGTTTTATCATTGCGTCAACCAATGAGCTGAAGTAGTTGAGAACGTTGCGAGGAATGAGAGAGAAATTGAAAAGCTCCCCAACTTTTTCCGTGGAGGGGAAAATAACTGCAATAAACAACATAAGATGTCAGATTGTCACTCACAATGAGCCAAGAAGGACCTACAAAGTCAAAATAAAATATTCTATGGCTGAACGAGATTTTCTAACCCAATAGTTCTAAGTATACAAGTTGAAAAGTAACTCACAAAATTGCTAAATCAAACAATAAGTAGAGAGCTATGCTAAATCTGCACAAAGCCAACAAATAGTTCTTTGCGCACTGCAGCAACAAACGCAAAAGTGAATCAACACTGTCGAAATTATTTTACAGTATGTGATTTGAACCTAGAGCACGAGGCATACGTTTGACAAAGCAGCTCTCTGGAAAATCCACGCGCGCACAAAATATCAAGACAAGAAATTTCCTGTCGCACGAAGTGCTTCGTGCGCTTCGTTTGTTGCTCCGCAAAGCAAGAGATTGTACAACAACGTGGAAAATACATCTCGCTGGTTATGGTTGCGTTCCTGACAGAGATGCAGTTCGAACCAAACTTAATAAACTACAACCATCAGGATTTCATAGCCTTGCTGGGATGTATAAACGCAATGAAGCCCTGCATTTACCCAAAGACTCAGCTTTAATGTGGCATGGCCAAGAACAGTGGAGCACTCTCGAAGGAAGTCTTACTGTATCGCAGGTCTTTATCTAGATTAAGGTATCATTGGCGCGGTTGTGCTGTCCGACGTCATTTGTGGATGGGGAGTAAATCTTTATTCAAATTATTCCAAAGGTTTGGCGTTGCCGACAATACGCTTCTTGCACTAACACACGATAGACTTGTGTTGCATGCGAAAACAGTGACAGGGTGAACGCCTGGCTTCCACAACGAGTGGTACATGGCGTAGACTCGGAAACATTGTGGATTTATCTACAGAACATGAAAAGTCGGAACGACTTCTATCGTAACTCAGTTCTTGTCAAACCATTGTTTAACTATATTTGAGCCTCAGCTCCACTTGAAGTTTGAGGTCTAACGCTGGGGAGGAAGAGGTGCAGGGAATGTTTAGCATCAAAGCATTTACTTTTTATTGTTCCTTGACTTTGTTTTCTTTGAGAACCAACAAAGACGACGAAGAAATCAAGCGACTGGAAAAAATGAGTGACACCTACTGTCTCCGCTGAAAGCAAACGGTAGGTGCGATTGAAAGCAAATAACGTATCAACGCCCGAGTAGACCAGCTGTGTCCTGCCGAAATTCCTTCCTGAGTCAAAAATAATGTTACTGACTTAATGAGGGCGGCACATTGAATGACTTAATTTGATCTAAGCAAACTTAAATTTAGTTTAAGCTGCTGTATTGAAAACGTTAGAATTCTAACTACAATGGTGACGACAGTTTGGCATCTTTTACCACTTCGTAAATGTGATGTCATTGGCAAGTTTAGTTCCAGTGGAACAACAAGTGTAGAAATCAGAAAAAATAGGAATAGTTTTGCAAGCAAGGTGTCATCAGGCCTCTGACTAAGAGGATTTAAGGCTTTGGGGAAGAAATGCATTTTTAGGGGGCAAGACTTTTCTTTTTGTTATATGTTTTAAACAAAGTTTTTATTAAGCACGGAATATGGGGAGGTACAAAAAATTGGGGGGCACTGCCCACGAATGTCCCTCCGGGTTACGGGCCTCTGTGCCAGTGGACATGTGGAAATCTCCCACTATGAAGTACAGACGTGATAAAGTGGCACTGAGGACCACTGCATCAAAAGTGTCAAATTTGAGATTATCAAAATAAGGACAGATTGTCCATTATTACATATACTACAGCGAAAACCGAAACTGGGCCAAAAAAAGCTTCTACTGGGCTTAAGTTAGGACATAGCTGCTCTATACTTTAGAAGAACGAATGCACTTGCTTTAATCAATCCGCTTTTGTTCGAAAGCCGGAAACGGATCAGGAACCTTAGCTTCTCCGGGATTCTAAATTTGATATTTTCCTATTAACTTTTTACTCGAAAATGTTCTTTCTCTTCGTTTCGAGTTGGTAAAATGAACTTTCACCACTGTTGCCCACCTGGAAAGAAGCTTTTGGCTCCCGCTGAAAAAATCCACCATTGCGCACCCTGGAAGAAATCCTTCTGATGCCCATGTTGGCAAAACTGGTTCGAATTCAAAGGAAGAATTTTTTGTTTAACCAAACAATGGCCATTGTCTTTTTTTACCATAATGAAAGCCAACGTCGGAGCATATAACCTAATAAAATTTTTGTGCCTCTGTGATGGCGGTACGCTAAAAATACTATTTGGAAGTTTTTAAAGGGCGCTGCTATTCAGAAAGGAAGCCTGCTTTTATGTTGTAAAAATATTTTGTGAGCAATTGTTTTGCGAGTGGTGCTGTCCATGCTCGAAGGCAGCAATCTAGAACCATCGTTTGATAGAATCCGACGAACTAGTAAAGACAACTAGACAGCACAGCATCCACATTTGAAAACACTGAAAGCTTAGCTGTGGTTGCCAGCTAGTATTGATGCGACTGATATCTGACCTGTCGCCTTGACATAGGTTACTGCAGATAAGTCTCATGAGAAAACAACAGTGAAGCACTCCTGTCCGTTTGATGGAACTTGGAAGTGCGTAGAGGTGTCCAAGAAAGCAATGTGCTAGCAGAAAGTTGTTGCGAGTTTCGGAAGAACTATGTCCTAGTTGTCACTCAGAAACTAAATATTTATTTGAAGTTAATTTAGGTTAGTGGAAAGTCTAGCCACACAATTAAAAGATGTACTAAAAAAAAAAAAAAAAACATTTTATTACCACTTGACAAGTTCAAATTTTTGTCACAACTCTAAAAGTTAAAAACCTTACAGAAAAACATCACAGCGATATTGCTGAATATGGAAGAGCTGAAAATTTTCTTTGCCATTTGAAGAACTTTGGGTTCGTCGCCTTCTTCCTGGAAAAAAACATGAATGGCAAACATACCGCGAAATCCCCAAATTTTTTTCTTGAGAAGCAACATTCAGCCATTTCACGCTGACCGATTACGTTAGAGCAACGGTGAACAACCTGCAGCCGTACGGCCGCATGCGGCCTTCGATAATGAAATTTGCGGCCGTCCACATGTAATCTAAAGTATAAGATTTGGCGGCCGTGCTAGCGTATATTGAAGCAAAACAAACGCAAGGCAAGCAAGATCAAGCGAGTCATTAATTGCTACGATGCTTTGCAAACTTTTCTTTTAATAAATTCGTCAAACTGTTTGACATTTTATTATACTTTTAGGCACAAGTAAATGACATATACCGGATGAAACCTATTCTTTAATCAAACGTATCTAATAAATATAACTCGCAACTCATTGGCGGCCGTACTTCATAAAAATAGAAGTCATGCGGCCGGCAATAGCAAAAGGTTGTACACCCCTGCGCTAGAGAATCAATCAAGACATCATAAGATGGGCATTTTCGTGTAATATATGATTAACAAACTAAAATTGCATTTGCCATTGTTTCACAAGTCATACTGACGCCATATGAGTCTTCTCTTGACGTCACAATGAAGCTCAAACTTCCAAATACAAAGATAAAAATTTTATTTTAAAACAACGCCTTGCCCACTCAAGCGTCAGCGCGAAAACCATACCGGCGTCCGAACGTCAGACAGCAACCACGAATATATCGTGGATCGGCGGTTAAAGTGCTCCGAAACACTTCTGCTTTAGGACTTCTATGAATGTTGGTCAAATTAAAAACAAAATGGATTAACAAAACCAAATGTTTTTGAATTACATTCAGAAGTGAAGCCCCCTTCAAAGACTAAAGTTTGCCAAGCATTATTTAACCTTAACTAGCACACAAACTACATTTGAAATTAACGACTAACCGCATGAGCAGATACGATTTGTTTGACATATGCAAAAATAAACCGTTAACATAATTCGTAGAATCAACAGTTGCCACCAGTGTTCCCTCGAAGAAAATTCTGCGCTGAGCAAATGTTTGTTTTAGTGAGCACGAATATTTAAGGCTGAGTTAGCAGAGTTCTAAATGAATTGCAGACTTTGTGAATTATTAGTATAAGTATAAAATCCTATCAAAATACAAACAAAATGCACGTTTTTCAAATTCAAATAGTTTTCCGTTTTGATACGTCGCGATGCGGCTCCTTATGGGAGATGCTAACATGCATTGGAAAGATTCCCCCCTCGACCAGGTTCACTCCATTGTTGATTGTGAGCCACCGCTTCTTGAAGCACTTTCCAGTTGCGGGCTCAAGGCATGTGATGCGATGCGCCGTCACAGTTGTAAGTGTCCGAGGATGAGTGCATTTGCGCATTTTAGAGGGAAAAATGGTTGCCACACCCAGAAACGTGTAGAGGAAAAGTTTTACATAAATTAGAAATCTGACAGAAATTTATTTCAACTGGCAAGAAACACGTAATATAGAACCAGCAGTTGCGTAGCGAGCGAAGTGCCTCCCGCTGCCGACCATAAAAGTGCCACCCTTTCCACCACTCAAATTTGCTTACAGTCACAAGAATGTAAAATGGAGGAAGATCATATTTCGTGCTTGTTAAAGGTATAAGCAATAATAAAGCATCTTGAACATCACAAACAAACACTCACAAACTGAAATGGATCTTGTTTTTCATTGTTGCTTATGAGTCTTGCTTTTTCAGATTGTCGCCACATTTCTCATCAATACTCTTCCTATTTTCACTGCTTTCTTTGCATATGCACACTAGTATACGGACCCGGCATATTTCGTCAAATTTTCTTCCCTGTTGGCTTTCAGTCTCCTCACAACCCCACTTGGCTTTAATCTTTACTCATTCCAGGGGATTAAACAAAAAGTTAAGGGAAGCGATGGCAGCATACCTGCTTTACAGATGCAAACATTTATGTATGTTAATATTTCGTGTAGTATCCCCGTCTTTAACTAAAAATAGTATATATGCTGCGTATAGCAGGTATAATAATAAATTCGATAAAATAATCTCAGTCATGTGAAGAATGTTTCATTGTTCACTTCACGTTTCAGTAGCGGCTTAATTCTCTTAGAATAACTCTGTCGGTACTTGCGCGCGGGCCCTCTTAAGGTGCGGGACCCATTTTGATAAAACAGGTTTAATAGGCTTAAAACCGGCTCTGGTTGAGAAGCGCTGGCTTGCAACCTTCATCGTGAACTACAAACTTGGTCCAGCTCTTGGGTTGGACTTCTTCCAACTATGCGTGCATAGTGTTATTCCTTGCCTTCGTTTGTTAACAACAGACACCTATTTCGAAAACTGTAGTACCCAGGGCCTGCGGGAGGGGGTGCAGAAGATGCATCATACCCGAGCCCAGTAGACACTGGGGCCCGGTAAGATGAAAGCAGGCACCATCGGTTTTGCTGTAATCAAGTCCTTAATTGATGTTCGGTCACCAATGCTAGGTGACAGGTGATGTAATGATGTGCCATTGGGGCGTTGCTAAGGATCGAACTTCAATGCAAACACTCAATTATTTAGCACACTGAATTTGACCCCAGACGTTTGAGCAAACATTTTATCAGTTTTCTCACTCCACACAAACACATTTCCTAGTTCTTCAGGCTACCAGTCTAGGCCCTCTAATCATAAAAACGGAAGAGTTAGAAGTTTGAAACTACTTTCAGCAATTAATTTTTAATCAACAAATTGCCGCACCACAGAAGGAGCCGCCCGGATCCTGGAGTCCACAGAACCCCCATTGCTACGCTACTGTATGGAACAATGGTTTGCCAGAAACCTACGTTGAAAAACACAACCCTGTCAAACTATCATATCACATACCTGGGTGTGAACATTTACACCAAAAGCAGCAGAGCAAATAATATCCAATGACAGTTTTCCCAAAACCCTAGAAAAAAAGCATTTCATTTGTCACATCCATGTAACTTACAGCATCACGGCAAGTTTACTTCAAAGCAACGCATTTACTTCAGAAGTAGTGCCTTCCATTATGCTGCAGTTACTGCTTCACGGCAACAAACAGCAAATACCGCCGATATATCACAACGATTTATTTCCTGTGGTCGCAAACGCGTTGCTTTGTCATGTAGGAAGAAAATATATTGAATTCCTGAGTGTTCATTTTCAATTTTATCTGCGATCACAGCAGTATTGCCTTGTTTGGGCAAACGCGCATCACTTTTACTGCAGTAATACGACTATGGGATCATCATTTTGTAATGTAGAAACGTAGGTGAAGTGGGCGGCTTGCCGAACCGTTATAATTAATCCTTTGGTGTCAGGTCGGGCTAAAGGTTAACTGAAGGCAATACCGAAATTCTCATTGGCAAGAAAAAAATGCAATTTTGTTTCTTTATTTTCTAAATCATAATACAAAATTTACAGCATTAACTCAAAACCAGCTTTATCTATTAGATATTTTGCTATAAATCTGCCTGCATAGTAATCAAATATCAATTACTATAAATGTGTTCATTTATTTCTGATAAAGGACAGAAAAGTAACTCTGCTGTGGTTCATAATCCATAATTTGTTTGGAGAATACGGCCATGCATTTATTTTATACAGGTTGATGTTCACGTATTTAAAAAAAAATTAGCTCAAACAGAACATGGCTTGCGGATACATTCTTAAAGACAATTAAATCCTTGGATGTCAATCCAGGCCAAAGCTTAATTAAAAAAAAATTTAACTGCACTGGCACAAGAAACAAAAAATGTAAAGGTGACTTTTGCAGTACAAAACAAACGTATCGAAACTAGATTGCCTACTCACTCTTTCATGTCGAACTTTTCTTCGTCACGTGATACTTTTCTCGTCAATCTTTCTACCATGTCATCAGAACACTGGTCAATGATCCCAAACATTTCTTTCAGCTTGGAAGTGGAGAATGCCGGGGTCAACGTGTTCCTACATAGAGAGAAGGGCGATTAAAACGAATTGAATTTTTTTATTTCGAACTCCAAGTAATTAGAACTTTATGAATGGATATCTTTCTGAATAACACTGTCTTTGTAAAAGTAAGTTTTTGCTGTGGAAACCCACTGGTCTTCATCACGCTCCTAGTTCCTTCATAAGAGCACAGAAATTAGTCTAAGTGGAAGTATCATTACGTGCTTAGTTCCTGGTGGTAAAATTACAGTAAACTATTCCTGGTAACAGGTAACAAGCTGCTGACATGAGAAAATCAGCTGACGCCATGTACGCGATCAGTGGATGATCAAACCAGGGTCGTCGCCTGCGGGGGCCTATGGTGCCCGGCCTCCCTATTTGAAATCTGTGCCTCCCATTTCATGTTTTGCCCTCCGGTTGCTGCGTACATAAAATATTGTATTTAAAAATGTGGCCTCCCCTTGTGGTTTTTGGCCCCCACCTGCTGCGAAATCCTGGCGACGGGCCTGGATCAAACACGTCAACATTAACATAAAACCATTGAGGCAGTTGTGGAAGCTAGTAGAAGCGCTTCAACAGTTTGTAACATTAAGGGTATGAACCAACTGCACTGTCGAAAAGTTTGGACTGTGTAATTTAAATTCAAAACCTACCACATGATGCACTACCTAACCGATCCTGCATGATGCACTGTGCTTTCGCACATGATGTGGCTACACGGAAGAAAATTCATGTTATATTATTTTTAAGTCAAAGCAAAAGGATTTTACTATTTGGCTGGCATAGTTATTTTTGACAGATTAGATTGAACAACCTTCGCCTATCGTAGTAACTGAAGTGTTGCTGAATTTATCAGAGCGGCGTGTATTAGCTTTCATGCCAAACCCAAGTAGGCAGATAACTCGACCTAGCTGTAGTTTTCATATTCTGGCTAAGGGGACCGAATCAATCATACTATCTACGTCAGGAAAGCCAAAGCAATGCTTTTTTACTATAAGTCAATGCACTAAATTCGTCCATCTACTTCACATCTAATTTTTTCTCGTCTAAGACGCTACGATTTTGCTTTGCTCGATGTACACAAAACAAGCGATTTCTAATAAAAGATAAGCTTTCGCACTTGCTCAAATATTGATGTATTGTCTAGCTATGTTCCAATCCATCACATTTTTTCATTGTGGCAAAGAAAACCAAACCTTATCGTGCACTACATGCACTCAGCCCAAATGTCTCGAACCTGAAACAACCTCCCAATGTTTGACTCGATTCGGAACAAGGCCGTCTTAACCCATGGCCCAATCTGCACTAGCAAAGCCCATAATCGTAAGAACCTCTTTTTACTTTATCTGTATGTCAAAAATACGTTTAATTTCTTTGAATATTTGCATCTTTCTCTATGTGGGTAGTTTGTGTGAGGCCCACTGTAATGTTTTGCTCAAGGACTAAAATACGTTCAGGACGCCGTTGGAATAAAGCGAGAAGACAAGTTATTTGCCAAAATCCATCACTAATATTGTCCGATGCTGTGGGTCAGCGCTGCTTATACACACAGTAATACTGGTATTGAGTTCATTCAAACCCATTTGCTGACCAAACTTTGATCGGAAATCATAGTATGTCAACGTTATAAAAACTCATCCAATGTACTCGTCTGCATAAGAATGCATTTCAGTAAAGAACAGATTATAACTGGTTTAGTTCAGATAAAACAGTAACACTTTTGAACCTGACTCTTTTCCAATGATCCCCGCTGGCGAAAGTCAAACTAGCGTTTAAGTGTTTCCCGTTGAGTTTCATGAACAGTCTCTGAAAAAACAAAAATATTTGATGTTACCCAAGTAACCACTCTTTACAAGCGCGACTGAATTGAATCCATTAAATTTCATTTGAATAACACTCCAGGACTGAGGATGCGTAGTGTTGTGTGGAATCGATTTCTTATTTTTTTAATTTGCTTGATGGGTTCACTTGGGTCGGCTTTGCGGAGATTAACTACTTGGATACAGACATGTGCAAGTTTGAATCATCGCAAAAAAGAAAGCAGAACCAAGTCGGCTGAGTGGGTGAATTTGATTTTATAATAGCGTTCTTTCATACATTCAGACCCGTAACCAGGGGGGGCGCAGGGGGCGAATCCCCCCTATATTTGTTCGCCCCCCTGGAAAAATGTGTTGAAGATAGTTTAAAAATATTGGACATAGTTTGAAAAATTTGGGCCCCACTCAGAAAAGTCTTCGCCCCACCTGGCGTCCCAATCTGGTTACAAGCCTGCATACATATCATTTTATACGTTTGCTTGTGTCGTATCTGGCATAACTTGAATGTTTTTCGAGAACTCGAAGATCTTCACTTAGAAAAGATCAAATATTTTTCATCTCTCTCTTGGCTGTACGAATTATTTGAAAAACAGTTGAGAACCACGCATACAGAAAAATACCTCTTACTTTTCGAAATCTATCTCTTCAAGAGCAATTTACTGTACAAATGTAATGAGCAGCGAATAACATTCTAATTTACAATGCATCTTTGGTTGACATTCCAGCTGGTTTTCTGACGACCAAAGTTTCATGGTCCTAAAGGGCAACCAGACAAAAATTTTGTCTATGCTCCACCTCTTCACTTGAAAACACGTCATGGACCTTTTTGTTAGTTTCTGGGTACAGGTGGGATTACGGAGGTTACGCAGAAGTCTGATGTTTTAAGCATACAAATCTTTTACTTGATGTTTGAAAACTGTGTTATATTTTCGGGTGTGAATTTATCAAGGTCATCTTTAAGTTAAGTAACATTATCAGTTGGTGGATGTAACATGCAGCCGATTGTTTTTTTTAAATCAACACCACCGTTTTCATTTCTTATCGAGTTTCCCTCCGTTGGTTTTGCAAATTGGACTTCAAACAAAAACGAAATCGATTCAATTCACGTTCTTCCTCCGATAATTTGATCAGATGGAGTAGACAAGGCTGAGAAGTCCAAGGCAAAGGCAAGGTTTTCCAACCAAAATGTGCGTTGTCTGGCTTTAGACTACCTGAAGATTTATTGGGTAACGCTGAAAACGTTAAGGTTTTTCGAAATATCCTAGGCAGCTGTGTCACCGCTACCCTCTGGAGAGAAAAAATGGATGTGAAAAATAAAATGGATTAAAAACACTTCCTCAAACTTGGCAACGCAGCACGATTTCATTTTACTTCAAACAATTTCTTTGAAGCATTAGGAAATCCCCTACGAACAGCCCACAAACCCCTTATGAACAACGCACAAAAATTTGGGTTGCTTAGACAGAGATGGTTGCGTTCGCATGGAATCGTCTTAAACAATAACGAAATCGTTTTTTGCTTTGGGCTGAACTTCTGCCACATTCAATATGTCGCAATGTATCTTGGATCGTTTTAACTAGAACGAGAGAGAAAGCGTAGTTTTATTCAAAAAGGTTACTGAAATCTTTGCAATAAAAACAACCACCCAATCAGCAATCAAACCTGCCATTGACTAATTTTGTTCAGACTGAACCGAAACAAAGCAGGTCAAGCAAACACAACAAAGGGCTTTTTACATTGAAGCGATGCAGAGCAACTCCATAAAACTTCGCTAAAGATTTAAAGGGTGGAGTCGTTCAGAAATACATTCCACAATTCATTGTCTCACGATCAGTCCCAAAAGAAACAGACCAGCTCCCAAAGAAAAGCGTTGATATTGGTAGGATTTTCATGGAGTCAATGCGAAATGACTGCAATGCAATAAACACCATGAAACCACTACTTCAGTTTGTCATGGATGGCGTTTTCATCATCACCATTCACGATGGAGTCACCACGAATTTTCAGGATATTGCTTACTTGGCAAAACCAGCTGGACCCGGTCTAGCAAATTTCCAAGTTAGGCACGTGGCCAGTCTTAATCCATGGGTAGCTTACAAGATTCTGATCAGAGCTTACTAACGCAGATTAACCTTACATGCTGTTTTGCAATAAGGAAGCTTGAACTTTCGTCCTGAGGTCTTTGTCCCTCCGGTCGTCCCGTGTTCGCACAAGTGGGATACACTGTTTGAGTGTGAACAGCACGGTGTGATTATTGCCAGACATATTACTTTTATTTGCTGGAGTTTTGCGGTCAGCACGCAAAAGTATTCAATATAACGTTTATGGTGGTATGAAAGCATAGCACAAAAGCGTTTTACCCAGCTGGTTCTTTCAGACCTACTGTTTTTGTTCCTTAACATTCAGTAATTGCCTGTTGGACATTTACTGATTGCGTTGCAGGTCAGTTGACCCTTTTCTTCACAAAACTCCAAAACAAGATTTTGAATATAGAATACCGGTTTGTAAGAAATTCAGAAAGAAGACTTTCCACATGATTTATTCAAACACAAGCTGCACATCCCAGTTTCAATTGAACTGCATATCCAACGTCATGAATGACAGTGAAAAACACGACTAAACTCGCTTACTTGTCGGTCACGGAAGATGGAGAATTGTTTAATTTGTATCTGTTTCAGGACTTCAGGATCCCATATGGTGATGCGTGGAGATAGACCAGAATAAAACCTACCAAGTACATCAATGATTTGCAGCTAATTCCTATTATGTCGCATGAATTGGTTGCGAGAATGCCTGCTAGCGTTATCGTTAAAAACTCTCAGGTTATGGTATAACCAAGCAATCACTTGAGCAGGCACTGTCGTTGCAGTACTTACCCATAAACCTTTCCGAACTTTTTTTTGTAATCCAAATCTTGGGTGAAGAACTGTTGGAATAAAACAAATTACTGTTTAAACACCTTTTCGAAGTTCCAACCAACGGAGCAACGTTATTAAGAAATCGAATAATTTTTCTTGAAACGACTTAACTGCTTCTCCGTCTTTGAACGCCGCTCCCAAGTTTCCTATTCCAAGAATGGACGGTGGGTCGTGGGGAATACCCAGCTTTGATAACACTTGCCATTGCCGATGAATGTAGTACCTGCAAAAATATCAAATACACTGAATATCACCCAAACAACAGCAATGCATATGGTTTTGGGAAACACACGTGGTTAAACTTAAGGTTCAATATTTCACTTGAATAGAGTTGCGGATCCAGCCAGTATAGGATTAGGGGGGGGGCGATTTCAGTAATATTTGGCAGTGAAGTGTCATTATGCGTTCACTACTGTAAGGGAGATGACGTATACGTCACAACACTGCTGTGACAAAACAATGGACGGCAAAATAGCCCTTTTGTCGCGAATGCTGTGTTCCAAATTGTACAAAATCACGGTGCAAAAAAGTACTTTGGTAGGTTTTAGGGGAGCCGATAGCTCCAATCGCACCAGCCTGGATCCGCCTGGTCACGGGCTATCAACAAGCCGTAGTAGTGGAAGTAAATCCATGCCAAAACCTTCGGTTGCATCCCAAAACTGCGTTAAAACCATACAAAACTCGACAACATTCAGTGAAATCAGTAACTAATGACGGGCTATTTTAAGTTATCAATTTGCAATGCCTGTCAAATCATGAAGAAATTGGAGAGTTCTCAAAACGTTTTCGCTGTAATTGATCTGAGAACCACTTTCGTTTTTGAGTTTTCCAACTTCGGGTTGAGCTGATCACAAATTCTCGCTGATACTGCTGTTCCAAAGGCAGAATTTAAAAAAAATACGAAACACAGAAGTTGCAGCCTTTTGCCTGAAGCAGTCGTACAAGAGAAGGCTGATACTTTCTGTTTAACTCGCATTTATAAATGAGATCCACCATACAGTAAATCAAATATAAACGTTGTAAAGCCCTGTTCATAAGGTAGTAGTTCAAATTGAGCATTTCAATACACATACCTTATCAACACTAATAGTGTTCCCAGCAGAATCCAACTCTCTATGGACAGGATGTCTAGCGGTGTAATCATGGCTATGCTTTTAAAGAGATAAGTTCATTTGAAAAAAATTGCTCTGCCTGAAACAAGCTGACAAGTTGATCTGATACAAATACGAAACAAGCGTGTGATGCAAAGCTGAACTGCAGGTTCAGTGAAACTCTGCAATCGTGAAACTCTGCGGCGTGTCAGGCTTCTACCACGCCGCAGCAATATATATTAACTCGTTTGCAGGCTTACAGTAGGTACACAAGCCTGACAAGTACGGCAGTCACGGCAACCGTTTCCTGGGCCAAGCTTTTTTAAAATTTTAAATGCTTGTCTAAGAATTACGTCAAGTTTGTTTACCGAGACTTACCGGTGAAAGGGCGTGTTGATTTTTCATCTGAAATGGAAATCACGTCACCATTCAATCACTGCAGCGTGCGGGTGATTTCCCACCCAGTGAAGGTTTTCGAAAAAGGCTGTGGGTTACGAACGGTGGCGAGAGTCCAAATTAATTACGTTTGCACTAAAGAATGTTTTCAGAAAAAGTAGTCTGATTTTTACTTTTAACTGATTCTTTTAATTTAACTAATAATATTATCAAAAACTTGAAATGTTGGATGTATGCAAAGTGTAAACATATTTTTCATGTGGTTTCATGTTCACTAAAATGCAGAACGACTCATCTTCTAACTTGGTAAATGGTATAAGCTGCGCTGCTCCAGCGCAACTTGTTGCACCGACATATTTGTCTTCAAAGAGTATTATGTATTACACTTAGCTTCGCTTGATTGAACTTCACGGTTGTCAAAGCATTTCAACACCATCACTTCACGGAGTTAAGGTAGAAGCATCAAATTAAGGGCTATGGACATGGGCGTCCGCAGAAATTTTTCCAGGGGGGCAACGTCGACCTTTTGCTTTGCTTATCATTTTCAAGTTGCTGACGATGCAATTTAAGTGGACCTTCACAAAACGCTTGGCACTTTTTATACCACAGAATGGCCCATGTTTTGGTTACAATCACAAAAAATGCACTTTGTTGGCAGCAATAGCCAGGTATATTACGATAATTTACACACTGGGCCAGCTATGTCCAACCCAAATGGCTTACTGAGCCAAAAATCGTGTCGCTATCTCAACCAGGGCCGCACATTTTACAACAGATTAACGACGGCCGCAAATTGAATGGCTTACTTTGATCTTATCAAACTAATTTAACTTAAATATACTGAAAGTGTTCGAATCATAACTGCAGTGGTAACAGACGTGATTAAATGGCACTTAGAACAACCTGCATCAAAAATGTCAAATTAAAGATATTATCAAAATAAGGACAGCTTGTCAGTATGTAGACGACTTTTACTGCAGCGAAACCTAATCTGGGCCGCACAAAGCCTTCGACTGGGCCGCATGCGGCCCGAGAGCCGCGGGTTGGACATAGCTGCACTAGGCTATCTCCCAGATTTTCAACGCAGGGTACTTCTTTACAAGAAAGCATTGCCGTAATCTTTAAGGAAAGAAGCATTTCCATGATGTTCAGCGAAACCACAAATTATGACTTTATTTTACTTAGAAAGCGGGGCCGCACTCAGCTGATATTTTCAGCGGAGAACAAAATGGTTGTAGGTTGATGCTGTACCTAACAACTGAACATGTTTTTGAAACTTTCGGGGGGACAGTTGCCCTCCCACTGGTTGTGGTATCTGCTAGCAAAACTTGTCAGCGTCACTTGGAAAGAAGAGCTGCAAATGCCTGGGATCTCGACAATAGTAATCAATAAAACCTTATTTGTCTTTGCTAATTTTTGACGGTGAACGCTCATCATGCACAAACCGGAAAAGTAGACCTGTATGATTACACAACTACGGACAACTTACTACAATGAGAACACCACACAGGTTTTAAAAATTGAGCAGATGAATTATGAAAACTCGCCGCAGCCATGGGAGTTCGCAGACAATTTTTCAGGGGGAGGAAACGTCGACATTTTGCTTATCCTTTCCACGTTGCTGAAGATGCAATGCAAGTGGACGGTCACAAAACGCTTTACCCTTGCGGCCTTGCCACACCCAGTTTTTTTTTAGTTTTTTTGAGGGACAGAAACGGTCTCTCAATTTTATATCTCAAAAATACAGTAGAACTGATGTATAACCACCACCAAAATACGCTAAAACCTCACTTTATGACAATCTCGCGGTATCCAGATGAAATAGTTGCGGTCTTTTAAAATACTGTGTCTTGAACGTCACCAACGTCAAACTTTATAAAAACCTGATTGCATGACAAAAAATGTCCTGTTTTAGGGCAACAGCTATGGGGTGCCGTTTGTAAAAATATTATATTTGGCAGATTTAGCACAAAAACTGCTATCTCTGCGCCCACTTAGCTATCTCTGCATGTAATTAGCTATCTCTGCGCAGAGATAGCTATCTCTGCGCGCATTTAGCTATCTCTGTGCAGAGATAGCTATCTCTGCGTGCATTTAGCGATCTCTACGCAGAGATAGCTATCTCTGCGCGGATTTAGCTATCTCTGCGCGCATTTAGCTATCCCTACACATATAATGCTACTAAAGTGATGTTTGTTGCCAACGTTATTTTCGGGTAAGAACGCCTAACCGAGAAATTCCTTTCGATGCACTTTTTCTATGACAGCGTTATTCTCTTTACAAAACGGTGCTCATCACCAAGCGAGCACTTCGCTTTCAACTCGCTCTTTCTGTAAGAGCATTCTCTTTGTGCACCTGAAGATGCTGAGAGGCGGCAAGCTGCATCTGGTGAGAACAGTTGGAATGGTCAGACTTGACGAGATCCTCTTTGAAACTTTAATCAAAAAATGGCACTAACACTGAGACCACCACCACAAGTTTACTGTAGCCCATCGTCTGCGCAAACCAATGTTATTATCAAACCAGTATAATTTAGAACTGAAACCACCTAGCTTTAAACGACGCCAGGGAATTCATGCCTTGCAGTAGCCTAGCTTTGTCTGTATTACTGCAACAGAACACCAAATTTTTCTTCAGACAGGATACCATGTTTCGTTCCGACACGCCTCAGCACTATATACACATGCAGATTTAGCTATACAAGTGCAGAGATAGCTAAATGTGTGCAGAGATAGCTAAATTCGTGCAGAGATAGTTAAATGCGCTCAGAGATAGCTATCTCTGCGCAGAGATAGCTATCTATGCGCAGATATAGCTAAATGCGTGCAGAGAACGTTATCTCTGCGCAGAGATAGCAAAATGCGTGCAGAGATAACTATTTATGCGTGGATATAGCTAAATGCACGCAGAGATAGCTATCTCTGCGCGGAGATAGCTAATTGCGTGCAGAGATAACTATCTCTGCGCAGAGATAGCTAAATGCATGCAGAGATAGCTAAATGCGCGCAGAGATAGCTATCTATGCGCAGATATAGCTAAATGCATGCAGAGAAAGCTATCTCTGCGCAGAGATAGCAAAATACGCGCAGAGATAGCTAAATGCGTGCAGAGATAGCTATTTATGCGCGGATATAGCTAAATGCACGCAGAGATAACTATCTCTGTGCAAAGATAGCTAACTGCGTGCAGAGATAGCTAAATGCGTGCAGAGATAGCTATTTATGCGCGGATATAGCTAAATGCACGCAGAGATAACTATCTCTGTGCAAAGATAGCTAACTGCGCGCAGAGATAGCTAAATGCGTGCAGAGATAGCTATTTATGCGCGGATATAGCTAAATGCACGCAGAGATAACTATCTCTGTGCAGAGATAGCTAACTGCGCGCAGAGATAGCTATCTCTGCGCAGAGATAGGTAAATCCGTGCAGAGATAGCTATCTATGCGCAGATATAGCTAAATGCATGCAGAGATTACTATCTCTGCGCAGAGATAGCTAAATGCATGCAGAGATAGCTAAGAGCGTGCAGAGATAACTATCTCTGCACAGAGATAGCTAAATGCGCGCAGAGATAGCTATCTCTAACTAAATGTGGGCAGAGATGGCAGTTTTTGTGCTAAATCTGTCAGATATAATATTTTTACGAACGGCGCCCCATAAACACAGACGAAAACACGCTTCGAAGGGAACAATGCTTCTTTTCACACAGTATAGAAATACGTGACTGACATATATCAGCAACCAATGTCTCGCGGCATCACATGCAAACAGGGTTTTTCTTTTCGCTGAGGCATTTCGGTCATTTGTCCGAAATAGTTTGAACGCATCGGTCATTTTTTCGTCGTGGGATGTTTTTCACGGTTGAAAAAGGCATTATGAGCGAGTTGACCTAAATTTTATCGGTCATTTCAAAAGAAATTCGGATCAATCACCGCAAAAAACAGCCTGCAACAGATTTCTGTAGTCTGCGTTCAACAGTCATATGTGGCAAAACGCCTACTACCGTAAGTTGAAGCGACTCTCTGAAGATTTCTTAACATCTTATTGTTATTCAATAAATACCAATGTAAAACAATCCGTTCCCAAATTTCGCAACTTCTCTCTGCAGGCAAAGGAGCGGACATGAGTGACCAGCAAACTCATCACTGTATTACAACAGAACAATGGAACTCGTTCTTATGCAGTGTGAGCGTCATACTGGCAAATAAACTCATTTCAAGGATTAAATCAATTAGTAGGAGTTAGCTGCTGACTTCAGGAAAATATTGATTCTTAGTCCCAGTTTCCAGGTAGGGGAATGCCCGTTTTGCCTCCCTGCGGACGCCCATGACTGTATCCAGGGCCTCCAAGAAAAATCTTTGTTGCGGGAACAAAACCTATTTGGCGCCCTAAGACATGCAAAATTATTTTGAAATAAATAAAATCGAGGCTAATTAATGTGCATCAAACTTCAACAAGAAGTTGTCGTTTATTCATCACATGAAACACTATGTTAAAACATACCGGTTTTCAAGTGATATAACAATATTACCATTTTTTAAACATGACTTTTAAATGTTTATAGTAAAATCTTATCAAGGAAGGAATGAGAAAAAATAATTTAACTCTTATATAAGGGCTTTTCTGTCTTTGTTACTCGCAAAATTTCTAATAACACTATCAAAATCAACTTGTTCAGCAATGCTAGACTCAATGCTTAATCTTGCTGGGTCAACAAGTCGAGTTTGTGTCATAGTGGACCGCAAATAATTTTTTACAAGTTTAAACTTGCTGAAAGATGTTCCAGCAAATGCTACTTAAGACAACGATTAGGCTGAATGCCAAACACTTGACTGTTGTTGATCGCATCTGCAAACATAATTCTCGTAATTTTTTGCACAAATACTTGGCTGTTTTTTGATCTCATCTGCAGACATAATTCTCATAATTTTCTGCACAAGTTAACTGGACGGCACTTCCTCAGTAATCTTTTAGACACAATTAACACAATGCAAATAGATTAGAAATGTCTAGCAAGACATGGAAGGCAGGCTTCAGAATGGTGTCACTTTCCTCCTGACTTCTCAACTGAAGGCATTAAAAACTTTACAGTCAAGTTAGTGATAGAAATACTGCCAATGTTGCTCTCATATATTTCTACAAACTACACTCCATACCATACGAAGGCAAAAACTTCAGTGTATTACTTCTCCTACAAGAGAAACTTCAATTCATTCTACCAGCCTGGTATTACCTAACTGGCGGATAGATTTTTTCAGGTATAAGAAATCGTGGTTATAATAATAATTCTGACATCTTGGCGAGACTGTAACGTTATGCCGCAGTCTCAAAATGAATGGAGTCGAACGAGTTTGAATTAAATGCTGCTAGTGAAATGAGACTGCGATCTCATTGAGTAACTGTATCCTTGGAATGAGCTTACTTATTATAACAAGAATGAAGGGACAAAACGAAATGTTTTGTCAACCGACTGTTGCTTCTATTTTTGACTGGGAGCCACAATAAATAGCCACACGGTCCACAGGCCACTGCTTTAATAGCATTCTGTCGAAATACTGTAAGCAGTTAGTTTCTCCTGTATGGTTTCGAAATCCAGGGACGTCGGAACAGCGGCAGGGGCAGTCAAAGAGTTGAGGGCAATGGATACTGGTAAAAGACAAAAAAATCTTTATCATTATGCTTGCTTTTGTGTAGCAACAACGTTGACCTCAAAAATAATAGCAGAAATTATAGAAAACCGTTCTAAATTTCATTGGTGCGCGAATAGTTGCTATAAAGTTGTTTCAAGTCGATCTTCATCAACCATAAAATTACCTAAGATTCTGTTATGAAAACACACATCCGCAGCTGTTGCCCCCGTTTTGAAATGGCAGGGAGCTATACCCCGCTATTTCACCGCTCTCCGGCGGTCCTGAAATCATCTATGATGCTGTAATAATATGCTAGGAAAGAGGGGAGCGGTGCTCCCGTCCTACACCCCCGTTCCAGCGTCCCTGTCGAAATCTTCAGATTTCTAGGTATGTCCGCTAATGCTAAACTCACATTCCATTAGAGCAGTGGTTCTCAAACTGTGATACGCGTACCACTAGCGGTACGCGAAGGCCTTCAAGGTGGTACGCGAATAGACCTACTTTCTGTTTTTCTTCACAAAAAATATATTCACAGCTGTAGTTTTTACTTGCCCGGTTCTGTTAATAAATTCCTGAATTTTTGTGTT
>Ga0210059_1001689_pt1 | contig 33691 bp, 16 predicted proteins | sample Ectturendosymbi2_FD_188042 | JGI IMG/M metagenome (GOLD analysis project Ga0210059, IMG submission 188042) | Ecteinascidia turbinata endosymbiont from Florida, USA - Sample 2 (SPAdes) (version 2) | ecosystem: Host-associated > Tunicates > Ascidians > Unclassified | place: Key West, Florida... | reverse complement strand
TAGAGGTTGCTAGTCTTGTGGAGTGATAATGAATTGAGCTGAGTGGAATAAAATATTCATCAAAATGATTTGGAAGCAGTTTGCTATGATAAGAGTGCATGAATTTGCCTACTGAAAAGCTATATAGTTTGGGAAGACATAAGATGTTTAAGTGCTGGAAATGGTCTTCTAGTGATCCCATGTTAGTTGGATTTATTATTTTTATAGCTTTATTTTGGAGCATGTGAGGCTGAATGGTTGCATTTGCTGAGAGGCTGAATCGTTGTTCCTTTCTGGATTGTTCCTTTCTAATGAATGCAAGCGTTGTTCCTTTCTAATGAATGCAATAAACGAAATTACTGTTTGTAAGGATCAAACACCGGACAAAAAATGTACAATAATTGTTTACTAAGATGTTCGTGAAGTTAACAAACCAGTGGCGTAACTAAAGGTTTGAGACAGAAGGGAAACTTAGCTGAAAGAGGCACACTGGCCTCTGTAGGTGACCTACAAGTCAACACTCAGAAAAAAAACTTGAGAAATAATGGTGAATCCGCGTGTTGATGGCTATACTAAAACCCCAAATCAACGGAAAATCTCTGAAAAACGCAAAAAGACAACTTACTGAAAACGAAGAGAATACTAAAACCGAAAGATAAGCTAAGTGGGGACCTGAATTTTACATTTAGCTGGCCAGCGGAGTAATCGCCCCTCATCCCTCCCGCCAGTTACTCCACTACAACAAACACTTTAAATATATATAAAACATAAATGATCAATGTTTACAATCTTTGTTGCAGGTGATAAAAATCAAGGCTTCAAATCTTTAACAGTCAAACGACACCTATCAGGATTGAACATTCGTCCAGCAACGCTGAAAATTCGTTTGTTAATAATTTCGATATTGCTGACTATTTCGTCTAAGTGCGGGTTATTACGATCGTCTGCAAGCCAGCATAGCATTGTGCAGCTTTTAATTTGAAATAAAATCAACAGTGACGCTAATATAGTTGTGCATCTGTCTATTGGACCAAACGTCAATGGTTAACAAACATCACAGGTTTCGTTGAGTTTCTTCACCAGTATCTCGTGGGTCGCGGTTCACATGCTAGTTATCAGTGTTGTGGAAAAGTACTTTCGACCTAGATTAAAGTACCTTATTCCTCTGAAAAAAATTAATTTACTGTATATAATCTACTGCACTAATTATATAAATAGCCTACTCCAGCACCTACAGTACATTCATAAGTTCACTCTGAATAGACTGTACATAAATAAAACCAACACCTCTCCTCGTAATGTCCCGCTATTCTGTTGCCGAAGTGTCAACTCAAGTAAAGCTTTTATATTTGTTGCTACGTCTTACTAGACTCGCTACGTTACTTCTGGTGGCCAACAAGAAGGGTGGATAGAACAAAGCGAGAATTTGCTACAAACGCTGTGCTTGACACTGGACTATCTGGATTTAACCCACACAGACGGGCAAATAGCCCCGTTTGAAACATAACCATGACAAATGATGATAAAGGAGGAAACCCAGCCACCACAACCTCGCTTCATCGCACCATGATGTTGGGTGAAGATTTCCAAGTTTAATCGCGAAAGTAGTCGTCGATTGCGATTGAATTGGCAATGTAATCGATTACGATTACATTTCATTTTTGGTTTATTTAATCCAGGAGTCGGGAACCTATGGCTCGCGAGCCAGATGTGGCTCTTTTGATGACGGCATCTGGCTCGTTTGATATTCTTTTAACACGATTTTTGCGGACGAAACTTTTTCTGTAATTTCCGTACAAAGCCACCAGCAACACCATGCAGGAACAGAAGTCGCTTTAACAGTAAGAAGCATGTTATTACAGAAAAAATTCAGACATTTGCCACTGCTTAAAATTGTTGATTTTGCTTATAAATGCACACGTTAGTTAAGTAAGTTAGTTGCATTAAGTGTTGAAAAATATTATATGGCTCTCATGGAAATACAATTACAAATATGTAGGTTTCATGGCTCCCTTATACAAAAAGGTTCCCGACCCCTGATTTAATCGATTACGATTGACGATTACGATTACTCCATGTCTGATAGGTCCTGCAGAGGCTATTTGCAAGTTTGGCCCAATCTTTCACCACGCACCGAGGGCTGCTTCAACAATTGAAAGATTGAAAGAATTTACCCACATTGTGCAAAAGACGATAGTTTTTTCGAACTGCATACTCATTTTAGGGTTCATACAAAGCAACGCTTCATGCGACCTAGTTTGCGATTCAAGCCTTCAGTCAATTAACACTTTTTAAATCGTCAAGCCAGGGATACTGCCGGGTGCACATTGTGACAAAGGGAATGCGGAACGCAACCTGGGTCTTGCATTTGTCTTGATGACGTAACGAGCGTTTGACGAAGCTCATACAGCTGCGGTACTCTGCCAGTGACAACGAACGGTCCATTAGAAGTGCAGAAGATGATTTGCTGGCGACGACGCGCAGCCAGCGCTTCAAGTAGGCCTGATAAGCGTCCTGCGCCAGAAAGATTCGTTCGAGTAGAAGAGCCAGATGAAATGTCTTTCAGCTTCACATTCAGCGGAATCTCGTCTGAACTATTTACCAACGGCTTCTTTTCACTAACAGCTGCTCAGCAAGCAGAAATTCTTCAGTGCTGATTGGGCGTAGTTTTCATGTGTTAGACTACAGTATAAATCCTGGTCATGTTACATCTACAGAGTGTCAGGCAGCTAATTCTGGCAGAGGATTTCTGTTTCGCCTCTAACATTACTGGATAACGTAGATTGGTGTTTTAAAATTTTCTGAGTAGCCCGCTTCTTGCAGCAGCTTTCTTTTGATTCAAAATAATTAGGCTTCATGGTGTGATTAATAAACCATTCGATACTATTTTATCAGAAAAGGTTTTTGACAAAGCGCAAAGTTGATAATACAGATTTTAGATTAAATCATTCGGACGCTTTGAAATGAACTGCAGTAATTTTTATTTAGAAGTACGACAATTCTGAAACGCTGGATATAGTTATAGTTAAATCTGCTTCGTTAACTTCTTGCTTGTACGAACTTGCAAAGTTCCCTCCAAACACATGTTCTGTCTAACGAAATCGGAGAAAGCATTCAAGTGTTGCCTCTCATCAAATCTGTGTTTGAACAGTAATATCATAGTAGAGGATACTTTCAGTGGGTTCTTTTTGCTTAGTTGTGTTAATGCTAATACAATGTTTCGTTCTGTGGAAGTTAGAAGGTCGAATTTTTAAGATTGTTTTTTTACCTTATTCCAGATACATTCACGATCCAATCTATTTTTCTTCCTTCATGCTCCCCGCCTACAGGCACACGCTCATGTGGCTTTGTTGCTGCTGCAGTGAAGAATGCTAGCGGCTCTCAAGTCTCAGTGCTATTTATTAGCGTCCCGCTGGGACAGCCATAGTAGCGGAAATTAGTATGCTCGAGTACAGTGTACGAGACTAATCCATCTCTTCCAATCGGCATTAGCAACACTAATCTGTATCTTTCAACTGGTATTAAGTAAAAGAAATAAGTTAAACAAAAGTCAAAGCTCCAACAGTTTTATCTTTTCCTCAACAAATGAGCAGCTGGCTGTTTGTTATTTATTTTTATTTTATTTTATGTCTTTGTCGCAGACACAAATGTCCGTATGACATTAGTTAAAACAACACAAGGGTACAGAAATGCTTGTACACAACGTTTCACAGGGTTAGAGTTAGTTGGCACTAGGGGGCGTACCGAGGGGACAAGGGGGTACAAAGCCCCAGGCGCCGAATAACTGGTGGGTCCCCGAAAGTCTCAACAATGTCGCAGGTACTTTCTTCAATACAGTACATTCACTCTCGAAAGACCTAATGTTCGATTCGAACATGGAGGTGCGAAATTTGTTTCTTTCCCCGGGCGCCATCTAACCTCGGTACGTCCCTGGCTGACACACGCAGTCGATAGTGATGAGGAGCGAACACTGAAACAATCCACCAGCAACAGTTGCGTTTGTCGCACAGGAGCCTTACCTAATGGGATAAAAACGGAGAATTATGAAAAACAGACATTCAAGTGAGCGGATAAAAAGTTGGATGAAGATACGCGCCATTTGACAAAGGCATATAAATTGTATTTAATCAAGGCATCAGATGTCCTGACGAAACAGGTAACTTGATGTTGGCGATGCAAAATACGATAGGTGCGAAGGTATTTAATCCTAGTCTGCGTGCACCTGCAGCACACTTGCCAGGCATACATTGGCATGCAATACGCACGAAACAGTGTTTTAACTGCAGTAGAACAATGAGCAAAGGTGCCTCAAGAGCGTTTTGCTGCAAAATAAAGTGACTTTCATTCGCCTCCGCGTGTCATTGTCATCTTTCAATGAGTCTTGAAGTACTACGACAAGATGTTTGACTTGAGTGGCAAACTTCACACTTACGCCGTTCGTGGAAGCTACTGGTTTTGCAGGCTGTTTAAACCTTTGAGGGGATCACTACACCGATTGTCTTGTTACAACTAAAAAAAGTTCATGTTTATCAACATAATCCCAACAAATTTTCAGATTTTGAAAATGCCCTATTTTGAAAGCTGTGAAAGTGACATATTTTACATTGTGAAGTTGCAAAACGAGCATAGTGTTACGCGACCGTTTGTCTTCATACGTGAATTCGTTGTCAAAACTAAGAGTTCATTACAGGCTTGACTTGTAAAATATCAGAGGATAAAACACGTTTCTTCAAACAAGCTTGTGGGTTGCTGACATAAAGTTTGTTGTGGTGACTCAGCAAAAGTTTGTTGTGGTGACTCAGCAAATCGTTTTTTCTACCTTCGGTTTTACTCCGTGCTGTGACATCATCAGCGAAAATATAGTTTGGTTTATTATAAAATTTGCTGTCTTTGGAGAAGCGTGTTGTTACAACACAGTAACTTGGTGGATTGTGTTGTATCAAACTCAAATAGGTCAATGACTGATTGTGTAATAATTTAACACCGTTTGCCATCTACGCCGCGTCAAACCAAATTGTCTGTCTTGTATGGCAAACATAGAATAGCACTTGCTAACACTTGGTGACACAAATTAGCGCTAATAGAAATGCAGTGGAGGTGATAGTCGAAGAAACGTTTTTACCGTAGATGTACCACTGACGCATCAATTTAACTTACAGATGTAATGCTTGTTTTGAAAACAATTTTACATACGATGTAACAAACCCAAGTGAACTTGGTCGAAAAATGAGGTGATGGCGGTTTATGGACATAAGAGAAAAAATCTGCTGGATATTTGTTAACGCAAGGTTGCTTTTGCATGAGCGCTTTCGATTAGATGTTATTTCTAATGATATGCCTGAAGTTTACGAGACAACTTAACCTATCGTCTCTTCGGCTGCCTTCATCATGGGTGACACGTTAGAGCCAAAGCAATTTTTTTCGACCTTTTCAACCCAACTGACGAACGCCGATTCCCGACTCGTCAAACAAGTTTAATACTCGTAAGACAACTTTCTATTTCTGCTCAACCAGGTGCGCAGACGAATCCAAGATTTTTAGATTGAGGTTCAGGGTCGAGTTGAACTGGGTGTTTCATGACCGCGTTACGGCAAAGGACCGGCACGGGGCGAGACCCTTGAGGAAAGTCTGGGGGTGTTCTCCCCACAGAAAAATATATAATCGATAATGGCGCGTTCTGACGCATGTCTACTAGGGCATTTTTTGCAGAAATTCTAACAAAACTAATTAGTAAAACTACAGGAATAATTGCCCATGAATCCCGAAATTGCAATTTGCATAACATTTACTATGCCTGGCCCCATTGCGGGCGGTTACTATCATGCCATAGAAAAATGTTGTTGATCCAGGTACACACCAGGGCTGAGATATGGCCTGTTTATTCAGAATAAAATTATTTTCTTGGAAGATGGGTGATTGCAACTGCAATTCATCATCGATATCATTTTTAATTTGGTCTGATGCTAATTAGTATCCATTTATAGTCTGCATCTAATGTAGCGTAATTCATTTGTAGCGTGTTTGGCATGTGCACTGTGTGCACACAGCTCATTTTTCTGAAAGAGAGTTGTTCGAACCTTTTAGATTTGGGAAGTTCATGGGTTAATTTTAACCAGCTGCCGTGGGCAGTCCTGTCGCCACGGAGGGCTTTGGTGGGCTTAGCCCCTCAAACAAAGCTTCAAGCCCCCCAAATTGAAATATGAAACACTGTAAATTAGTGCAATTTTTGTCAAATTTGAATGTCAAGCCCCCCCCCTGCACGAACGTAAAGCCCCCACGCACAAGCGCAAAGCCCCCTATTGACGACTTTCTGGCGACGGTTCTGGCGGTGGGCAATGCCACCTCATATGACTTCCGTGTTTCATGTCTCGATTTCGGTTTTGCACTGAGAGTATGGTGAGAATGTTCAATAGCAAGCCAGCGCATTAAGAGTATTTTATGTGCAGTCCATCTATTAGGTATCTTTTGCAAAGTGCTGTAAAGGTCAGTTAAACCGTCTTGGTATCAGAGCCTGGATAAAAACAAATACATTTTACCTGCCGGGTCCTAACAACATCTTTTGCTTTAACCCATTCTCCACGTCTGCTCTCAGTCCATATTTGTACCGATACGTGCCAGCACTGGAGTTTCTACAGAATGTCGCTGGCCAACCGCGAACCGGAAGATCAGATCAGCGAAGAAAAACGAGGCAAACGTCGTCGCAGGGTGAGATTTCTGGTACGAGCACCGTAAGCACTCTGGAGTTTGATGTTGACTGTGACTGAACACCACGCACTTGCACCTTTAATTGAACTTGCATGATGTGGGCATGTAATGCTTGAGTTGCTATCAGAACAACTTTCATCAGGGGAGATTCGCGGGAGGATCGGGAAGACCTGTGCCTGCTTGATTTCTTGGCCTTTGCCAACAGCTCTGTATGTAGTTAGAAGTATAGCTGCTTGTTAAATGGTGCTTTTCCTCGCATGTTTAATCGGACAAAATATCATCACGTCTCGTTTCAACCGTTGGTATGGTACCTGGTTCTAAAACGGATGATTTTAATAGAATATCTCCCACGTAGTTCTGTAGTAAGGCACGTGCCTTTCGCTAACTAGTGAGTCTAGCTTTGCCACCCAACCCATTTATGTTGAGGACTGAGACAAAGGGCATACGAGAGGTGGGTGCAAGAGGTACATCGTACCCGGGCCCAGTAGGTGAAAGGCCCGAGAGGATGAAAGTGGGCACGCCACGTTTTCCTGTAATCAAGCCCAAACTTGGTAGTGTAAGCCAGTTGGCACTATTACACTATTAATCTATTTGTAAATCTTAGCATGGGAGCTATTTTATCTGTACGCTATTCTGATAAGTATACAAACAAGCTATGCAAGTTTCGACGAGGGCAACAGAAGCTCGGGGTCCGGTATCGGTCTTCGTACCCCTGGTAAAATTTCTCTCAGAGGCCCTACCACTGAGACAAACCGTTCTGCCAAACGGCATCGTGCTCGACTCGCCGTTGATAAGTCGAAATGCTGAAAACCACTCCAGAGCACGGTTTTGTTATCAGCCACTGAAACATTAAGCATACGCGTATAGCGTTGGGACTTGTTGTTCAAAAATGGCGGGATTGACGTCACATAAGCTTCGACGTCACAGAAGCTTCGTGGCAACTGACCGTTACGTGTATAATATGTTCAATATGCAGTCATTCATTTTCCTAAAACTAAAAAGACAACCAATTGTGATGAAAGAACGAACACAGGAATGTCCAAATCCGAACTTTCATACGTAGAATTTTTCGCTTTTGCTAGCTTTTGTAGGCTATATCTTTAACGGAACATTAGTTCTCACATGCTTTCTTGGGTCTGTAAACTTGATGTGCTTGTTGCATTGCAAGAGTTGTTCAACTGCGCACGCTGAGCACATACACGGCACTCAACGTGTTGTTTTTAACTTCAAAAGTGCTGCAACTGTCAATTCGCGATGTTCGGGTAGGAATGGCTAAGCTGAAATGACAATTTTTAAAGAAGAGCAAAGTGAAATTCTTAAGATGATCGATTAAAATCAGTTTGTCCTCACAAGGCAAACAGTGCTTCCTTCCGGAATCAGTGCAAGTTTTTCTAATTTTTCGGTTTATTTTGATCTTGAAAGTTTAAGTTAAGCCAATACTTTACTTCGACCGTGAGTCTACCACAACTTCAGCGGAGAAAAACAACCTTTACAGACTTATCGGATCTGATTTTGTCAGCAATCCTCAGCAGAACGCCGAGCATTGCACTCATGAAGAGAGAACCAAGCGTAGTTGGAGTACAAAATAAATCCCTATGCATGGATCAGTAACATGTTCGGCTTAGATCTACAAGGATAATTTGCAAACAAGCAACTGATTTTCCTTTAATCAGGTGAAACAAAAGGAAGGAGGAGAGAAGAGACCTATAAAGCTGGTGTCATCTCTTGGCGAAGGCAAGCTGCTAGAACGTTTTCAGGCAAGTGTGAGATATTGCTGGAATTAGCTGCTACTTGTCTTAAGTCCGCGGGCACTTTAAAGTAAAGTTGATGAACCGGTTCGAACTGATTTGGCAAAAGTAAAATCTTAACAGGTTTCATGTGATAGAAGTTTTCCGGTAACACCATCAGGTCCGTAACCAGGGGGGCTTCCCCCTCTGCAAAATGTTTCGCCCTCCCTGGTAAAATGTGTTGGACATAGTTTGAAATGATTGGGAATAGTTTTTTTTAAATGCCCCCCTCTCAGAAAACTCTTCCCCCCCTTCCTGGTTTCACAAGCTGGTTACGGGCCTGAACACCATGGTATTTCTATGAAAACTTTCTTGTTCTATTGGCGCAAACCAGGGACCGAGTTTCAGGGAGGACGGAGGGGACATGGCCCCCCAACCTTTGGAGAACGGAGACCCCATATCATTTGTCCCCCCAATATTTTATAATGAAAAATAATTTAGTTGTACAAATTTCATGGCTACATTCCTGTTGAAAAAACGGTATAATTTAGGATTACTTTTGGGTCATTTTAGGGTGCAGCCATGCCAGATAATCAGTTGATGGAATCTCAGAGATACATGGTTATTAAATTGGAATTGAATTATGTAACTACCAGTTATTTGAATGTTAGAGATACATGTTCATAAATTCTTCATTGAATGCATTGTTTCTTTTGTAAAGAATAATTGAAGTTTTGTTAAATGTCATTGTTAAATGTCAAGTACTATCACAGTACTATGCAACTGCAAACAGGCCCATAAACAGCTTGGGGCACAAGGCGGGCGAAGAGTTTTCTGAGAGGGGCCCAAACTTTTGAACTATGTCCAATAGTTTCAAATGATCTCCAACGCATTTTTCTAGTGGGGCGAAGCCTGAGTGCCTCCTGATTACGAACCTGAACGAAACTGATTAACACCATGGGCGCAGCCAGGGGGCACTTGACCATGGTCCCACAATATATCATTTCCATAATTTACCTCCAATTTTGCCAATTTTGCAAAAAGGTCGTATTACGGTTGAGTGAACATGGTGACGTCATCGAAAAGCAAACAATAATATTATATTTGTGTGATTTCCTGTGTAGCTGTAACCTGACTGACTGTCGTAACAGATGTGAGACGTTGTAGTTCCTTTGATTAATTGTTTTAGTGTTAATTGAAAGGTAGGTTAGTTTTTAAATCCAGTGGCAAATGTTAATTTGTTTGTACATCCGTTATTCAGTACAACTGAAACAGTCTGTGAAATCAGGTATTAACCCCAAAAATCCAGCATCCTTTTATCAGCTGCCCTGTTGTTTGGAATCTAGAAACACGGACACTTGTGGCAAAAAAGTTGGGACTGCAGTAAAACAACCGATAAAGTTTTTGTTTGTGTTGACTGCAACGAAGTGTTGCTGTCAAACATGTCGCCGTAGATAGTCTTTTCTGCAAAATCAAAGCTTTGTGCGCACTGTAGCTTGGCAAGCCGTGGTTTGGAAATACAGTTAGCAGAATGGCAAGCCCGTTACACTTACAACCACATGTGTATCAGCCCTTTACCCGTGACAGGAAATTCGAATGTTTTTATCACAAGCAAATATAAGTAGGTTGATTTTTGACAAATACGAGTTTGCAGGGTTGTGAGTGGTTTGGAAAACAAAACAATAAAACAAAGGTTTACTGACACTGATTCCGTCAAATATCTCGTTATTTGTATGGCTTGATATGAAATTATTGATATCAAACTTGTGCTTTTTTTAAATAATTTTCTTCAAAATCTTCCAGTATTTTTTCTCCTCTTCATCCAGAATGCCATGGGCGAGAAAGAGGCCCGCAAAAAGTCACGAGAGAAAGGCGAAAAGCAAAGAAAGATGGACAAAGAAAAAAAAGAGCGCGAAATAGCCAGGTTTCAAGAAGAGGTAGTGTTGGATGTCGGCTGGTACTGTACCACAATCGTAGGCTGGCGACGTCCCGCATGCTTTTGTTCGCGCCAAAACTTACGTCTGCTTTGCAAACAGATCAACGCTTTGCTGGAAGAAAATCAAGACCCGAAGAAGCCCAACAAGAAGCAAAACAAGGTCTACGTGCCAGCGCTCACAGGCACTGTCAAGGTCAGAATCTTGAAAACAGCCGGTAATTTCACTTTTGATTTTTTATCAAATCTACATGTGGACATTTAACCCGTGAGCACTAACTTAACTTGAATCGCCAAGCGGAAATAGTTGTTGAGCCGAAGGTTTGCTATCGAAAAAGTGATGAAATTGAGACATTTTTTTCTGCTGGAAACAGACGTTTTTCCGCTTCTACTTACTTACAGTAACTCAAGCTAACACATTATACTCTATTTTCATTTTGACTGTGATAGATGTTAACTCGCAAATCGAATGATGCGATTTTATGCAATCACAGCAAAGATCACTATTTTAATAATACGCGTTCAATTTTGAACGCAGACAGATTTGTTATAAAACCCTACAGCAGGATAAGGGTTTTTGTGTTGGTAAATTTCGATAGCATGCGTTAAAGATTTGTTTAGAATTCGCCAAGTGTTGAATCGCGTACTGTACGCAACAATTGTGTATTTTTCAACCAGCGATTAATTTCCTGTCGTTGTTGCTGCGTTTTCATCATGGTGTTCCGCGCAGGGAAAGTTCGAGGAACTTGAAAAAAGAAACAAACGAGAAGAGCGTTCGAAACTGGAATTAGAAAGGAGGCACAGAGTTGACCGTGATCTCAGGGAGAAAAAAATGATACAGATCGAGCTGGCGAAAAAGAAACTGCAGGTGTGCTTCAAGTAATTCTGCTTGGGAAGAACTTTTATTTGAAAGCCTTGCACAAGTTGATAACTTCGTTTCGGTTCGATTTTATTTTTTAACTCAGGCCAGAGTCCCTCAGCTTTCTTGGTACTACTCACCCGCTGTTTGTTGTTCTTGAGAGAAATCTCTCCCACCTTCTCAGCAAGATCCTAAGTTGGGGTTGGCGTGAGCAAATTGATCTGTAACTACTTCTAACCTTTTCACATAACAAATATTCCGTAATGTCTCAGCAACCAACTTTTCCTTGTTGCTATGGTACGCAGCTGCCCTGCACGCATATGACGTATGAAAACGTTAAGAGTAGATCCCAGCACGTTGCAGCTTGTTGTTGCACTTGGCACATCTCTGTAAATATTCCACAATTAGCTATACCACGAAAGAAAACGCATTTCTTTTACCAACCACAAAAAGGTTTTCTTGAGAACTCTACACGAGGTTTCTTCCAGTAAGCTTGTAAAGTACGGGGTTAAAGTTCATAACCTGATCGACATTGCACCTGAATATCCATTGTTACCTGAACATTCATTGTTACCTGAGAACCCACTGTCCCATTGTTCAGTACAATCTGAACATCCATTGTTTCCTGAATATCTCATAATCGGAACATCCATTGTTCTAACCGAAACAACCTGTGAATTCAAACATACTTTCGAAAACAATCTGCAAAATTGTTTTCGGGGACATGCAACCTTTCATCAGCTACCTTTACTACCTACCGCCGTACAACGTCTGTTCCATCACCTTCATTTCAATTTAATTTCTGTCTTCTTTGACTGTCAGGAATACAAAAACCGCCCTTCCCAATCTAGGAATTCATGCAAAATACTTTTCAAAACAAACTTTGAGCTTCGTTTCGCTCTCCATTGTGCGTCCTAATTGCGTCTGTGCAGACAGTTTTGGCAGTTTTATTGATTTCAGTCGCAAGGCCCACAAGACATGGCGAGCTCACATATAAAACAAAGTAAGACACTTGCGTAACTTCAACACACTAGAGGCAATCATACACGCCCCGACACACACGAGACGAAGCTATCGGCGACGTGGATAGAAACAGGCATTTTAACGATCTAAAGTCATACTTATTCATACAACAAAAAAAGAAAACAAGTGAAACCTTGCAGCTGGGACATCGAAAAACCTAGAACAAGCTCTGCAGTGAACTTCATCAAGCTTTGGAATAAGCTTGCACGAAACGTGCAGCGCAAACCAGCAAGGGCGCTTCAGAACATGAGTATACTCCAGTATACCTCAGGCAATCCTGAGTATACCACAGGAAATCACTAAGTCCTCGCTTCCTGGAAAACCGTCTGAAAGACTTGAAAAGGTTGTCAATACCTGGCTTGCACTAATAAATTTTAAACACTTACTAGTTTTAAGAAACAACATAATATGCATGCGATAATTTTGTGCAGCTCACCAATGCCACACCGACGTCTGGCAACATCTGAACTGACATACATTTGGAACTCTGAGCCAGTGCCATCTCTCTGTCGATTCCAAAAATATTGAAATAGCGCAAAAAAACAAGATAAGACTATTACGGAAATAAGTCAAAAGAAAAGGCTGAAAAAATAGGTTGCAAAACAAAAAGTGAATTATCTATTTCATTAGCTTCAACAAAAAGCAGTGATTGCTACAAACTGCAGTTGCAACCAATAAAAGGCCAAAAGTTTTTGAGTAAGACTTCTGTAGTAAAGTTTCTAACAAACTCTTCAAAATCAGCTAAAACTTAGTGGCACCGCTTGTACGGCATATTTCCTTCGTTGAACCTTCACTGGCGTTCCTATGCTGTCGCGGATGCAAATACTGATGCATACTTCTCAATAGATTTATTTGCTTTTGCAAGAAATTCGTCCTCTGGGAATCTGTATTCTATACTCATTTAAAAATACAAGCACTATCTGAGCGCAATCTGATATATATCATGCTCTGTCATATCATCATTTTTTCTATGGGAGGCCTACCAAGGCTGACGAGAGGTAAAACCTATTTTCACAGTTACTAAAAAATCTTGAATTTTTGGTTATTTGATCGCATGGACACTGAACTTTCATTTCTCTTTATTGCATATTGTCGACGTCGGTATTACAATTGAAAGGTAATCAGTTGCAACTTCCATTTTGGTTATATATAAAAATGAACTTTTATCTTCCCTCCATTTTGTTAATAAGAAAACAAATTAAGTGGAGAAAACTGAAAAGTTTTTTGAGATTTTCGACTGAATGGGACACTAAAACGTTTTCTGCGACGGTTTTCATGTAAAAAATCGAATGGTGGTTGATGTATTGCAAAAAGCAACTTCAATCAAACATTTCCGAATGCAATTCAAGGACATAAACCAAGCCTCTAACTGAAGATGCTTTTCGTTGTCAGATAAGTTAAGTTGTTGCAACCACAAGCAATAGTTTATTTGAACCAAAAGCGAAACTTGCTAAGTATGCAACACCTCACATAAAAATTGAAATCTTTAACAAAACGTTAAAAACGTGCCTGCAACCGAAGATAAAACACGTCCTGCATACGGTGGATTATTATCGCTAAACCCAGGGATACCTCAGTAAAATTGATTCGGATCTCTTTTCATTTACTGCACAGAATGCCAGTCTTGAAACACACCAGAGATTAATGTATGAAAAAAGCAAGCTTTTGTGTTAATTTATTAGCAATCACACGAGAACTCGAGGTTTGAAAGTTTTCATTCATTTTCACATCCGGGGAACGCGGGGGCAGCATCCCGAGGGGGCCTCGAAGTGCCCGCGGTTTCCAGAAACCCCTGATAGCCCCACTGGCTCCACACCAAGACGGGACAAAGTCAGGTCGGAGATGGAACCACACCACCTGGTCCTTGACAGACCTCTGGGCCGCTTTCCTGTGAGTGCAGCCAGCAGGACTTGCCTGGTCAATCTTTTTTGGGACATTCTGGGCACATGGCCGAGCCATCGTAGCTGGTTTCATGCACCAGTTATTAAAAAAACAAACAGCTTTATTGGGCAAAACAAAAATACCATTTGCGCTGTAACCTAAACCACTCAGGAGATTTTCGCTAGAAGAAGCAGAAGTGACGTCGGCCATGAATGAAACGGTGTTGTTCGAAAATAAGTCTGCGTTTGAAAAAGTTGTAACGAAACAGAAAATGCACATCAGGGACTTGGCTTCATCACGTGAGCACTGGTGTGCGTTGGTCTACGACTGTACGTCAGTGGTCTTCCAGTGGGCGTACGCGCAAAGACGCTCCAAGGGCTACACGAATTTTCTTCCAAAATGAAATTTCAACGTAAAAGTGCAAAACTTTTAGATACATTTCTAATTATTGTGTTCATGATTACACTCAAGCGGTTGTTTATAGACAAAGTATTGCCCAAACGGTCCATCACCAAAAAAGATTGATGGCCACTGCATGTGACGCCCGATTTTACATGCCGTTTATTGTATAAGGGAAAGAAAACATAGGTGTGTGAAAATGCTGTACTTCAAATGCCCGAAATATATATATTTGAAATTCAGCAGCTCCGCCTTCGTACAAAAAAGTCGTAAAATCGTCGTAAAAAGTTTACGCAAAGTTGTAAAAATTTACGAAAGAAATACCTTCCTTTGAGGATAGTATATAGTCCATACTGGGAAATGCTGTTTATAAAGAAAACCAACATGCCCCTACGTGTAACGTATGATATGGCCTGTATTAATGCATTAAAAGGTATGATGTATTAATTCCTAGATGAAAGAGCTGGGAGAAGAAGACGATGACAGCGTTGTCACGACCGTGAAAGTTCCGAAGAAAACGCCAGGGAAACTGCGAAACAATTTCGAAGACATCGCCCGGCAGAGAGAGGAGCGAGATCAGAAGAAGCTGGAGCTCGAAAGGAAGATGCGCTTTTCGTCGGAGCTGAGAGCCGTCAAAGAGCGGAAGAATGAGCAAGAAGTGAGGTCACGTGATCAATATCAGCCTTTGTGTGCGGCCCTCAGTACCATTGTTACGTCACAAGACCTCTTGCCTCGGCGAGGGAATTCTTACAGTATATATTGAATTATTGGCATCTCTAAATTTGTTTTTTGTATTTTTTATTGGTGACACGCAAAATTAACTTTCACCCAAATAATGCTTTCGTTCTGTTGGTTGCAGTTTTCTGTCAAAAAAAAAATGACAATAATTTCAATAAACCAGCTTTAACCAGGGGGCTCACAACTAATGAATATGGACATCCCTGGGCAAGTGCTCAATTTGCCCTCCCTTAAAACTGTCCCTGGTCAACATATAGCCGTGTTTGCTACAGGGCTCGACAAGCAAAATTAAATGCAGCCAAGCGTAAACAAGATCAACGAACAGCAGCTTTAATCAGTATAATCTGACCTTTGCACGTAAAAGTTTAACCTGTTCTGTTCATTGTTATACAAAATATTTTTTTACTTTTCGCGACAAAATGATATGGTTGCTTTTAACTTGCAGACTTCCTTCAATGTGTAGATGACGTCAACGTAGTATAAACTCTTTCCTAATTCTAAATGCAGCTGTGGGAATAAAATACGACTTCCCGACATAATCAAGCGAAAAACTTTTGTTAAATGAGTGGATGCTGATTAAAAACAATAATCAAAGCATGGAAAAAAGTAGGCAGCTACATTTTTGTTTACTGGTCAAGTTAGTTGCAATTGAAATTGTGAGCAGACAACAAGCAATATCATATCAAGAAGCACTTTTCAAGAAAAACTATTGAAGTTCGTCTTGGACAAATTAACTTGCATACTGAAATACAAACAAAAGATAAAGCACTGCTCTTAAAAAAAACAAAAAACATGAGAGTTGGTGTGATACAAACAGAAAGACACACAAAAGACAAAAACAGACAAACAAAAGACAAAGCACTCCTCTTTAAAAAAAGAGAAACAAAAGGCAAAAAGTTGCACTTTAAAAACAACAAAAAAACAAGAGAGTTGGTGAGATGTAAAGATAAACAAAATATTCACAAATAACATTTATAAATAACAATTTTTCCTGACAGAGCGATGAAGACTCTGCGGAACAAACCCCGGAAACGAAGATATCAAAAACCATCCCAGGCAAGTTTCAAACCAATTTCGATGAGCTTTTCCGGGGGAGAGAAGAGGAGGAACGCGAGCGCATTCAAGCGGAACGGCGAGAAAAACTGGAGGAGGAAAAAAGAGAATTCCGAGCAGCGCGTTTGGTGTGTTTCCTTTTAATTATCTTTCGATTTTATGCATGTTTAACTCTACACATGTCAGTGTTTTCCACTGTTTTGCCGGTGTCTCTGAGACTATCTGCCATTGCATGATAGTATGAACGCTCAAATGCTGGTATGTTTTCAAAGGCATCTGGCTCGGGAGCAGAGAGTGAAGCGTCTTTTACTTCACACACGAGCAGCTCCGAAAAAATCCGAACTGCACCGAAACCATTATCGTCGTCGTTCACAAAATTCGAGGTCTTGGAAAAGCAACGACTGGAACAGGAAAGGGAACGAATTCGAGAAAGGCGAAGAATGCTTTTAGAAGAAGAGAAGCGCCTTTTTGATAAAATGCGGGATGTTCCGCAGCAAACAGAAGATGAAAGCGGTCAGGCTGCAAGCGACGATCGCAATACAAGCTCTTCCCAGGAAAGCAACATGGTACAAAACCTCACGGCAAAATATTCTTGTTGGTTTTCTGCTGTTTTTCTCAGTCTGTTCATTTGTGTTCTTTACCATTTGTGGTGAAATGGGCAGGCGATTTGTTTGTTGTCATAAGTTGTATCGTAGAAACTAGGAGTTTTTATTCTATTGTAAAACGTAGAGCGTATTCTTTTTTTGATTCAGACGTTACTGAATGTACAGATCAAAGATAACTGAATCCAATATGGATGAAGTAGTTATCTTTTTTCTAGACCTTTTAGACTTCTTATGCCCAAGCTTCGTTTTCAGTGATGGCAAACGCATTCCGAATAAAGCAAAAGAAGCATCGCCGAGAAATTATGTACATTTCTACGTGATCTATCATTTCAAAGTTTCATGACACCGTTGATGCAACAGTACAAAGCTAAAAATGAGAATATCTAATTTTCACTAGCAGCACAGCAGTGCACTGCATCTTCGGGTTGGGTCAAGCAGCAGCAGTTGGAGCCCAGACGGCGCTTTGTCCTCATGCAAAGCGGGCAGAGCGCGTCGGAGCGTCAGAACCGCTTGAGTGGCCCTGTCCTCCCAAAGATCCCTTGGCGCCATGACACCCCCTTGACCCTTTCCAACCGTGCGGAGATGTGTTAATTGGTCAATCAAATATAATTTTTGTTTGTGAATTGCGTTAGCTGAGGCGACCTAAGTCATGTTTATCCAGATTACCTGAAATCATGTAGAATTCGTCGGGCGAGACCAGGCGCGCTAGACGTTAAAGTTCGCGTCAAGTAACAGCCGGTCGGGTGGTTGTGACAGGAAATCGCGTGTCACCGGTGTGTAGCAACTAATTAAAACAGCTGGTTGTATTCAGTGTCCGCAGCAACGAGTTCTGAAGCGTGACAATGGTGCAGCAAGAAAACGTGTTACGTCACAAAGCCTCGGCTCTGTTTTTAAAATCCAGTCTAACAGCCTAACAGTCATCACTCAGGGTCGCCAGATGGTGTCAAATTTGGCGAACATTGCCAAAAATCACTGTTTTTCAAACATTTTGCCAACTTTTTTTGGCAATATTTTTGTATGCCAAATTTTTGCTATTTTATTGGCAAAACAATCCATTTTGGATTATTTATCAAATTAATACCAAAACTTTGAATAGAAGAAATAGCTCAACATTAATTGTTGTGAATCTTCTACAATTGCACCAGAAAATATGTCTGAACTCTGAACACGATTTTTGCTTAAATAATAATGCTGTTATTATTGCAGTGTTAGATTTCATTCACAACCGATCTTACCTGCGTATTTACTTTGAAATTGACTTGCCTGCTAGATTTAGGTTTGTGTGCATTTATACCAGGCCTGCGCAACATACGACCCGCGGGCCACACGCGACCCTTCGAAGCTTTTTTTGCGGCTCACGAGAGGTTTCACGATTGCAGAAACATTTGCAAATGTATGTTATTCAGATAATTAATTGCCGTTTCAGAATTTCTTTCAAACTACAACAAAATAAAATAGAGTGGAGTTTTGCGGCCGGCCCGAGGCAAATTTATGTTGATCAATTTGGCACTTCGACTTTCGGAGTTGTGTAGGCGTGATTTAAAGCAATGATTCCATAAGTAATGACTAAATAGAAATATTGCTTCCGTTTTTTTTTACTATGAATCATAAGGAATCATTTCCCACCATCTTGATTCCCACTTAAAAAATCTTTTTAACTGTCAAACTTTAAAAATCGAAACGTATGGATAAAATATGAATTGAGAAAACGTTCAGTATCGAAAAGTCGATATAAGCAACAACACTTCGCATTTATAAAATTTTTTTGCCAACATTTGCCATAAATTGGACAAAGACTTGCCAAATCTTTGTAAAGCATCTGGCAACCCTGTCATCACTCGTCGTTATTTCAAATCAACAACAACGATGACCGCAGGTGTTTTTTCGTGCTTCGGTCACCGGGTGAGTGAATTCTTTCGCTGCCTGAGCTCATCTCATCCCCTCCTATAAGCAGTATCGATGCTCGATCGCAAGCGTTTAATTCAAACTGGCCACACCGTTTTTCCAAAATATCACCCAGAAATCCTGCCATTGCTGGATTTCTTTCGTTGGGTCAAGATGACAGGGCGAAATTTCGTTGCTGGAGCGGCTATTTGTCGCGCTGGGAGCCTAATGAAAGTGCTTTTGTCGAGCATGCAAAATAGTTTCCACATTTCGAATACGTTCTACGACCGAACGGTGTCGGGTTTGGGTTTGAGATCACTTCCAGGTTTCTCAACCTTTGTGGACCACCCTCACACAAACTCGGACAAGCCGTTCCTGCCTGTCTTGCGCTGAGAAGGTGCGTTTTGTTTGAACATTTTACTGGTGCTGCGTTTCAGTGTCTAACAACTTCCTCATGTTTACAGAGTGTCAGCAACTGCCACAGAAATACTCCATCACCGTCCGGTGAAAGATCTCCTTTCACCAAAAAAACGTTACGATTCATTCGCCCGTTCGTATGTTTTCGCTTGCTAGCATTGCGCCGCGTCAGAGCCGCATCCAGCTGATATTTTTTGGGGGGAAATGATTGTAACTTGTTGTGCCTAACAATGAAACATGTTTTTGAAATTTTCGGAGGGGAGAGCAATTGCGCGGTTGCCCCCTTGGTTGCGGACCTGTGCCACGTAACTTGACCGATGTCCGACTTGTCGTGTGCTTATTTTGAAAATAAAAAGAGTTACTCGGTCATAAGAACCTGTGTACGGAAAATGTGGGTTTACTTTAACGAACAAGAGTTCACGAGCGTTGTGACAGGTCTTATACGAGTTGCGGAAAAGCCGAGTTTGTAGAAGAGTTTATACTGCATGCAGAACAGGTAAAGGATAGTTTGCGAGTAGTTGCATCGCTTCGATTCTAATCAAAACGTGTCGAGCTCATCGATTGGCTTCCACGGAGAAAAAACTTTGACGGAATGCAAAAAACGCTGTTGATGTTGGACGAACCTGAGTGTTACGGCTTTGTTAAAACAAAGGCAGTCATCACTGAGACGCCAATGCCGCTCACATCGTTCAAAACCTGTTCAACAACGGAACAGAACACGACACGATCAGCTTGAATAGTCTACATCGCGGTCTTTACAAACGTCGACGACGCCTCCCAAATCCTTCGCTCAGCAAAACAGGCTTGCCCGGGAGAGGTCAAAGGGTTATTTGCTGTTAGATTTCATGCAGTGCACGCCCGGCAAGCTTCGACTTCGTACAAAAGGTTTTCCAAAATGCTTTTTTCCGAAACCCCATCGAGTGGTGTTCGACCGACTTGGCGGAAATGACGTAGTGCTCTGAGGGTCACGCATCGATAGTCACGCATAGGCGCTATTCGAACTTCTCCATCTTTTCGAACCGAAAGATGCTCAGCAAAACGTTCTTAGAAGACCAGGCGACGACCTCATTGCAATATCTACTTGAGAATGAGATTGCCCTCTCGACATGCTCAACTCTAAATTAAGGTGTCTCTCTCTCCCCGAAGCAAAAGTCAAAGTTAAGCGACGCAAAAAAGCTTTACGCAAGCGGCGAATTATTCAGAAAAGTTGGTTTCTTGGCACCGCTGCTGTCAGCCGTTCTCCCGGCAATCCCCTGTTTGCTGACGAGCTTTTCAAAACGATTATGTAAAGATAATAGAAAATATAATACAATGGAAAGCCTAACGAAAGTGATGCTGATACGATAATGGCATGCGTAAAGGATATGATGCTGGCTGACCTGCGCGTTTTGACAAACATGATGGAAAACAATACCCGGCAATACGACCGTTCGTGAAGGTCGTTTCAGACTCGAACACGGACATGAATGAAATTCTCGCCCACACCGACCTCACACCTGGTGAAAAGGTGAAGCTGTACGGTCAAATCTTGGAGCGTTACATTGTTTACAAGGAATTGATAACAGCAAGTTGCGCGTAAAAAGGAAAAAATTGCCTGAGAACGAGAGACTGCGCGATGTTACGAAGCCATGGAAAAAAGAAGCGATTATTTTTTGGACAACTCTTGGTTGGGTTCAGGAATACCAAGCGATTGGGTTTGGAATAACTTTGGTGAGTTTGTTTACCTTTACGATAAACCAGCACTTCCCGCAGCAACATCACATCCTGATTGCTGCAATGGTGCACGACACAACAAAACTTGGTAGGAGCGGGTTTCAATATGAGCTTCAAGACTTCCACTCTGGGAAAGGCTAAAAAGCTGAAATCGGAGACTTCAGGGTAAACTGCAACAATCCTTGGAAGATCTAGAGGAGTTCAAAGCGTGAAGAATGCCGCTGGCCAAACTGTATAATCAAGAAAGGAATACTTGGTATAATTTGTGCCAATTCGGCGCAACTTTTCACTTCCTAGCGTTGTCTTGAGCGGTGCTGACGATCAGTGGCAAGCTGAATTGATTGATTTGCACAAATTAAAAAGTTTGATAATGGTCACATGCTCATTTTGATTGTCACTGACGTTTTTTCAAAATTCGCGTGGACCGAGGCGCTGAAGAACAAAACAAGCAAGACCGTCCTCAAAGCCTGCACGAAAATTCTAAACAGGAGCGGAAGAAAGCCGTTGCTTTTGTTTAAAAAATTCACTTTCTAATGCCACAGAATCAAGAAACAAAAGCCGCCGTGGCCGAAAAATGCATTAATTTGCATCAAAAATGCATTATTCTCAAGGTCAAAAGAAAACCTTTGGTGACATGTTCGCATTACGTTAAGGTGCGGCAAGGAGTGGGGCTGTACCTTTCAAAGGTGATAACGTGCTTGTTTTTTTTACATTCTCTCCACAATTTCTGACAATCTGGACAAGCATGGCGTAGGTAGCCTAAACTCACTCAATTTACAAATGCAATAAAAAAAATAATTTAATTACCAAACAATACGTCTCCGCACAGTTGCGCGGATTCATGAAGGTGTTTGGGTGCAGCGGATGGACGGGAGCTAGAGTCACCCAAGCGGTTCTGATGCTTCGATACTCTGCCCGCTTTGCATCCGAACAACAGACAATCTGTGCTCCATTAGCTTCTGGTCGTGACCAGTAGAGGATGAGTGAAACCAGAGCCATGCCATTGGCGTCCCCTATTTGATGCTTAAAGGTGGAAGTGTGCGATTGTGCATTTTTAGCCTCATGTGGGAAATTGCTGTTGAAGTCTGGAGTAATTTGACAATCGGATGTAGCGATGACTTTTTTTCAGTCATTTTCTGAATACTGGAGCGTTTTAACACACACTGGAGAAAATTTTCTGCCCTCATCTAATTGTTTTTCCTACACGTTTTGCTTCCCCACAATGGTTTGGATCCCCTTTGCTGCCCCTCCCCAAACAACCAAAACTCTTGCGTCGATGCACTTGTTTCTTTTTTATATCAATGCTGTAGCCTTTTTCATTCCTACCTAGCATTGCTGAAAGTTATGACCGAAAAACGTTTAGAATCAAAATAAATTTCATAACCTTGAAAGGCAGAAGTTACAAAACCTTCTCTCAGGTTTTGACGAAATTGACATCGGTTTGTAAGTACAGTAATATTTCATGGATTGCTTCGTAGGTTGTGTCGCCGGGTCGTCTAAACTCTTCCTTGAGGAAATTTGAAGCTTTATCTCAAGAAAAGTTGGAGGAAGAAAGGAAGAGGATTTACGAAGAGAGGAGAAAATTGCTCGAAGAAGAACAGAAGAATTTCAAGCAGGAACAGGTAAGGCATGAAGGGTTTGCTATCAGTTTGCTCAATGAGAACAACTGGGTTGGTACCCACTGATATGTTATCTGGTCTGGTTGGTCGGATGCTACTGCGTCAGAGTTCTCAACGTATTTCAAAAGAAAGTCGTCACACATGGTGGTCAGAAACAAGTCTAGATCAGGGGTTCTCAACCGTTTTTCTCGCGTTTCCCCTTGCCAGCAGCTTCTTAACAGAAAATTTACCCCCTGTTTTTTGTTTGCTCACTAGCGCTGTAGAAAAAAACAAAGTATTGTAATTTCAGCATCATTACATTTACCCCCAGGATAGTGAAATTTACCCCCAGGGGGTAAATTCACCCTCGGCTGAGAACCCCTGGTTTAGATGCTTTTGCGGGGGCAGAGTTTTGTACCTTAACACGGCCTTTAGGAGCTTGGCAGTTTATTCGAAAAAGATACCATTTGTTGGGTAAGCCCATAACAGAAATTCGTACTAAAAGCATCCAAAACCAGTTCTAGAAAACAGTTTTTTGTAAAACTGAGGCAAATTGCTTCTGAAAACCCAATGTCATTCATGTAAAAATCCAACTCCTGAACTAATGACGTCATTCAATGCGCGGCAGCTGCGTAGGAGCACTGAGCGAGCAGACGACGGAACGCAGGAGACGTCTGAAAGTGACTCGTGTGAATCGGCATCGTTTGAAAGCGACGACGAAGACGCTGCTACCGATGATAACAGAGACGGGCTTGCCACTGCCGAAACGAGGAAAAAGAAATTGAAGAAGCGACGCCACAAAGTCAAGAAGTCTCCCAGCAAGCTCGCTTACTCGAAGCTTAAGTTTGACGTGCTGGAGCGACAGCGACTGGACAAAGAACGTTTGTTAATTCACGTCAGTCTCTTTATTCATTGCTTCCACGCAGCTGCCCCCTGGTAATCCCCTTTTTTTACTGCAGAAAAGGCGTCAAGAGCTCTTAGAAGAAGAGCAAAAGTTGTTTGAAGAATCGCGCAAGAAGCGATTTCAAGAAGAAGAGGATGTTGCGACGGAAGATGAACGCGAAAAGGTTGGAACGAGAGTGCAAGATTAAAATAATATAAGAAAGTTTCGCTTTCCTGGCGTTCACTTCCAAATTTCTCTAAGAACGTTGGAATTATTAAAGTTCTACCTGTCGTTACACTTGATGTTACCTCGTTCCCGACAATTTCAATGTTAAGTCGCATGTGAAATGCTTCTCTCTTTGCTCCACTTCCTACGTATGCCTGAAAGGGGAATTTTGCATTTTACTGAAGAGTTGGCTAAATATGATTGGTTTCAGCAGGTACTGCTATTGACAAGGATATGTTTAAATTTGCGTTTTCATTACTGCACTCGAAGCTGTAGTAACCCGCCTTGTTCTTCTTCAAAGTTTTCAACATTCGAAATTTGATTTTGTGAAGAATTTAACCAAAATATAATTTGCCCAAATGATGTTGGCAAGTGCCAGATAGTTAAATTCTTTCCATTTTGTTTGTTTATAGCCCATTTCGAAACAAACATTTTGGTCATCTCGAAGTTCTTCCATGCCTAACATGCTTATGGAACATCTAACTTCAGTTCCCACTCCAAAGTGTCAACTGTTTTAACCAGCCTTGGCGCTTTCACAGCATCTGTCTCTAATGTGACGTACGTAGATTTACCTAAAAAGCCGCGTCGTGCTGCTGTTGTGTAGTAAGATGTCTTTCTTAGCCTTGCAAGGTCAACCCGGGTCGTCTCGATCGCTCGTTCACTGAGTTTGACGTTGTGGCAAAGCAAAGAATGGCCGAAAAGCAAGAAGAGATACGCCGGGAACGTGCTAGACTGCTGGAGGAAGAGACGAAGCTGATGGAGGAAGAGAGAAGGAAGTTACAAGTGATTCTTGAACTTTCCACTTCAGCGATTTGTTTGTCATCTAGACGCTATTTTTTTCTTAGACGTTGAGCTTCATTTTGTAGAAAATCTAGTTTCTCCAATCGCCTTCAAACAGAAGGGTGTCATCGTTCTGGTGGCATAAGGAAGGCAAAGTATTTGCCAAAGTAGATTTTGTCTTTGTAAAAAGCTTCCTCCAATCGGATCCCAAAGAAGAGCAATGCCAACTAACGTTTCTAATTAGCGGCAACTGTGGCTCTTTGTCATGCATTTCCTTGCGTTTCTATTGCTTTATCTTTCCGAAACCTAGAGGAGATAAGCTTCGGGAATCTTCGCGTATATCAAATCCAAGGACGCAGAATATCGTTAACGTGTTTGTTGCATATTTTGCAGAAAAGTATTTGCTATCAGATTTTGATAAGACTTTTTCATAGGAGCAAGAGGAATGTGTTACCAACCAAAGGGATGACGACAGCAATCCACGTGGCATGAATCAAGTGAGAATGCCTCGCAAGCTTGACAAGTCACTGACAGAATTCGACCTCATGGAAAAGACACGAAAAACATTGGAAGAGGAAGAACTTTACAAACAAAAAGCGAAACGACTGGAAGAAGAGAAACAAGCCTTTCGAGAGGCAAGAGAAATAATGGTGAGATCCAAAATGAACATTGTTGAATTTGCCATAAACAAAAAATATATCAGCAGCAGCGTAAACACTTCCAAAACTTAAGGCGGGTTTTAATTTTAGAATCTTTTTTTTATAATGACAATGTTTTAAACATTTGCATTGTTTTCCTTTGTTTGCATTTTCTTTTTTTAAAGGAGACGCAATAAGGAAATGTAAAAGATATAAGTACACTGCCGTCATCTGCAAAGCAATTCAAACATCAGTTTTTTTATCCAGGGAAGAACGTCATCTAAACCAAAAACATTTTATAATTTTCGACGAAAACTTTCTAATCTGTCAATGACAGCTGATAAAAATTTTTGCGATGGGTTTAGGAGAAGGTAATCTAGAACTTTCACGAAAAGGATATAAGGTATAGTGACTAACTTGACATCAAAGAACTGACCGGCAGCATGTTTCCAATACACGTCAACAAAGCTCATTACTGCATCTGGAGAAATATCAAGTGTATGCTGGTTTTGCCAACAGCACACCTGTCTGAATGTGTCTGGTAAATTTTGGGTATTACTCACGGTATGGAAGGCTATGACTTATTTGCATAAAACTATGACTTATTTGCATATTTGCATGATGATGCGGAATCCCGGGAAGAGTTTGCACAGGTTCGATTGAACTATTGAACTGTTTGGGGCATCAAGTTCTGAACAAAATTCTCCATGCCGCACATGCTACACCCGAATGGGATAGTTTGGGCCTAGTTGTACAACGTAACCCTTATATAAGGATGAGCATGAACATTGGAGGATTAATCAAGGGTTTGCTCCTATGAATAAAAGATTTCTCGCTATACTTTAGCATCAGCCCACTGAAGACTGCATAAAGTTTTGACATGAGCATCTTAGAGACTTCGAGTTTAGATTTTGTTTGAGCGTAAATCTCGAAGATTTTCTTCTTCCGAAATGGATTGACTGTTTGCTTGCACCGCACAGAGTTTCCTGATTACTCATTGTGAATCTAGGAGGCAGAAAATGAAAGTGACGGAAACGAAGGTCACTCGACGATCAGCAAAGAGAACAGTTGTGCGCCGAAAAAGCTCTCGCGGAAACTCACTAACTTTGACGTGGAAGAACGAGAGAGGATCGAGAGAGAAAGGTTACGCGCTCAAGAGGAGAAGGCCAAGAGACTGGAGTCTGAAATTAAAGGGTTTGAAGAGCAACGCAAGGACTATCAGGTGTGTTCCGGTCAAGCTTGTCGCCAGGCGTTGACTGATGGGGGACCAACACAAAAACGAGGACGCAATCAGCGAAAGACGTAAAATGTTCATCACTCATTTTTAAGAGGTGCAGCACCAGGTCCCTCATCAACCAAAATCAGGCGGCAAACTTGATCAAGAAATGGGGGCAGTAAGGCCCTCACTGGAGACCAGTCTGGTTTGAATAATAAAAGCGATTATTTTCGTGCGTTGAGATGCCATAAACGGAAACGAAATCGAAAGTAAGTTGCGCAAAATACTTATTCAAAAGATTCAAGTTCTAAACACCTGTTTTGAATGGACCATACACATGGGCGTCGGAAGGATTTTTCTAGGGAGGGCCGCTAGTGGATTTTCACAAATATTTTTATAGGAGGGGTAAAAGTGGTTAAATTTATTTTTTTCCCACTCGAAACTAAGAAAACAACCTTTTTTGCTGAAATTTTCAAAACCCAAGGGAGAACCCTGGACCTCCCCGACCCCCTTCCGACGTCCACAGCGTGCGTTTTCGTGCAAATTTAGTTACAGCACAAGAGTTAATCTTTAACAAAAAATTACCGAAAAATTACCTATGTATTAACTGGGCGGTTCTAGGACCACCGCCAACCCGACAATTTACAACTACGCTTCACAAAAGCTGTTCTCCGGTTGGCAGTTGCCCAGTCGGCATGTGTCCTGATACCTGATTAGGCCAAAATCCTCCTACTTTTCCATTTCGTTTTTTGCCTGGCTAAGTGACCTTGTGGTATAGAACTCTAGTCACAGATGCTGGTAGGTTCGATTCGATTCACGGTCGGGTCATACCGGAAACTTGAAGAACCGTGCTTGCGACCTGTCCAGCCTCGTGTTCAGCATCAATGGATGGTTGTAAAGGAAGTCTTCACGTGCGGTGCTGTGCGCTATTGTTCACTACGAATGTAGTCACCGTAGATGCAGGAGCAGGCGAATTTTTGGGGGTGCGAAGAAGGATTTTTGTTCGAATTTCCCCAAACTTGCCAGAAAATTTTTTGTGCGACTTTTGCCTAAAACTTTTCTCCCACAAAGATCATTTTTGGTATGACCTCCAAAAAAAGGTCTTTTTATGTTTTTATGCAAACGTTTGACACCTTTTTCGTCCGGATTTTCAGGGATTTTGCCCAAATTTTCAGGGTTTTTGCCCAGAGTTTGCCAGGATTTTCGACAAATCAAAACTATTGGGGGGCGCTTGCACCCCCTGCGCCCCCGCCTCCTACACCAATGGTAGTCACCTGGCCCATGGCGCATAAGTGGAAATAAGCGCCGCAGATCACTCGTGGCACTCCAAAGTGTGTAAAAAGGGAATATAATGAAACTTTCTTTTTTGTAATTTTTTTGTAAACATTTATTAGAAAACAAGCATTTCATCAATTTTTTTCCGGGTAAAAATACTTTAAAATGAGCAAAAGGTCACTTGGCATCTTCTCAACTCAAAATCAAAACCGCAATAGGGTCTGCTAATAACCTATCCTGGGAAAATAACGTCATTATTTTCTTGCGTGCTCCCAGGACAGCGACGATGACGTCACTAGCGCGACCAAAGCTCTCCTGAAATCGCACCGGGACGGTCCCCGACCCCGGCGGCTTGCGTCATCTCTAACGCAGTTTGACATGTTGGAACGTCAGAGGAGAGAGGAGGAACGCGAGAGAATGCAAAGAGAAAAAGCACAGCGGCTCGAAGAGGAGCGCAAGATGTTTGAACAATGCAGAGTTCAATCGGTAATATCTAGCGTTAAGGTGTGAAAAATGCAAGTGGAGAAACTGAGACTAAAAATATCTACATAAACTGAGAATAAAAATATACTGCATTGAATATAATGGATAAATTATTTTGGTAAAATTTAAAAAAGTATGGAAAACACGCAACGACTTACGAGACTCACCACAAAGGAAGGGAACACGGTCCCCTCCACTGGAGGATTACGTTTCCCTGCGTTTGTCCCCCCACTGGGCTACTTGTAATTATATAAATCTATTGCAGCCATTCGTTTCATCAAAAACAATGCAAAGCTATTTTGTTTCTTCGTAGTTTTTCAACTTTGCGAAACTTTTACTACAAATCAAATTTTATGAAAGATGGAAAACTTTTGTCAACAGTCAGAGGAAGCATCTGATAATGACCTTGAAAGTGAGCGCGAAAGAAAGCTGACAAACAACGTGAGCGTTAAAAAAATGGATGTGAGAAGCAAAATAGAAGCGGTGATGCGTGCACAAGAGGAGGCGGAGAGGAAGAGAATAGAAGAAACAAAGTTTTGCCGGATGACCGTCGAACAGCAAGAGATGTATCTTGCGCGTCAACGACAGGTTGGGTAATTTGACGGGTTGGGTAATTTGGCCGCATGGGTGATTGATTGGCAAAAACCCCAAGCATTTGTGCAGTTGAAATCGTCAACTTGCAAGCGCAAGAGTAAAAAGTCACTCAACGTCCTTTTAATTCAAAATTAAAACCGTAATATTGTCTGCAAATATCCATCTGTGAAAATAAGTTCATCATTTTGTTGTCTACTCACAGGACTCTGAGAAGACATCACACCCATTGACGTAACGTGTTTCTTCGACACTAAATTATTTTTTTTTTGATGATGACGTCACTTAAATCATTTTTTCTTTTCAATGACGTCAGTGAATTGTTTTGTTTCTTGCAAACGTCACAGCACGTGACTTTTGCTGTTTTTCGCGACCAGATCGAACATCTTCAGCGACAGTTAGCTGAAACTCAGGCACGAAACTCGAGCGATGACGAAACTTCTGACGAAGAAGATGACGAGTATTATACGAGTGACGGAGAAGACTACGACGACGACGCGGTCAGTTGGTGGCGTTGTTTGAGGTTTGACCCTGGTGACCGTTTTAAGACATTTTGCTAGACCGCAACTATTTCATCCAAATACCGTGATGGTCACAAAACGAGCTTTTAGTGTATTTTGATGGTGATTATGCAGAGAGGTTCAATTGCAAGTTGAGAGACCGTTTCGGTCTCTCAAAACGCCTTAACAAAAGCACTGCCTTTTGAATGTCGTTTTTTAAATTGAATGTCTTTTTCACATGTGTTGCAGCAGCACGCCATGTATTGTTGTATTGCAAGCAAAACAAGTGAACTGCAGTGCATGAAAAAGCAACAAAGGTGCCAATTTTGTGACGTTTTTTTCATAAAACGAATTCAAAGCGTGAGGCGGCAAAGCTAAAATTAAGCAAAGAGAAGAAAATGCTTATTTTTGAAAGACATGTGAGACCACGGGGGGCTGGTGTTAAGAGCTAGTTTTAACCAGTAGAGTTAACTACCAGCCTCATGTGCACGAAGAAGCAATGAGCCAACAATTGAAAAGGTACCTTATGAGGCACAGCCCTGTTGCATTCCAGCATACTGCTTACTTGAAACATCACCCTTTATTTTAGTTTGTCAAATTCGTTTGAATTGCTGTTATCTTCCTTTCGGCATCGCAAGTTTGCGGTGCTACGCTTAGCTGTTTGTAGCGATTAAAAGCAATATTCGCCTTTGATGAAATACGTTGTTTCGGTGCGGTGTGCTCGAATTCCGCTGGAAGGGGTTGGTATTTCCTCTATTGCAACCGTTAACAAAAGATTTGTTTGTGACGCAGGAGGAAATAGAAAGTTGTTCAAGTCCCGAAGGTTAGTAATATGGTTTCTTCGAAAAGTGCTGCTCTATTTTCTACCCATGTTGGTTTCTTGTTGTGTGAACAGGTTAATCCTTGGCAAATCCTTGGCAAAAAGTTTGAAAAGACGCAATCAAACAAGGAAAAAGTATTTGAATACAAAAACGCACGAAGGGGCTTCTTCGCTTGCATTCTTGTACGTGTCGACAGCAAAACATCAAACATATTTTTGCGCCTTGGGCTGAACTCAGAGTGAGAGTTCACTGATGCAAGAGGCACATTTTCCTTCAATATCTCCGCTCGGCGTTCGTTTGGATTGCAGCGCTTGTTGAAGCAAATTCGATCCCCAAAACGATCAAGAAAATTAAAACATAATATTTCTAAAGAGCCCTTGTTTTCTCGAACGCATAACGGCTTGTCTTAAATCAATTCAGGCCCGTAGCCAGGTTTTAAAGTTTGGAGGGGTAAAATACATTTTTAGGGGAACAAGATTTTTGTTTTTATTATATGTTTAAAACAAATTTTTCGGGGCACAAGAAAATTTGGGTGGGAAAAAAATGGAGGCTGAAACTGCCCCCGAATGTCCCCCGAATCCCACCCTGGATGTTGGGTCAATTAATGAAGCTTGCACAGCAAAGAGACAGCGAATGTAGAAAAACAAAACTCTCCGTGTGAACTTTCGCAACCAGCTGATGCCAGTTACTTCTGGAATAACCTGAGTGCTTTTGTTTGTTTCCTGACCCTCGCAGACTCCGTCGCAAAGTCACTCCGCAGCGAGTCAGCGAGTAGCAGCTCGTCAGGTACCTACAGTGGGTCGCCATACTTCGTTCAAGAACTCGGCAACGTGACCGTCAATGAAGGCGAACCGGTTCGATTTGACGCTCACATCAACGCCAGTCCCCACCCCAAGGTATGTCACGCTGAGGGAAGCAACACCACTCGAAATCACAGCTTTTCTTTCACAATACAAACTGGTAGTGGCGTAACTGGCAGGGGAGCGGGAGCCAAACCGCCCTCTGGCAAGCTAAACGTAAAAATCGGGCCCCTATCTGCGGTGATTTGCGTTGATGAGTTGCCACGCTTATCCCGGAGGCATTTCTTGTGGCGTTTGATTGGTGTGCGTGCTTTCCCTCGTTGCGCTCTCCACGTCCCTTCAAACAGTTTCATTCTGTTATGTGCTTGGCAGCGATTTGGTGGAATGCAGTTTCGTTGAGCTATGATTAGTCTACTTTCAAGATCGTTTAAACTTTATTAAAAGTCTATAAATTCCGATTGCGGTTCAAGTCACTCCATAGCTTATATTTCGGTATTAATATTTTGTTGCGTTTTTCGTAGTGTTTTCTGATTAATTCAGGTTTTAGTATGGCCATCCACATCCGAATTCAATATCATTTCTCAAATTTTTTCTGACTGTTGGCTTGTGGGCCCTTTACAGTGGCCAGTTGGTCTCCTTCAGCAACGTTTTACCCTGGGTCAAACCTCTTGTTACGCCACTGCAAAATAAACTTTTAAAGTCATCTTCTTTTTACGCAGTGACCTCTACGACTACTCACCACTAGCTAGGAAAAAATCCTGCATTTAATGGCCGCAAGCAACTACCGCCGTATTTTTAAAAGTGTACTCTTGTTTGAAGAAAAACGTAAAATGCAAATCCGGCCATAGTGTCCTAGTCAACGTCTCGTGAGGTCACGCACTGCTGCACACAAGTGCTCCGCCAGTTCCACAATCAAATCCACCATTAAGGCCCATAGTTCTCTACTTTACGTCGATGTGTTATGTTCACGTGGCTAGTGGATGACAAATAGAAATCCTTGTGTACGAACTAAGGCCAATCCCTCTGCATGATGTGCAATATAAGATAGTTGGCGGATGCTATCGATGAGCAAAACTGGTTTGAGCCTAGTGAGGGTTTATCAAGTCGAATATCTCACTTCAACACATGAAGAAATGGCTGTTTCCGGAAAAAGTATTTTCGAAAAAGGTTAATAATTATACATGTTATAAAATCGTTATAAATGTAAACAAGATCATTAAAAGCAGAAAATATCTTGTTTTTCGAAAAACACCTGTTGATTACCAAAAGCACTTTATGGAACAGTCCCCATTTGTTGCTCGCAGGTCACGTGGTACTTCCAAGGCCGGCTGATACGAAACAGCGCCGACTACCAGTACTTGAGCAAAGGATCCTGCTACTCGCTGTACATGAACGAAAGTTTCTTCGACGACACTGGAGAATACATGTGCAAAGCCGTCAACGAGAAAGGGAGTGCTGCTAGCAAAGCAGTTCTCACTGTGATTGGTGAGAACTGTTTATGAACAATACGAATGCAACAGGAAAGATTTAGCAATCAAGGAAGCAATAATTTTCTAGAGCATGACTTGCCACGACTTTTCCAGTGCAACGATAGAAGTAGTTGTCGATGATATCCGACGAAAATCAAAACCCTTTGATTCCGGAAAATGCATAAGCGCCGCGAGAATTGAAAATATAACATTCAATGCAAAATAATCTTTGCACTTTATTGAACTGTTTTAAAATTTATCTTACGTACGCATGAAAAAATAAAGCATGTAATTAACTGGCGATGAGGTCCATGAGGTAAAGTGTAAATCTGCTTTAACTCTGAGCAAGATGTTCTCCCTTATCGAAAAGACGAATGTACAAGGCAAAGTCGAACCCTTGGTCAGAATATATTGCTTGCGGTCTGATGAAAACTATTCGCGTTGGCGACGCTTTTTCATTTCATCTTTTTTCAAAGAACTCAATTAATGCGGTTATTCTTCTGAGACCGACATCACTGCACCGATCGGAGTGGGTCTTCGATTCGCCGCGTCCGTTCCACAGGAATGTTTTGAACGGGAAATGCGAAGACAGTTGCAAACGCTTTATTCGTACCGTGTTATGTGTTGGGCAAATATTCGTGTGATGGTTGTTGGTTGCAGACGAATCGCAAACGAAATGATGCCAGTTAAAAAATTTTGGGAGTTTTTTTTCAGGGCGTATTGGTTATTTTTTGTTAACTCTGCGTGCAGTTTTAATAACAGTCTGGACATTGGTCATTACCTCCCAGGGAAAGGTTTTGCTCGATACAAACATACAAACATGTACTTCAATTTTACCCAGACTGACCACCACCAGCAGGATTCTCTCATCCCACTGATAGAACGCAGCCTGTATCTATCCGTTTGTTGCGTGTTTAACGACGATAGGCGAAAGGAAAAGTGCCAGCTGAAACGATTTTGGTGATAACAAAGCTGATTTGAGTCCCAAGCAGAACTTGCGAACTTCCTTGTCGTTCTCCAGCCCTTCATGCTCATTGTGTCTCTGTTTCAGTTTGTAGAAGGCGTTCGCGAGCACAAAGTGCCTGTTTTCCAATTCTGATTCTCAGGCACGCAGCAAGACGATTTTGTTCCCTGTTCAACGTCACGGGCATTGTTGAAAGCGACGGATTTGTCCGTCTTTCGTTTCTTTGTTTATACCAAGCCAGCACCGCACACAGATGTAGATCCTTTTGCCAAATCTCATCTTGGCTGACAATCAATCGTGCGTGTCATCAGATACACTGTAACGTCATTATGCCCCTCCGAAATTTATCAAAACGCTTTTAATCAACTTAGTGACTCAGTATAACGCTCGCTTTGAAAGGAGGCCAAACTGAAAAGCGTCAAATGATGCATTAGGTAAATTTTTTTCCAAGCAGGTTACGGGTAATACGCCTTTCTCCACAATACCTACACCAGAAGCTGAACAACACTTTAAATTTATCAGCAATACAAAC
>Ga0210059_1001688_pt1 | contig 33700 bp, 19 predicted proteins | sample Ectturendosymbi2_FD_188042 | JGI IMG/M metagenome (GOLD analysis project Ga0210059, IMG submission 188042) | Ecteinascidia turbinata endosymbiont from Florida, USA - Sample 2 (SPAdes) (version 2) | ecosystem: Host-associated > Tunicates > Ascidians > Unclassified | place: Key West, Florida... | reverse complement strand
GGGGGGCGATCGCCCTCCTCTGGATCCGCCCCTGCCCCTAACAACAACTGTAATGTGCAGGCCCTCTGCTTTGTAAGGGCGCCCAACAGCAGCTGCATTGTGTAAGTAGTCTGCTTTCAAAGAGACCACAATAGCAACTGTAATGTGTAATCCTTCGCTTTCAAAGAGGCCCACAATAGCAAGTGCAATGTGTAAGTAGGCTCACTACGCTTTCAAAGGGGCCCCAATAGCAACTGTAATGTGTGAAGTACCTTGCTCTCAAAGGGGCCCAACAGCAACTGTAATGTATAAATAGGCTACTTTGCTTTCAAAGGGGCCCAAAGTAACTATAATGTATAAGCACTTTTCTTTCAAAAAGCCCCCCAACTTCACTGATTTCTAGCGCTTCATATTTCAATTTGGGGGTAAAGCTTTTTTTGGGGAGCTAAGTGGTGACGGGACTGAATTTTGGGCCCCTGTGACAGCGTGGACTCCCCCCAAATGGGGGGTATGGAGTGCGGCTGATGCGGCTCTGTCCAGAGCATGGTCGCGATTTTGTTGCAAAATGTGGGGGGACAGCTTGGATGTGAAACCAATATTATCATCCGGTCGATGCAAAAGTGAAGTTTTATAAATACAGATTCCCAATCTTGTTTTTAGAGGTGTTTTGAAGGCAATACTTAATCACGTTTTGCTTTAGCCATTCAACATTAAATTTTAATAGGTTTAACGTCAAATTTTAATAGATGAAATTAATGTCAAAAATTCCATTCTAAGAATTATATTTGCATAAGGATAGGAAAATATATATGAGATTATACGGAAATCAAACTGCACAACGGTGAATTGGCAAAAAAAGTTTAACCTGCATTACGACGAAAAGAATGTCCAGCTAAACTAGGTTATGCGTACCTGTAAAGAAAATGTTTTGCACTGGATGAAAACATTGATGCATACTGGGTTTGGTTAAACTCCAGCAAATCAAATGACTTGCATACCCATGCATTCAGCACAGGCACAAAGTCGCAAAGTGAAAGAGTCACGAAATAAATATCTTTTGGATTGGTTGGTCACCATTGTCGTGACATTACAAGAAATGAGGCTAAATGTATAGCCCAGCGTGGTCCAACTGCTTTTGACCTGCGGGCCATTTCACAAAAACGTTAAAACTTGCGGGTCACGTCGACAAAATGATACATAAAACAACCGCGTTCACAAGATTTAAAAATAAAAAAAGAAGACAAATGAGTGCATCATTGAACTTATTACACACGAGCAAACAGCAATTTATTACAAATCCCTATCAGTGTGATGCCTGTGATCGAAGCTTCCCTGACACTCGTTCCTTTATCAATACCAATGTTAGTGGTAACAAGTCGGAGACTATCGTGCAGTGTTTGCCTGCCATTCGATTTCTGTTTTTATATTTTACTTGCTTTATCGTAGAAAATGTATTCTCACACGTATGTATTTCCAAAAAATTTTTTTATTACGAAATGTTTCAATTTGAGAAACCTATCTTTGATGACTAATTTCCAGAGGCTCTCTACAGTCTAGTCAAACGCCCTTAATATTGTAGATTTTTATTAAAGGATGTTATGCTTACTCTAATTAAAATTGCCTGTTGCAACACATATGCAAAACATTACCAACAAAGCTTGCAGGCCTTAAACATTCGGTCCGCGGGTTACATGGGGGCCCAGGAGCGTAACGAGGGGAGACAAGGGGGCACGATTCCCCGGGCGCCGAATAAGTATGAAGGCGCCAAATCACTGCGGGGACGCTGAAAAGTCCCAACAATAGCACAAGTACTTTCTTCTATACACTACATTTGCATCCGAAAGACCTCAGGTTCAAACATTAGGGGCGCCAAATTTGCTTCTTGCCCCGAGAGCCATCTAACCTCGTTACGCAGCTGATGGGGCCCGCGGGCCTGTAGTTGGACCACGCTGGTATAGCCTATTTTTGATTTCTCTACAAGCCCTTAACGTTTGAGTTATAGGCCAATATGTAGCTAAGTCAATACTTTTCTAACGTTTTGATTTAAATCCTCTTTACTAATGGTTGAAAACAGTCTTTTGCAAAACTTCCAATCTTAAAACTAAAACTATGTTACTACAGTAGTTCTGCATTTTGTTTTCCGCAAATACTTCGCAGAGATTTGCCTGCAAATGTAACTTTTTACCATTATAAATTTGCATCTTCAAATTTACGTGACAACAAACGTTACTGCAAAGCTAGTTACATTTCTGCGCGAAACAAATCATGGCTGTACTGTGGTCTCTCACACGTGCAGCTGTTTAACTCTTATTGTTTCATACCAATGACCTTTCTTACAGTATGCAACCAGCGATTACTAGAAAAACCACTGATACACACAGGATGAAATGTCGGACAGAAGCAGTTAATAACCTTTCGTGGCCTCTAGAAACTTGGAAAATGCTAAAAATCATTTATCGAAGCGAAAACTTATAAAAATATCAGAATCAGTGATACCACATCAAACTCTGTTTCAGCATCAGTTTGTCTTCGCTATGCATCTAACATGAAACGTGACAAATGTCACTTTTATTTTTGCAACCTATCCAAATACAAAACCTAAAGAGAAAAATGTGGGGGAACATAGCACAGTATGTCCCCCCCGTCTGCAAAAGTGCGGGGGACACGTCGCCCACCTAATTGCGCCCATGGTCCAGAGTAGTGTACTCCAGGAGCAGGGTTACGAATTTTGCTTTTTTTAAGATTTTGAAATTGTGGAAACTTTCGCATTGGACTTTTTACAGATTTTCAAATTATGGATGTTTTTCAACGCACAGAGCTTTTTTGAATCGAAAAATTTGCAGCAAGTTGGAGAAATATTTGAAATCTTTGTGTTCCATTTCAAATTTGAATTGCCCTAATTGGGTTTAGAACCCCATTAGGATTGTTCGAGCTTGAACAACATCCATTTTGTTCATGCCGTGGTGCGCGGTGACAGCACGTGACCCACAAATGTTACGCCATCAGAAAAGTTTGGGAAGCATTGTTGCATGGTTTCTTGTGTTCAGGTTGTAAAGATTTTGTGAGATTTGCTATGTTTTGCTTGTACTACTGCAGCTAAGTTAGTCCGCCATAGCATAGTACAAAAGTGTGGTTGTCGGGTATGTTTTTTTAATTTTCAAATCAAACACTAGTGATGAAAAATAATGTAGTTGTACACACTGTCTGGCTACATTATTGTTGAAAATCCGCAGCAGAAAGCAGACGAATGAATAGGTATTTCCAGAGCAGAAACAACCAAAATATGTCGGAAAAATGCCAGAAATTTGAATTCAATTCAGAAGTGATGACGACATTTAAAAAATATTTCAGCAAAATGCACAAATTTCGAAACTTCGAGCATCGGAATTGCATTTCAAGTCTCGACTCTCGGAGTTTTTGATGAAGTCTGGAACTCGAAGGTTACGGTCTCGACTGTGTCACTGCCAAGGGGCACTTGAGCCATGGTCACCATATCTCGTATGATACTTTGCCGCCTATTTTGCCAATCTTGCATAAAGGTCTACTACGGTTGAGTGAACATGGTGACCTGATAATCGAAACGCAAATAATATTGAAACAGCTAGTGTTTGGCTACTTATCTTCCATTTTGACTCCTTACATAACAGTGTTTGGCTATTTCAGGTTAAAAAAATCTGGCAACTCTGCTCCCTTGGCCTCCTTATCACTGCAGGTGTATGTGTGCCCGGCTGCTGATGTGGCATAACGCTGCATATTCTGTATATCACACAACGTGAAGTAAGTGCTAGACTAGGGTTACCATATTTGATGAGGCACAATTCCTGACGGATATATGTTAGTCATGTTGATCAATTTTTGCAACGAAAACACTCTTATTATGGTATGAATTCCTATTCACTTCTACCTATCCGGAAGCATGGATGTTTTGCCTTCATCTTGTCAGTAAATTTACATTTTCGCTTAGTCATTTTAACAGTAAAAATTACAAGTTTAATCTTTAGCACTAAATAATTCTTATTGTGAAAACATTGCGGTTAGATTTCATAAAATGCATTATTCCAAAATCCCGGACATTTAAGCACGTTTTAGCACTTCTCCCTGATGCATATTTGGCCACTAAAATCCCGGACATGTCCGGGAAAAACCTGACGGATGGCAACCCTATGCTAGACTGTAGAATGCCAGGGCAAATAGTAGAAGTGTGTACAAATATTACGCTGGAGGTGATGTTCAAACTGCATGGAGATAAGTTGCATTTTCCGCGCTCAGCAGCTCTCCTTGTAAATAATTTCGCAATGTGAAAGCCAACCGGCTTGGAGGCACAAGCAGTCGGTGCCTCCCTTGCCACTTATAACTGCAACGCTGTCAGATCAGACGTCGAACGCACATAGGGTTGCATATTCAATTTGTTAACTAAAGTAAACTGCATGATCTAGACTGTAAACGCCAGTACATATGTTAAAAGTGTATACAAACATTACACTGTAGCTGACAGAGAGATTAATTGCACGGCAAGCGCTCATCAACACAGTTTGTGACAGGCTGCTCAATGCGAAAGCCACCCGGAGAGAGGAGGCACAAGCAGTCGCTGCGTCCCTTCGTGACTTTCCCCTGACTTGAAGAAGTACGCCAATTCAGATGAAGGCTATTGACTATGAAAATGATTAGAATCATACAATAATTGCACCTTGTCACGATGAAAGGACAAATGTTTATACAATTTGTTGGTTTGGATCCCTAATTCGTTTTGCACATTTCATGATTATGGCACTGCCTCCCTTGCTTCCCTTGACGGCACGTCACTGTTAAGAACCACTGTGCTAGATAAAATAAACAACCTTTGCGTTAACTGTGGTGACACGCATTTCTTAACTTTAGAGCAGGGCCATGATGATAATCGATTGTGCCTTCGTTTTCGCAAGTACCCAACCTTTTCCACACTTTGTGTAAAGTGTGTCAAACATATGCAAGTTTGTTTGGAGAGCATGTGTAACTTTTCCCAATTTACGATATTATCTTTATCATATTTGTGAATTATATTTTTGACTATAAATAGCTAGCTAACAACCTAATTGAGTTTGGGAAGCAAGCTTAGTGCAAGTAGCGTACAAAAATGCTACCGCAGTCCCCAGGACATGCCCTAGCAGGTGCGGGACCCCTCTGAGCAGTTTTATGACGTCGTCATCGTGTTCAGTCAACCGTGCTATACGACCATGGTAGGGGGCACAAATAAGGTGTTAACATTAGAATTGAGAACGTTTGCTAACGTTCGATAATAGAGGAAATTCATCGCTAGTTCTAACGAGAGCGTTGTTTGTTAACAATGAGATTTATAAGGTATTTGTAGTGAATTCTCGAGTGCAAGGGATATCTGGAAAAAATGAACAATCTACCTAAACACCATGGCGCTGGGTCCCCAGAGGCGCGGGGCTCCCAGAGGCGCGGGGCCCATTGCAGCTGCATCGGTTGCATCGGCTTAAGGCCGACCCTGGCAGTCCCACTTCACAGCGTTTGTGGCATAAAATCCAAACATTTTTCAAACGCGTTGGGGACTCTAGTCTCAACGTTATCATCAGCTGCATACGTCAACCAGTCGCTTAAGAATTGAACAAGATCCCCGTCTAATATTCGCGCAAGTTTTGCAGACCAACTTCGTAGTTGCCGTCTTAGCGCAAAGTCGCTACTCGACTTCGATTGAACTTGTGGTGGTGTGCATCAGAAGCGTGTGAATATAAAAGCCCAATCACAATGGCGGGCACGATGGCGCAGGGGCGGATCATACAAGGGGGGCAACCACCCCCCAAAAAACCTACGAAAGTAACTTTGTTTGCTATCATTTTGTACAATTCGGAAAACAGCATTCGCGGTATAGGACCATTTTGTCATCCATTGTTTTGTCACAGCAGTGTTGGGAAACATGCTTCATCTCTCTCACAGTAGTGAAGCTGTTATGAGACTTGACTTCCAAATAATATTGAAATCCCCTCCCCCTAACCTTACTGGCTGGATCCACCCCTGGGATGACTTCTTGCTCAACTGCAGTGTTGGCTGCAAAAAGCATATTGCAGACCTTGCACTTATGGAATTGAGATTTTCACATGCGCTTTTCCATTAAAATTTTAAGAGCAAATGGTGTCTTTGATCCAGAGTAGAAGCTAGAAACTTCCCTGAAAAGCAACTTTTAAAATTCAGCGAAAATATAGTTTCTATTTGCCAGCTTAAATATGAACTTAATTATTCAGAAAAAAGCGCCGGAAAAATCCACGTTTCGTGGATGATGCTTTAAAAACAAGGAGCATTAAATCTTTAAATACTGAGACTTGGTTGTTGTTTAACCCCCCCAACCAAAAATTTTGGCTACGCCCTGACTGAGGCCACTTGTCCTTTGATCATACAGAAAGCTGTTTATGTTTCATCATTTCAGTTTGGCTTCATATCTTCAGGTTGAAAATCAAAATGTGTTAAAACATATTATTTTAATAACAACATGAAGCAAACCAAATTACGTTTTATTGTGTAATCATTATAATAAAAATACAATCATAGAGAAAATCTCATAGATTTTAATTATTGAAAGCGCGTAACCTAAAAATGGGGGCCCCCATTTTGGACACCCTTGCACACCCTGCACACTCCCTAAGACCACTACTGCTTACACTTTCTCTATTGCTCCCCAGTATTTTTGCACATCTCAACACGGTAATAGCGGAACAGGACTTTTTGGTCTGAACCGATTCGGTCCGAGCCGTGTCAGTTTGAGCCGTTTCGGTCTGGGGACATTCCGGTCACGACATTTCTGTACATAAACAACTTATTTCGTTGTTTATTGAAATTATTATATAGGCAGGCGAAGTATCACGCTAGCTGGTGTAAGACCAACTCCGCTTTGAGGAGTCATGATTGCGATTAAATCTGAATTGTAATTATGAGGTTGAAGTATTTCTATTTGATTGCAAAATGTCGATAATGATTTAATTTGCTTGCTGATGATAATGAAAATCATATGTTGATGCTGATTAACAACTGGATCTTAGATGACGTTTGTAGTTTTCTTAATAAAACCTTTCGTGGATGTAAGCACGTTTGCATTAAAAAGTTAACATGCAAGATTTCTGCAAGATTTCATAGTCTGACCGAAATGTCTCATGACCGAAAAGTCCCGAGACCGACACGGCCAGACCGAAAAGTCGCGTATCCCGCTGATAGTAAAACAGCGGTTAAAACAGGGATATTCTCCGCCAGTGTGTTGATCATTCGATCAATTTTGATGCGTCCGGAAACTTGTTGAAAAGAAAGTTCAGTCTTCCGCCAATTAGAACAAACTTGATATCCACTCTGAAGCAAGTTTCACAAATGTTACAGTAAATGGCACTTCTCTGGACAAGAAACGTTTTCTGCACAGGGTCTTCTCATTTGTAATTAATACATGATTCAGTAATGCAAATAAATTTCAAATACGAAAAGGTACTCAAGTTGCTGTAGAACGTTTTTCAGGTTTTTGTTACTGGTTACAGTGCATTTGTTCCTTTTAGGTTTTTCAACGACGATTTTCTGGTCAAGTGAGATATCACGATAGAACTTGGAACGACTACAAACGCGGATTTGGAAATTTATCCACTGAATTTTGGATCGGTAAGTCAATGAAATTGTTGGAAATTCAAGTTCTTTCATTCAATCAATATTGATAGTAATGCATGTGTAAGGTTTAAAATGAGCTTCGTTGCTGGCGCTAAATGTGGATAATGCAGAGCTAAGCTACTGTTTCTTGCTGCATAAAATGTTTCAAAAGGTTTTTAAAAACACGAAAGCAAAAAATCTCGACTTTGACAAAAGCTTATTATGATAAAACTAACTTTGATAGAAATTTCTTTGTTGGAACGTATTTGTAAAGTATCACATGAGAAGCTATTAGTTTCTGTAGCGAAAAACGCGTGGAGACTTGAAAGTATCGAGGAGGTTGGTTACCACTGCATTGTTGCAAAGATGCTAGCAGCTTGCATTTACTTTGAATTCACAGCTTCAATTACTTCGAAACTTTACTTCACTCTGATCAAAAACAGCTCTACATCTGCACAAGTTGTCATTAAAATTTCAGTTCGTTGAGTTTCTTTGCCTACCGTATATGATGACATATTATCTTTCCCTAATCTCCAATAGCATTTTACAGGTCTTGAGAAACTTCACATCATTACTGAAAACAAGCAATGCAAACTTCGCATTGAGTTGGGGGCTTTCGACGGAAACTCAGCTTAGGCTCAGTACAGGTTCGTTTGAGAAAAATCTTAATGAGTGAGTTCGTTTAGTAGTGCTACTGCATAACACATGTGTCAACCAGAGCCAAGGAAGAACAAAATCATATTTTCCAGGGCCACGACCTGTGCCCATAGGGTAGCCAGGGGGCCATTCACCTCCAAATTTCTAGCATATATTGTCATTTTGTGCTTTGGCAGACGTTCGTTTCAAACAATATGCAGTTGCTCGCTTAAAGTCTAACGATTTGCCCCTCAAATGTTTGGGCTGGCTACGCCACTGCCAGGGCCGGATTGAATGAATGCGAGGCCCCGGATAAAGTCATGACCGCGAGGCCCCCTTAACGCTTAGCGCAACTGCCTAGCGCGCCTCATTTCCTGCCTAGCGTGTTGTCTAACGTGCCTTATGCCCTCATTTCAACTTTGTAGAAGCACCTGTCACAAACGTCAAAACTGATACGATTGACAGCCTACACTTCAGAGACAATTGGGTATGACCATGTACGTCGGTTTCTATGTGGTTAATTTGTTCAAACAAACGTTTTACCACAAAAAAACAATATTTTTTCTACCGTAACACTACGCAACAATCTTTTTTGTCATAGTTTCTCTGACCATCTTCAATGCACAAACCGTCCATTCACATATGTATTGAGTAAAGATATACTGCGTCTGCACTCTCTCGCAGATCAAAACCTACAAGGTTTAAAAAAATGTTATCAACGAAATGTCACGCAAAATCAAAAACGTCTTGAGCAACAAAAAGGTCGTCTAAATGTTAATGATTGCACTGCAGAAGAAAATTTGGAAGAGGGACTATACTTAAATCAGTATTCGATTATCGTTTCAATTCAAATAAGCACAATCATATGCTTTTGTTCGTGACACAAGCTTTCTGGGTTTTTATTGTACGAATATGTTTTTTTATTTTGGGTTCAAGATGCTTTTTCTGTGTGCACTGAGTTTATTTGAAATCACTGAATGGGAGCCCTGCATGTAACTGTTGAACACAGACATCTTGGCAGGTAATGCAGCGAGACAGTGACACTGCTGATTGCGTTAAGCAGGAACACCGGAACATCGACAGGGGGGACAGTAAAAAAGGTGAGGGCAATGGAAACTTTTGAAAAACAAAAAATCGTTACCAATTATGGTTGCTACTGTTCAACAACAATGTTAACCTAAAAAATAATAAAAGAGACTATAGAAAATTTATTTCGATCCGATCTTGATAAATCATAAAATTAACTAGGATGCTGTTATGAAAAAAAACACCTTTGACTCCGTTGTCCCTCTTTTGAAAGGTCAGGGGGTTAATGCTAGCGCTCTCCGGCTTCCCTGCTTGTCGCTATCAGCAGTCACTATTTCGCTGCATTACCTGCCAAGATGTCTGCGTTTAACAGTAACATGCGGCAAAATGCCTAACAAAAATCTTACAATTTGAAGTGAACATTACAAGATTTGTTACCAGTGTTATTGTAACACGATAAAGACCAATAGTAAAACAATCCGCTTGTAAGTATGGCAACCTGGCTCCGCAGGCAAAGGAGCGGCATGAGTTAACTGCAAGCTCACCACTGCATGACACCAGAACATTGAACCGGGATCGCGTGCAGTGTTTATCATTGTGGTGAATAAACTGTCATTGCAAGAAATAAATCAATTAGTCGGAATTGAGTTGCTGACGGCAAGTTTTCTAGAAAATTTTGGTACTTAGTTTCAATTTCCAGAATGGACAAATGCCCGTTTTGACAGAGGGGCGGATCGGGATCCAGCCAATAAGGTTGGGGGGGGGCGATTTCAGTAATATTTGGTAGTCAAGTCTCATAACGTCTTCACTACTGTGAGAGGGATGAAGTACACTTCACAACACTGCTGTGACAAAACAGTATGACACAATCGCCTTGTATGGCGAATGTTATTTTCGGAAGTATACACAATCATGGTGGATAAAGTTAATTCGTAGGTTTTAGGGAGGGCGATCGTCCTAATTTCCCCCCTGGATTCGCCCCTGTATTGACTCTCCTGCGGACGCCCATGGTTTTGACATATAACGAGTTCAAAACTGTTCGCTTGAGTTCAGTGTAAAAGCGCATTTACACTTTCAGCAACAATGTTGACCTCAAAACTGATAACAGAAATTATAGAAAACCATTCTGAATTTTATGTGTGCACGAATAGCTGCAATAAATTTGTTTCAAGTCGATCTTGATAAATAATGGAATTGCTTATGATATTGTTTATGTGAAGGGCACCTGCGCCCCCCGTGCCCCCCTTTCAAAGGGCAGAGGCAAAGCCCCCATAATGCATCCTCGTTCCGGCGTCCCTGGCGGTAAGCCACGTATAGTTTTATACTGTGTGAAAAGAAGCATGAGTAAGTCTGTAGTAGGGCTTCCACAAGTTTAAGAAATCCACTGAGAATGTGATCAACGTGCCCTAGTGAATAGCTTGATCAAGCGACTCTTATGCAGGTTTCTTTCCACACAGTATACAAACACGTGGCTTGTTAGAATACGTCTATGCAGACTTGTGGGAATACGTCACTATCGTTAAGGTTTAGTTCTTCCTTCTTAGTAAGCACTAATAGCAAAGCTATATGTGCTGTGGCGAGTTTTCAGTTTTTTAAGCCTGTTTGGTGTTCTAAATTTAGTCAGTTGTCCGATAGTCTTCCCAACGTATAGTTCTACATCTCATTGCTTGAAGTAGTTTTGCGAGAGTGTCTAACTGTCTGTTTTTTCGCCGCTCATGTTGTTCTGGCCGTTGATTATTCTTAAAAGATGACTTATTTGTAGAAAGTACTCGAAAAAATGGATAATCGACAGTTTATGAAAAGAAAAATTTTCTGGTAATTGAAACATAGAAAACATTTCAGACAAAAGATTGCGAATTGAGGTTCAACCAGCACAAACTAATGGGTTAGAAAGGGTAAAGCGTTTTGTGAACGTCCATTTGCATTGTATCGTCAGCAACCTAAAAAAGATAAGAAAATGTCAACGTTGCACCCCTGGAAAATTTTCTTCCGGCGCCCATGGACGCACTGAATTCGATGTAATTCTTGGGTAATAAAGCGTGGTGCTGTTTGGTTCAATTCATTTAGGTCACTCAAAAACGATAAATGCCAAAGTTGCCGGTTTCCTTAAAACCTATATGCTAAATGCAGTAAGCAAAAAGCTCTACAATTTTGACGCGTGGTGAACAGCATAAAAACATGAAAGACCAATAATGGAATATTTTGATACTCAAGCGCGAGCCCCCCAAAAGCGCGAGGCCCCAGGCATTTCCCCGGTTCGCCCAATGGTTAATCAGGCCCTGGCCACTGCCTGTGTCTAGTATTATTAAAATTGTGTACGTTTTACACGTTGAACCTTTTCATCGAAAACCTATGTAGCTCTGGTGCTACAAACGGCATCGTGCGCTTTTTTCGTCATTGCGTGTTTGAAATTATTGCCACATGGATTTTCCGCGTAGTCTACCACGTTGTGCATAATATGCAGTTACTGAAAGTGGTTGGAGGCGCAGACAGGCGGCTCTTGTAATGAAAACGAAATCTTGAATCAGGCTTAATGTGGAAGATAACTTTGTCTGTGCATTATGATGTATTGAGCATTGAATACGTTCTGACAACAAATAACCTCAGCATTCGCGTTGATTGTAGTGCACGTGGTACAAATAAAACTTGTTTTTCGTTTGCATTTATTTCTGTTCTGTGCGTGTGCAACAGTTGTCGCATTGCAGAAGTTGTACAGTCGGTGGGGAACGGCACTTCTGTTTGTTTATTAATTTGGGCACATACACTACTTGAAAGGGTTGAGAACCTCTGGTGTAAACGACATTGCAGAATTTTGTACTTGTAACATTAAAGTGCATAGCTATAATTCATTGTTACAGCATTTCAGTTTGTACCTAGTCTTAAGCCATGTTGTTTTCAGAAGAAACGCAGACGTTTTGGACAAAAACCATTGTTAAACAGCATGCAAGTTTCAAGGATGAAACAAGCAACGAAATGGTTTTCATCAAAAAAATTTTTTTACTTTGCGTAGAAATTGGGAATTTTCAGATATTTCCAATTTCGCAAGAAAAAAATTTGGCTGTTAAAATCGATGGAAATTCTGGCGCACAGCAGGAAATCACTGTTTCAACAAAAGTTTCAAAAGAAATTTACCATTTCAACAGGAAATCTAAATTTAAGAGTTTGATGTAAAAAATGAACCAATTGGACATCCGGAGTCGCACAAAAAATCAGACTACGACTCCCATTGTTGTTAGGCATCCGACTCCATCCAAAAAGCTCCGACTCCTCATGACCCCGACTCCTCAACCCTGTTTAAAACAAACTGAAAAGCGAGGTTATTTTAGTGTTGTTTGTTGGTTGATTAGACACGCGTCAACAAAGATGATGATGAAATCATTAGCTAAACAGAAATTCCAGAATTGCTAGCGAGTCTGACTTGTTTCGGATCACGTTTTCCGACTACACTGGAACTGCAGGAAACGCGATGAACCCTGTGGAAGATTTCCGCAACCTCAATAACCAATCTTTCTCCACTGTAGATCGGGACAATGACAGATAACATACTACGTAGGTTCGCACTTCACGTTTTGAAAAATAATTTAATTTTTCGATGACAGAGAAAAAGTAGATTAATTTTACCATGCACTTTGGTCTCACTATAGAAATATTGGTATATCGCAAGCAAAGTAATAAGGAATTAGAGCAACATTCATTTATTAATCGTTGCTAAGCAAACCACTTAAAGTTTTTGAAAAAGCTACAATGACCTTGTTAAGATTGGCAAGTGTAAGGAAATACTCAATAGAAAAATCTATGTATGGCAAATACAAGGCAGTTTAAAGCACAGCACATAAGCATTTTTTGCTGGTTTGGATTCAGTTGCTTGCAAAGATATTGAAAAGGTGGAAAAATTTGTCTCGTTTTTCTTTTAGCCACGGTGAAACACTAAGTAATTTTAAATGATAAATACAATACGTTTGTAAAAATATGAATCTCTGAAAAGTGGAAGTTAAAGCCTATTGAAAAAAAGACAAGTGAAATATTTCTTTCAAACAAATTGAACATGAAATTTTACTCTATACCAGTGTTTCTGAAAGTGGGCGGAATCACCCCCAAGGGGGCGATTTTGATGGGCAGAGGGCAAAAAAACAAAGGGGCGATAGGGGGGCGAAAAAACACAAAGGGGGCGAAAGTGCTTAACGACTAATCGATCATTGAGTTAACTTCAGTAGCCCATTATTATGACTTGTTAGTTTCTTGCAAATTTTAATTTACTACGATAATTGTTGAAGGTTATTGCTAAAACAATTCATCTATTGACTTTTTACTCTGGATTGTCTATGTACCCAGGTACAATGTGGGTTATTTCAGGGCTGCGGAGCCGTCGTAAAAATGACAGAGCTCCGGCTCCGGAGCTCTCCTTTTCATGGCTCCGAATCCAGCTCCAGCTTCTGTTCGTTTTCACACATTAATACAGTATTTTAATTGTCATGGGGTGACTCAAGTTGAATGGAAAGTAAATTAAATCAACTACACAGAACTAAGAGAAGATACCAAACCATTTTGAGTAATTTAATCTGGTACATTTTTACAAGCAGCGCTCTTATCATAAGGAAATCAGCGAAAAAACAACAATCACAGATTCAGACGATTCAGATAACAGTTACTAGCAGGAACGTAACCCAAGATAACGGTAATATAATCAGTTTATGGAAAGGCAGTTGCTGTTTTTTCCGTCATTTTTGTTATTTCTTACGACCAGAATCAATAAAATGGCTGTTTGGAAAACTACATTTGTGTCCGAGCATTTAAACACAGAACTGTATCAATTGACCAAGTGTTTTGGACTCCTTGCATGCTTTGCCTGTTGCAGTCTTGACGATTCCAGCTAACAACCCTGCCGCAAACCTCGCAAAGAACACAAAACGACTGGTTGACTCCCATGTGTTCTTTCAAACACGCACACATTTGCATTAACACAAATGCGAAGATATGTTTAAAAGCCCTTTGTTCAATGAAACAGTAGTTTCTTTTAAAACAGACTTACTTGTTCTTGTTCAAAATAGACTTCTAGCAAGATATTCGCATTTGACTTTTTTGAAATAGCGGAACACATCTGATTTCTTATCTTTTGCACCCATTTTAAGCAGTGATGAATCGCAAAGTAAAGCACAATTTAACACGCAAAGTTTAGGAGAAAATAAAACTGGTTACCGTGCTGAAAACATAGACGGTATCATATCGTTATCATACTCCCTGCTAACAGGATGACTACACAGCTACAAAAGCTATGGATATTTGATTATATACCTGCTCATAGCTCAGTTCCTCTTAGATCGCTGCACTACTACAGACCCGGTTTGATCATTCTAAGCAGAAAGTAAGATGTTGTGGTAGTTAACGTTCTTCTTACTTCTACAACAGTGGTTCTCAACCATTTCGCTGAAGGGAGTCACATACAGACCTACGATTTTATTAGAGAACCGCACAAAAAAATTACCACAAGTCAATTTACACGTTTTGTTTTATCGCACTAACGAAGTCTGTAACACAAATTATTGTAGGTGTTACTGAAAAACACTGCCTATCGAAAGGAATCCTTTCCCAGCAAGAATCAGACACTAAGCTCTTACAGAGTATATATTTCCCCTACAAAATAGGCATCATCAGCTCTTATTCAAATAGAATCTGTTACAGAAAGATTCCTAAAAGACGCACAAGGGATGCTCGCGAGCTGAATGCAGCTCTTAGAACAGTGTTTGATAACCAATGTTCAACAAGTAACACCACGCCTGCCATCTACAATGTCACAGCCTTAGCGATTATTACACCATAGAAACAATAATTGCTTGCAGATCCATTGTTGCAGTCTGGTGTCGTAACTCGTAACAATCGCGTTCAGGTGCTTTAAAGAGCACACGTAAGTCTGTTTGGCAAAACCGTTAGTATCTAGGAAGGGACACGGAGCCGGACCTACCTCTCAAATGGTCATAGTTCCAGCTCCGGTCCTAAATTTTAAACTGAGTTGAGCTCCGGCGGCTCCAGGCAAAAATGCCCAGCTCCGGCTCCGTAGCCCTGGATTACTTTCAGGAAAATTCTGAATGTAATATCTGCGTATTACTACAATTGCTTAGTTCAGCTTGTCAGTGGATTGGTTCAGCTATTTAATACTTTCTTTAAATAAAACTACTTAAATTTACTACCTTGTGTTTGCTTTATCCGGCTTAGGGGGCAAATACTACGTGTCGAGAGGGAAAAGGGGACGATGGCATAAAAAACTTTGAGAAACACTGCTCTACACCACACTTGTATCTTTCCAATTTAACACATGATGTGGTGATGAACATCTACACTTTGAAGAGAAAAGTATATTACAGGAAAAGGACGTATTCGTGATTCCAGTAACTCAATTGCTTTTACAGAAACATGTTAACTTAAACTTAATGCTACAGTTGTTATTTTGGTTAATTTTAGATCAACGATAAATTTTTGATATCCACAGGTGCACCTGACTTTTCAAACGACAAAAATTAAAGTAACACGAAGCATCTCAGTCATAGTTTTAATGCACAAACGCAAAATCTTTTTTTCACGTTACATGATCATCTGGAAGCATGACTATCTTGCTCAGTTCACGTGGAACTGTTTCATAATCTCTTGAGTTTTCATTGTTGATTTGAAGGTTTCTTGCTTCTTATGTGTTGTCTGTGCTGTATCTCTTTTTGTCCACAACAATAGGATGTTGCGCGCGACGTTGTGACATTTTTCGTTTCAAAATACACCTTTGAGATAACCTTACTGCACATACAAACACTTCTTTCAGATTCTCAGAATATTAATTGCCTGCATGACCTTACAAATGTGACGAATGGATGTAGAGGTACCTGCATCATATTTTTCAAAGTTTTTGACTACTTTTAAGCAGATTGACTTTGAAACAATAGAAAGAAGTCATTTCGTTTCGTCAATACAATGGAAAAAGGATGAAATTATTAAGATTAAAGTGAATGAAAAAGCAAAGTAGTTTCTCAGTAAAAAGCTTTGCTTTCAAAGAGCCTATTGCAGACGATTTGGTCAAGTGTTTTTCAAAGTGATGTGTGGCTCCCTTTAAACGTGACATATTAATGTTTCAGCCTTGTTTTACAACTCTTTTATAAATTCTAGATCGTCAGTTAATTGTGTTAACCTTCAACGTGGTGCTTGGTGGTACAACGCATGCAATGCAGCGCAACTGAACTCCCAATGGGGAGAAGGTCTGTCTGGTGTAGGGATTGTCTGGGCTACCTGGAAAGGATGGACTAGTTTGAAATCAAGCATGATGATGATGCGATGCACTATGTGATTCTCAGATGGCTGTTATCGCAGACTCCTAGCTTACAATGCATAAATACTGTATGTAATCGATAGCAAACGTCCCCTCCTGGTAAATAATTTTGTTGATTTGAAAGGCCATGGGCGTCCGCAAGGGGGGGGGGAAACGAGCATTTTCCCTCCTGGAAATCGGGACTAATAACCAAAAATGTCAGATAAACCTAAAATCAGCAGCTTAATTCCAATCAATTTTTTAATTCTTGCAATGACATTTTATTGCCTGCATGACATTCACACTGCACATGAGCCAGGTTCACTGTTCTGTGTAATGCAGTGATGAGCATTGTGTCCGATCCTTTCCCAGTAAAAGTAGGTTGCGAAGCTTGCGTGCTGATTGTTCTACATTTGGTCTTTGCTGTGTAACAATAACATGGCAGCAAATCTTCAAAGGTTTACTTGAAGTTACGGTAGTGGGCGTTTTGCTGTATGTGACTGCTGAGCGCAAACATCTTGGCATGTAATGCAACGAGACAGTGACTGCTGATTTCGGAAGAGCACGTAGTTTCATACTGTGTGTAAAAAAGCATCAGTAAACTCACAGCAAAGGTTCTACAAGTTTGAAAAGTCCGTTGTTAGTGTTAGACTGTGAGTGTGACCAATGTAGCCTACCTGAGTGAACAGCTTTAATGGCTTGTTAGAATACAAATAGGCAGGCTTGTGGGAATACGTATTAATCGTTTATTACTTTCCAAAGACTGAAAGCGTGGCTTCTATCGACAGTGTCAGATGAACGCTTGCCCGGTTTGTGTATCACGAGCGTTAACCGTGAAAAAAATAGCAAAGACAAGTAAGGTTTTATTTAAGGGGTGCTTGATCGCTTTGGACGAGATCCCAAACGTTTGCAGCTCTTATTTTTAAGTGACACCGACAAGTCTTGCTAGGTAAAATAAAGTCATGATTTGTAGTTTCGTTAACGACCAAGGCAAATCTTCATTGAAAAGAAGTACCCTGCTAGGAAAATCTGAAAAAAATATGTCGATGTGGCCACCCCCCTGGAAAAATTTCTGCGGGCGCCCGTGTGTACAGCACAGGTACCACGGAGTGTGGCGTATACAGGTATTTTCAACTTGCAAGTAAATGCTCTGCTTTTCCAAAAAAGATACTTTCATCCAAATTGCCGTATTTGGTTTTGAGCAATTCTGATCTATGACATTGAACATGTGTGTTTTCATTTTATATTAAATATACGGTGCGTAGCCGGTTTTCGTCACGGGACATTCGCCGTCTTAAATGTTTGCTCATTACAAATCGTTCTGTTGCTGACTCTAATTATACTAGAGTCTAGTATGATCATACCAACATCAATTGCTTTATTCATCAAATGCGATCGTCGTTTTTTTTTCTAAAAATGCTGCATCCTTCAACCCTTTGAGTCCTGGACCCACCAAAATTTTGGGGGGATTTTAAACGCTAAAGCTATGACTCGCCAGCTACTGTAGCTACAGAGCTGTTCTATTCGCGACCCTCGAGAAAGACTCGTGAAGCCTTGTAGTTTGCACCAAAAAAAAACCTTTTGACGTTTGGGTTCGGGGTTTTCGGTGGGTGTCGTTAGAAAAAGGGTAGGTTTTGCTATATTTTGGTTATTCTTTTATGACGTCATCACCCGGACAATGGGCCGAAATAGTGGCTCAAAGTTTGGTTGGATTCTAGGCTGGAATATGAAGCTTTAGAGGCCTAAATCTACTTCCTGGCGTTTCTGGTCCCTAAGTTATGGCCGAAAGACCCCTAATCTAGTAAGGATTCCCTGGGGAATTAGTGGGGATACCCTTAATTATTTTTTGCTTACTTTGCCATAACGTTTGAACCAGAAATTCTAGAAAGTTCATCAAACCCTCCAAAGACTCGTATTGTAGCCTAGAATCCAAAAAAACTTTGAGCCACAAAATCTGATAGATTGTTCGACTCTCAGGATATGACGTCATCATCCAAATGTAAACAAAATATGCATAAACATCCTCTCATTATGTAAACATCAACAAAAAACCCGAGATCTAATGCTAAAAATTTTTTTTTGCAGTCTAAACTACAAGTCTTCACACGTCTTTTGAGGGCTTGAACAGCTCTCTAGCCTATTCTAGCGGCGAGTTATGGCCGTATCCAAATTGGGTGTTATTTAACCCCTGGTTTCCTTTTGTAGGGGTAGAAATGTTGACCACTTTTTGGTTTTTGTGGCATAATTTTGGATCCAGATATGCCAAAATTCAATCAAGGGCTCTAAAGACTCGGATAATAGCCTAGTTTCGAACAAAAACTTGAGCGGAACAATAGGCTCATTGCATTGGCGTCCAGAGTCGCGCAAACTAGGCCTAAACTAGGCCAAAAAAAAGAAAATGACACCCCCACTTGTGTCGTCCTCCCCCAGAGAACCACCAACCCAAAACGAAATTTTTTTTTCAATCTCAACTAGTAGACTTGCTGAATCCGTAGATCAGTGGTTCCCAACCGGGGTGCCGCGGCACCCCGGGGTGCCATTCGCAATACCCAGGGGTGCCGCGAGATAATACGTTTTTTATTATATCATTGAAAAGATATTTTCAAAATGTCGCCAAAACTCAATCCAAATTGCTGTGGGTTCGCCACTAGGTGCCGGAAATTATATTTCTGTTTTGTAGGGTGCCGCAAGCCTAAAAAGGTTGGGAACCACTGCCGTAGATGGTTTGAACAACTTTCTAGCTCAATCGGCTGGCGAGTTATAGCGTTGCAAATCCTGGGCCAAAATTTTGGCGATCCCGGAACTCAAAGGGTTGTACCAAGAGGCTTGTTCCACATCGTAACGCATTCTTTTAAAATGTTCAGGTTACTCAAGCATCTGTAATTTTGTTTTTCGAAAAAAAAATTCTTGAGCGTATTTGTTTGTGAATCAATCCATCGAACACGCGAGAACAAATTAATAAATGCTGAAATTAATAGGTTAATGCGTTTAAGAAAACCAAACAACAGTGTGACAACGATAACCAAAGAGTACATGCGAAAAACAACTCCATTTGTCAAAATTTGAATATAAGTGGGATTGCCTTCTGCAGAAAAATGCTCAAAATATAAGGAAGTTTATTATACGGTCTGTTCCGATACAAACATCAATTGCGCAATGGCTTGAAGTTAGCATGTCAGTAACTACTTTATGGAGACGCGTTGTATGTTTCTCATGCAAGCCCTGATGCTGCCTTTTAGTATGGCTTAACATAAAATGTTTGAGAGTGCAAGATCATTGACTGCATCAATCCAACAAGGCTTTGGAATGTGCTATTGTGACTTTTGGTTGGTTGTTGAATTTGCATTTTTAACTTGATTTCAATGCAATTTTCCTATACTTTTATCATTCAAACGAACTTAGAGATAACCTTTCAATGCATTTTTATTCCAGTTAATGAGAAAAATAAACGTTGCATTTACGTACCCAAATGCTCACTTCTAGCTGCTCTTAATGCAAGAACTCTTCGTAACATCTTATGGAAATTTATACTGTAGGCCACTATACGTTTGTATTGCTTATTTTGTATCGCTGTGCATAAGCTTAGTGCTGTACATTTTGCCATCGGTTTAGTGGCTTCATAATAGACATGTTGGTCACTGCCATCATTTTGCTTGAGCGTGTTAAACCATTTCTGAATGGAATAAACGTGTTTTTTCAGACATTCACTTGACTGAGAGATTTCAGTGCTTGTTTTGTACCTTATCAAGTTTTGTTCTATAAATGAAAGCTCATTTTGTAAATAAAGCCTAGCAAACAAGTGTTGCGTTGATGCATCGATAGGTATTATCTGTTAAATTCTAACTCCAGAAAATAAGTTAAAGTATCTTCTTTTCAATTTCTAATAAATTAGTCTCCACCAAGGTGAGGAAGTCTAAGCAACCAGCAAGTCTTTTTATCTGTGTCTGGACATGAATTTATCGTCAGGCGGACAATATCTTACCAAACGAGGATCCTTTTCATCATCAGCTATTTGAAGAACAAAAAATAAACTTTTCCTTTCAGAGCGAAAGATGTCTTGTGTTAACTGGACAGGCCTATTGCGTTTGCACTGGTTTATGGAACTTTTCTCATCTTGTGTTAAGCGTTAGTTGTGGATATAACCTAAAATGGATTTATCAGAGTATTTCGGGAGCCCAGTTGCTCCGCTTGTCGCGATGGCAGCAGTCTGTCCAGCTGATGCGAAGGTGTCAGAATCATGGCGGGGTCGGGTTTATGCCCCTCCCACATTTTTAGCGTACATAGCCATTTTGTGCTTTGAGAGGCAGTATCCCAAACAAAATGGTGTTATTCGCCTAAAATCAAACATTTTGACCCTTCCAAAATTTTTTGCCTCTCTCCAAAAATTTGGGCTGGCTACGCCACTGGCCAGAATACTAAAAAATTTTTCAAAATTTAATTTGTTAACATCGGCCCCAACTCATGCATTTTACAAAGGTTCACAATTATATTCAACACCTGCTGTAATTGACTTTGGTTCTACAGTAGAATTTGCCTAATTCGTCACCTCAAGGGATTAGAAAAAAGTGACGAATCAGGCGAACTGACGAATTATGCAAACAGGTGAAAACTCTATCATAGAAGCTCGTATACTTTATCGTAGTAACTCGTATACATAGTGCTCTTATTTGCAGTAAAATACAAGTTTATGGCGTTATGGTTGAATACAACTATTAATTCCTCTGCTCTATCTGGACTCCACCATTTAATCAAGCACCTGTTAAATCTTTATGGGACTTTTCCGCGTTCTTTCAGTAGGGAGGCACGCTTCGAAACGCGTGTATAAATTCGATAAACAAATTGCAAGGTACAACAATTCTCAGATAAAGATCCCTAATTTTTTGAATTCCCATACGTACTAGCTGCTTAGACATCAAAAGAGAAACTGCAAATGACGAAATAGACGAACAAAACGCTTCTCAGGGATAGAAAGAGGTGACGAATTAAGCAAGTTGACAAATTAGATGATGGCGAATTAGACGAACAGAAATGCGCACAAAAGATAGAGATTCTTCCGGGACCGACGAAAAAGTGACGAATTAAGCGAATTGACGAATTAGACGATGACGAATTAGACGAGTTCTACTGTAATTATAAACATGAAACGAAACTGAAGTGAACTTAAGAGTCTTGACAAGAAGATCTTAAGCTTTCCTCCTGAATTGTCTCGAGAATAGGACTTATGCCGGGTTCACAATAGTGAACAGTTTATTTCAATGAACAGCTGTTCGAAAAGATGAGGCGTAGCACGCCGAATTCTGAATTTCAACTTTATCCCCAAGGTTTGCGTAGAAAACGTGCGATGTGAGCGCAAAAGTAACACAAAAATTTATATTTATACAACTTCGCGCAAATTTGCACCTTAGTCCACTATTTTCTGGATGGAATGGTTATCGCAAATGTCATCAGTTTTCAAACATCCAGCTTCTTTCTGGAGGACCGCTCTCATTAAAAAAAGCAAGAATTTCATATCGTTGGTGAGTCTTGTTTCCAGTGGCGATTCCAGAACTTAATAATTGGGGGACCACTGCGGGCCGAGAAAAAAGTAGGGGGCCAACATAAATGTCTATCTTGCATGGTGATTTTTCGTTGTTTTGAAGGTCAGGTTGCTATGATTTACCTTACGAAACCCAACTTAGACTTATGAAGATCGATAAATATGAAATAGCGATTTTATTCACTAGAGACCCCTAAACGCAAGTGTAGATGCAATCACACACGTGTACTGCTATGTCGAATATTCGGTGCTAACCATGCAACTTCCACAGCACTGCACATGTGAAACGAAACACCATTTCCCGCACACAATTGTCCCGACACCACATGAACGAAAACAGCTCCACCAAAGTGAGTACAATTCACATGAAAGCGAAATGGTTCCAACCACGAATTCCACCTTGACACAGAGACAAGTAGGCTGTTGACAGCCAACTGGTTTCGTCAAAATATTCTTACTGCAAAACAAAACAATAAGCCATCTGCCAACAGATCGGTTGCTACTGACTAATCCGTTTTTGTGGTAGCTTATGGACATTTGTGATTGTGGTGCAACTACAACAACGTTATGCAACTATTATTATGAGTCTAATGCCCATCTGCAGCGTGGTAGGGTGAGGATTATTCAGTGAACTGTGCAGTTAACAGCAGCGAGGTTTCGGCACCAGTGGCACCTCAAGTAACGAAGCAGCGCCGCAGATAGGTGGACATCGGCGTTTAGGGCGTGCACCTGATAGTACAGCGGTTCACAAACTTTATTGAGCGCGACCCAAATCTGAATTTGCTAAACGCCTAGCAACCCTTGCCTTAAACAACACATGATAAATCAATTATTGTATGGATGATTTTTAGCAGTAAGTTGCTAAATTCTTTTTCACTGTCAGCAGTCTACTCTTTTCTCAAGTACCTACGCTATATACAGACAAAGACAAGCAGTGGTAATCGTGAAAATATACAACCCAGGTTTAGATCGCCTCGGCGCGACCCATTTTTGACCCTTTGCGACCTATGTTTGGGTCGCGACCCATACTTTGGGAACCACTGTGATAGTAAGATGTAACAGCAGGCGTAAAACTTATTTTGCAGAATATTCCCAACAAAGTTGCTCATTTTATTCACACTGAATTTTTTCTTGAGTGATCCTCAAAAGCTGACTTTTTAACCCGGCATTGATGCATGACTGTCTTGCCATTAGCGAAACACGCACTAGCAGGGGCGTAACGAGGTTAGATGGGGCCCGGGGCAAGAAGTTTGGCGCCCCGTGTTCGACTTTTGAGGTCTTTAGGAAGCAAATATATTAATATATTGTATTGAAGAAAGTACTTGTGGCATTGTTAGGACTTTTCGGCTCCCCCGCAGTCATTCGGCGCCCGAAGAATTGTGCACCCCTCGTTGCGCCCCTTCGCACTAACTCTACACCTAAAGAGATTCGCACAAATAGACAATGAGCAATATGATTCTCACACAGACCTTGCACAGTCTACGTTAGAATTTATATCATCACCTCAATGTAACCTAACATATCGGTTGTCATGTCGACTGTCAAATCCATCAACAAAATCATCTAAATCTGTTTTTCAGCTGGTACCTGTCAACTGAAAGTGGATCAATGTTACCCAATCCTTCACTGCTCATGGAATTTCTGGGAGTTGTTTTCACTAATTCCATTTTTGAAAAACTTCTCTCGCATGAAGCGCTCGTGGCGCTGGCGGGAAGAGTTACAGCTGCCGGTAACAATCAAACGCAGCTTTTTAAGTAGCTATAAATAAAAAAATTGTTCGAGCGATATGGGCAGCTTCGACTTCTTCCGAAGCACATTCTTTGCCAAAGTTATTTCATGTTTTAAATCATTTTCACTCAATGAATATGATTTGCGAATTATTTCAAGTGTTTATCTCATAGAAATGTTTGACCTCCGGGGCAAAGAGCTGAAATACGCGAAAGAATTGCTTTTGAATTATTACAGAAAACCCGTACAAAATCCTAGGGGTTGCAGCAAATGTGTGAGCAGATTTAAAACTGTAGTCACAAACTACTTACATAAAGATGTTTCGAAATCATATACTGTAAACAATTAGGCAGCAGAATGCAATACTGCAGCCAGGATAAGTTCGGATAAATTAACTGAAACCAATTCTTAATGCTTTCAAAACCTTTTGCTACTGGGGCAAGCAACAATCTGCTGACAGTAATATATTCCGATTCCATCTCACACTGAAATAAACGAAAGATCGATCTTCCCATTTTTGCAACTGTTTCTTAGTTTCGGATTGAACTTTTCAAAACCATGACCACGGTCTCACTAAATTTCACGCGGGATCCGAGCAACTACTGTACTGTTGTGTGTCGTCATAAACAAGTCTAGTTACCCGACCGTCAAACACAACAACACAGCTTATCATGCTTTTGGGAAATATTGAATGCAGACTATAGAGGGTTTATAAATTATCGTTTAAAATATTGCTAGCCAAAGTTTTTTGCTGTATATGTCAATTGTCAACTGTAACGTTCGCTGAATTCCTATGTTTTCCTTCAGCTTCGCCACTACGCGACGTCCTTGCTTGATTTATTTCATGCCTCTGATTGGCTGTTGATGCGATCCTTGCGTTTCTGCGTTCATTTGAAAGGCGTTTCGTTCCGCATTACTTTGAGACTGACGTCAATCATTTAAAGCGGTGTCGCGAGTTTTGGGATTATTCCTTTCAAGTACTGTATCTCGAACAGGTCGAGAGTTATGTGTCATCTGTCGCGCATTTAAAAGATCTAAGGTCTTTTTTCTGCATTCACGGCAACATACGGCTGCGTCCCTTCATATTTTGGTTAATCACTCTCATGCGTTAGTCATCTTCCACGTGTACTGTGAACTCGAATAAAGCTTGCAAAGGGTGCATTAACTAATTTGTTTTGCCTTGCTGCGGAACTGATCGAGCGTCAGAACTCCACATCAACCAAACGAACTTAACGGCAAATTAGGAAAAAAACTGGGGGAGCCAAACAGGGGGCCAAGAGAAAATCTGGGGGGGCATGGACCACCCAGGCCCCCCTTAGAATCGCCACTGCTTGTTTCGCTTCTTTTTTGATTCTGTGCAAATTATATCAATGAAACATTCAATGACATCACTAGCAGGGACGGATTTGGTGACCGCGGGGCCCTCGAAGCCACAAGCAATCGATGGAACATATCCCTGCCACTATAACGTTTAGTCGCAGATGTAAACAGTGGGTACACAGAAACTGTTCATGGGGGGGTTCATTCAGTGGCATATAGTGGTCATTTGTATTTGGTATGCGCTGTTTGTGACGTCACATTCAAGTTTTCAAGCGAAGTTTGTTGACATAATAGACATATTCTTCTACACGCACTCCCTTTATTTTTGGAAAAAATCAAACCCTATACACTCCCCTTATAATAAAGTTTTTGTAAAATATCAAGCTGAAGGGGGGGTTTCAACCCCAAACCCCCCTTGCGTACGCCCTTGGATGCAAATCGGTTGGAAGAATTGATACGGAACTAGCCGATCAGGTCAATCAATGCGACCAATATTGGAAATCACTTCTGCAAACGTTTAGTTTCTGTCACAAAGTTTACTGCTGTGCGAGGACTGGCGTTTAAAGGTGATGAAAACCCTGAATCGCTCAGACACGTTTTTCAAAAAAATTTTCAAAAGTTTTTTTAGGCAAATGTTCAAAAAAAGAAGATGCGATGCTTCTGGTGACCGGTTTTGCAACAGTTTCACAAATCTCTATTGTCAAATATCGTGTTTCATCAAAAAGTTGTGTTACAGTGGAGTTAATACATGTGACGTCACAAATATTAATGATTCGTGGAAATAGTAACAACGTTATCGATCATCCCCTACCTAAAGATTTTGTATCCGCAGATGGGGTCTCCCACCACGCCTGGACCCCAGGCCCCCCTATATGGTCTATTTTCGTTAAATTGAAAAAAATTTTAAGTTCGTTTTTAGTAAAATTCCAAGCTTCTATTTTGGATGAAAGCCACCATTTGCTCGTAAAGCTTTCATGCAAGAGCGCTTGCGAAAATCTCGATGTTTAAGTGCAAGATCTGCAGTATGTTTTTGCAGCCAATGTCGCAGTTGTCACTGTGGTCGCCATTATGATTGCGTTTTTATATTTACGCGCTTTTGATGTACACCAACACACGTTTAATTGAAGCCGAGCAGCGACTTTGCTTTTTAGACACTGACTCCCGTAGTTGGTCTACAAAACTTGCGCACGTATAAGACGTGGATCTTATCCAATTCTTGAGCGACTGGTTGACATATGCAGCTGATAACGTAAAGGCTAGAGGCCCTCAACGCGTTTCAAAAATGTTTGGATTTTATGTCAATAAATGCTATGAAATGCAAAAGTTACACATGTCCTTTAAACCAGTGCTCTTCAACCTTTTTGTTATGATGCACCCTTAAAAATGTTTTGACGAATTCATGCACCCTATTTATTTAAAAAGTAAGCCGAGATGAAAAGTGATATGACATTCATCCTGCAAACAGACTATTACACTACAATATTACATAAAACACATCACAAAATCGAGGAAATAATCTGTTTAGTGTGACATGTTTGTGATACACCCGTGTGAACCCCTTGTAGCGGTACACCCCACGCATATTTTGTGCACCCTAGGGTGGACCGCGCACACCGGTTGAAGAGCGCTGCTCTAAACAAACTTACATATATTTGATCCACGCAGTCTACACAAAGTGTGATAACGGTTGTGTGTTTGTGAAAACGAAGCCGCAATCTATTCTCGCCACGGCTCTCTGCAGTAAAGTCAAGAAATAGGCTACTTATCGCCGCAACTTTACACAACAGTGGGTTAGTTAATTTAGCCCAGTATCGGTCGAAGCCCAAACAAGGGTGATGAAGGGTCAAGATATAGGCCTTGCCGAGGCGATCCAAACTGGAGTTGTGTATTTTCAACGTTACCACTGTTTGTCTGTAGCGTATAGGCAGGGTTGTCCATGGGACATATTTATCTGTCCCATTCCCAGGGCCTACGAAAGGGGGGTACGAGAGGTTCATTGTACCCGGGCCCGGAAGGTTAAGGGGACCGAGAGGATGAATGTACGCGCGCTAAGATTTTCTGTAACCAAGCCCAAATTTATGGTCGCTTTATCCATTTGCAGCGCTAGTAGTTTTAACCAGTTTGCCCTCTAAAATCTTGAAAAATCTATAATTAAAATGAAAACTTGCCCAAGAATTTGGCTGGTTTATTTGTTTTTGTTGTCATCTTCCCTTACGTTGCAATAATTTGTCACTGCTGTATTACCTTATACACGTCATATAATGTTGAGCAGAGTTTATGTGCAGCGTATCGTCGATAGATTCCACGCAGTAAAACTGTAATAAGCACAGACGCTCGGGTGTTTAACAAGAACCAGCGCCGCATTTTACTGCCAGGAGATGCATCGTACAGAGGCCTGTCAAATTCTAGAAAAACGCACTTCCTTGCCAAATTGTCAGACTGTGTGATCAGGACCGGCCTTAGAAAATGCGGGGCTTGATTGAAAGCACTTTTGCGGGGCCCCACTCAGTGGCTTGTGCAGAAAATTTTTGAGGAGGATTTTCAAGTCATAATGGTAGAAATCATGAGTGATGTGAAAGAGCGAGGCCGGAAGGTGTAATACCAATTTAGGGGTGTCTGAAGCATGCCACCTCTTCAGCAGAGACTTTCCATGTCCGTTCCATGGACATCTCCGTAACACCCAATAAATCCATGAGTTACTACACTCAGTAACTCCTCTCTGGCCAGGTACATACCGCGGGTACGGCAGGCCAATTGGCCATGATTTAAGCGAAATTTACGACATGCTTGATATGACCAGCCAGCAAAGATAAGATATCACAACTTAGCTACAAAACATCAACAAACGAAAGAGCGTGACAAGCCGCTCCCTGGATTTTGAAATTTTAAATTTTCCTCTTAACTTGTTAGCAGAAAAATGTTCGTCTGTTAGTTTCAAGTTGGTAAAATGAAATTTCACCACTATTGGCCCACTCCTGGAAAAATGCGTTTGCCCACCATCTGTCAAAATCCACTATTTCCCCCCCCCACTATTTCCCCCCTGGAAAAAATCTTTCCGAAGCCCATGCTCCTTTGTATGTAGATCAGGGCTTCTCAAAAAATTTTGCCATGTCCCACTATCCATCAAACGCATCATTTCGCGACACCTCATCTATGCTGGTGTATTAATAGAATTGTACAAATAAGACATGTTTTTCAGTTGACCAAATCATCTTGGAGCTGGAGCCATAAGTTTTTAGATGTTGGAGCCAGATCTGTAGCCAAAGACGTTAGATGTCTGGAGCTAGAGCCCGAGCCTGAAATTTGAGTTCCGGATTCGCTATTGCAGTCTACGATACGGAAATTGCATTTGCTAAGATAAACTCATTTTGTGCTTTAACATTAGTAAAGTTCCTCAAAATTTTATCCAAGTTTAAGCACCGGCGAATTTCGGATTCAATGGACATTAATTGCCAAACTTTTTAGGTGCTTTTGTTGGATTGATGATCTCAAATAAGTTTTAATTACTTTTAGGTAAGAAAAACTCCTTTTTCCGGATGTCACGGTAATGGGGATGGTCAAGCAAATCCTAAGGCAATAAACAAATTAGGAAAAGAGGCTGCTTTATCAGATCTCTACGAAGGAAAACGAATAAAATGTTTAGCAAATCTAGTGATTTTGGGCTTTGAGAAGCGGTGTCTCAAACAAAAATACTGTTGCCAGCCTAAGTCAAACATTTTGGCCATCCAAAATGTTGGACTGACTATGCCAATGCTATCGAACCGTATGTTGTAGCAACTATTTAAAACTTGACCTGCAAGTACGAAACGCTTACAGCTGAAACAGAAACAGCTTCAAAACTCAAGCAAGCTTTCTCTGCTTTAACTAGCTGCTACTGAAAAACCGGACCACACATTATCGAAACACAATGAACAGTGTTACGATTCCACAGAATGAATTCTGATGAAACAGCGTTAAAACCACGCAATTCACTCTGGTTTTTGTTGGCAACAGATCTCACGTTTAAAAAATACTGCATGCAGGCAGCGCGCCGGCACTACATAAGCAGCTTCAATTGAAAGTGTAAGTTTGTGTTGGTTAGTAGGCGTAGCGCGGGGCCCGATTGGAAGCAATCGGTCCAATCGGCTAAGGGCCGGCCCTGTGTGTGATCGGTCCAATCGGCTAAGGGCCGGCCCGGTATGAAGTTAAATGCGCTACCGTTTTGCAAAGCACGCTTACTGACAGTTCACACATTTTCATAATAATTGCACAAACATATGCAGGCTTGTTTCAAGTAATTGCAACTATTGAGCATTGCCATTGCAACTTGTATTCAGGGCTCTCACAAATGCAACTCCAAAAATCCCAAGAACAGTACCAAAAAATCCCGACGTTTGTGGTGGTGCAGCATAAAATCGGAGCGCCATGATATGCGTTAAAAATAGAACCAAACATGATTTGAAAAATAAATTAACATGATTCATTTTACATATTTTCAAAGTTTTCCGAAAATCCCTAAAAAATCTTTAAATCGGGTCAAAAGTTTTGTGCAACTGTACACGTTTGCGTGGCATAAAAACCGCCATTGACGAGTTGTTGACAATGAAGCTGCAGAAATCCATGCATGATGCAAATGGCTCAATATCTCATTTGAAGTCATTTGTTTGTTTATTTGTGTCAGCTGTGTGGTTCAAAATTCTAAGCAGAATAGACATGTCTATGAAAGTTATTCAACCCAGGCAAGCAACATTGGATACAGAAGTTGCTAACATTCGAAAAGTTCTACAGGATTTAAACTGAATTGCGAAACAATTGGCAAGCTGTGTGGAATGAAGTAATCTAACCTTGGCATTGAGATTAAGCTTCCTCCTGGAGGAAGTTTAGATCTACGAAGGAATGTATCATTTGGAAAGGGGAAGGAAAGCTTTCAAGAAGCATTTTACAGAACTTTTATATCCTATGTTATTACTGATAATATGTTATTGGAGGGCTAATCATGGGTTGTAATGCTGTGAAACGCACTAAAAAGAACGATTTGATGTAATATGGAATTACAATGATCACTCTTCTGCAGTAACTGACAAAAAGCGAGAATCCTAGCCACACAATATTGTAATGATAAGCAGAACCGTCGCCAGAAAGTCTTCAATAGGGAGGCTTTGCATTTGCATAGGGGGGTTTGACATCGAAAAATTGGTAAAAACTCCACTGATTTGTACTGTAACATATTTTAATTTGGGAGTGCTTGGCGCTTCGTTTGGGGGGGCTAACCCACCAAATCCCCCCCGTGACGACAGGACTAAAGATATGGACGACGAAAGTTTCGTTACTGAGATGCGGCATTTGCTCTTCTTACATTCAGCTAATTTCGGAAAAGGGAAATTGCTTCCACAAGACCTGCTAAATAAAATTTACAACTTCAAGCTTCAAGAACGTTTCCCAAATGTAGGCCTATGTATTTGCTTAAGAATTTTGCTCACAATTCCAGCCATTGTGGCATCTTCACAGTGATTATTTAGCAAGCTTAAACTTATCAAAAATTGATTGAGTGCAAGCAGCGATCAATCCCGTGTGGTGTATCTTGTCAGATTGAATATTGAATCCAAACTTGCACAAGAAGTAGAATATGATGACATCATCAAAACCTGTGCTGAGAAGATGGCACGAAATGTTTTTGAAACAATCGCGACATTTGCACCAATTTCTGAAATTGTAAATTTGGGTGAAAAATACATTTTAGGGGATCAAGATTTTTGTGTTCATTATGTGGTTAAAACAAACTTTTCAGGCCACAAAAAACCTTGGGATGGCACTCCCCACTTGGATACGGGCCTGGTTGCCACTATATATTTGTAAATCTTGGAATGGTAACTGTTTCATCTACATTCTGATTACTCTTCCAACAAGCTATGCAAGTTTCGACAAGTTCCCCAGAAGCTAGGGGCCCCGGTATCGGTCGTCGTACCCCCTGGTAAAATTTCTCTCGGAGGCCTGCCCATTCCCATAGCAATTTATGCCTGTCCCATCCCACGGGATTCCCATTACATTATTATAATATTAATATGGAATACAATTCAATTAAAATTATTAAATTTATGAAAGTTTATGTTTACTATCTACTAAATAGGACTACATGTACAAAGAACATGCAAAACGACAAAATTTATTGACTTTAAAATTCAGAAGTATAGTCTGAGTATGACAATTCAGTAACATTCGGACACTCTCGTTCTAATTCTGGGTCTCATGGGAAATACAAATGTGTGTTCCCCATGGGATTCCCATTCCCATGAACAAGCCTGCGTATAGGTACTTGAGGAAAGAGTGGAATGCTGACACCAAAGAACTGAGCAACTGCGAGGCTGCTGCCAAAAATCACCGATACAATCTTTATTTTTCTTTTTCATAAATTGTTTGAGGCTTGGGTTGTTGTTTGAGGCGTGTTCACCAAATTCAGATTTGGGTAGCGCTCAAAAAAGGCTGCGAACTGCTGATATAGCCATTCTAGCATAACCAGTTGAATTTTTAAAAATCCATAAGTGTTCAAACAACAAAATCCAATTGACTGGGAAAAAATGCATTATTTTCATTCAATTGCATGCGCTTTATCGATGAAACAGATTGCAAACTATCTGTTTGTAATGGCGGTATCAATGTTCTCAACACTTCCAAAATGAAAACCATCTTCCTACTGACGTTAGATTTTGCTGCTGAGTCTACCCGTTGCAGGGGAATGATTTCACGTTTACAGTAGGATAGCGTGGCAATTGACATTAGTTGAACGTTGTAACACTTTTAGACTATGCACAGGTTGAATTGTGATTACTAGGGCAAGTTTTTGCAACTTTTGCAACTTTTTTTTAATGCTTCCAACAGCTTCCTAAATACTCAAGATATATATAATTCAATGTTTTGAGCTCTTTCCAGGAATTTTATATTGCAACTTTTTGGATTTTTGCATGCAACTTTTTCGATTTTTGCATGTTACTTTTCGCAACTTTTTCGATTTTTGCATGCAAAATAGGTTGTTTCAAGTCTTTCACAGTCAAATGTGCGCATAAATGCAACTTTCGCTGAAAATAAATGCAACTTTCTCGCTTTGTTACTGCAACAAAAACTTGCCCTAGTGATTACTTGACCCAAGCTTTTTCTCGTCGGAAAGTTAATATGAAATCACTGATGAAAACGGTAACGCTCAACATGATTGTGATTAATGTTACAATGCAGTTCTATTCGTAACAACTAAATATCTAGAAAGGATGCTGCTGTTGATAAACAGTTTCTACGACAGAGGTCTCAAACACGCAGCTCGCGTGGGCATTTTGTGCAGCCCGCGATGCTTTTTGGGAATTTTGAATTAATTAACATTGAAGTTATTTAGTTTACCATTGGTGTTTAAAAGCGCTTAGCCCGCAAGTCAACAAGTTCATTTAAAACGAACGTAGAAAGGGCTAGAGATAAATCCACTATAACCCACAATACCAGGGGTGTACAACCTTTTCGCATTGCCAGCCGCATTACTGATTTATATGAAGTATGGCCGCCAGTGAGTTCGAGTTTTATTGATGAGGTACGTTTAATTAAAAAATAGGTTTTATTCGGTATATGCCATTTACTTGTGCCTAAAAGTATAATAAAATATTTGACATTTTAACGAAATTAAGCATTGTGTCGACTGATTTTCTTGCCTTGCGTTTGATTTGCTTCAATATACGCCAGCACGGCCGTCAAATCTTATATTTTAAATTACATATTTTTGTGGACGGAAGTGTTCGGCAAATTCGAAAAACTAGCTCAGAGATCATTCCCAAACTACTCCGCACAAAAACATGCTACCTTAGAGTTTCTCTTTGCCTACTAACTGTAATTACCAACCCTAAGTTTCGCATCGTTATTAATTACCGTGGGCTCTCGAGGCTCGAGTCCCATAAAGACTACAGTGCGAAAACATGCAGTCAATACCACTGACCGTTGCTGCCAGCAGCAGGACCCCATGCCCTTGTAAACATGTTCCGTTTATTATAAGTAAACACATACGCATTAGACTCCAACAACATCACTACACGATAAGATAGTACGAACACTACATCAACACATCAATCATGCGTAACAGAAATGAATGGTTTATGATGACTCGAACCTACACCCCCCATATTTCGGGTTTTTATCCAAAAACATTCTAAGTCTGAAATTAAAAAAATTTGGCAAGAACTTTGCCCCTATTTTTGATATTTTATTAAAAATGCGTGAAGTCCTTTGTGAGCCAGAACTTCCCCGTCTCGTGTCTTCAAAAGTTAAAGTCCCATCTTGTTTAACGTGTCGATAGAACTTTTCCCTACGATGCCGCCGCCGTGGGCCGTAATTAGGCGGACGCGACCTCAAATGTAAATGCCGTGTTGTTGACTCGATAACCCCGTGGTCTACACTACCTTTCCGCCGTGCTCACCGTTTAGGACGGCTTATCGGGCTTCCAGGCAGCCAGCACTAGAGGACAGAGTCCTCAGACTGGTTTGTTACACGCACCATCGGGTCGGGTCTTTGTGTTTTCCCTATGAATGCCACCGCCGTTGGCCGTAATTTGGCGGACGTGGCCT
>Ga0210059_1001687_pt1 | contig 33702 bp, 20 predicted proteins | sample Ectturendosymbi2_FD_188042 | JGI IMG/M metagenome (GOLD analysis project Ga0210059, IMG submission 188042) | Ecteinascidia turbinata endosymbiont from Florida, USA - Sample 2 (SPAdes) (version 2) | ecosystem: Host-associated > Tunicates > Ascidians > Unclassified | place: Key West, Florida... | reverse complement strand
TATGTTTTTCATTATCGTAATCTCAAACAATATTTGCATAGGGGCTTGAAAATCAAAAAGATTCACCGAGGAATCTCATTTGAAGATGCGTGGTTGAAACCATACATCAATCTAAACACTCAATTGAGAACAAAAGCCTCCAACGAGTTTGACAAAGATTTTTTCAAGCTAATGAACAATTCAATTTTCGGAAAGACGATGGAGAACATCCGAAACCGAGTGAAGGTTCATCTGGTGAATAGCCAGAAATCGTTGAAGCGCTATTCCGCAAAACCAAACTTTCGTCATTTAACCATCTTTGATGAAAACCTAGTTGCAGTAAACATGAAAAAAACTGAACTTGTTTTCAACAAGCCAGTTTATCTTGGAATGTAAATACTCGATATTTCTAAGACGTTGATGAATGACTTTCATTACAATTACATCAAGAAGAAGCATGGGTCAAAAACAAAATTACTGATGACTGATACAGATTCTTTTATGTATGAGCTCAAAACTGAAGATTTCTTCAAAGACATCTCAGGAGATGTTCGAGAGAAATTCAATACATCAAACTTCCCACAAAACCATCCATCAGGAATACTAACAGGCTTTAACAAGAAGGTCCCGGGAGTCTTCAAAGATGAATGTGGAGGAGAAAGCATCACAGAATTCACCGGGCTGCGGGCGAAACTTTACGCTTTCTCGAAGAATGGGGAAGAATCTAAACGATGCAAGGGAGTAAAAAAATCCATTGTATCAAAGTCGATTCATCTTGAGGACTACAAAAATTGTTTGTTTACAGGAAAAGAACAACTCCAAACCATGAACATCATTCGCTCGCGAAAACATGAACTGTTCACTGAGCAAGTAAATAAGGTCGCCCTTTCTGCCAATGACGACAAGAGAATAATTCAACCTGACAAAATAAATACCTTAGCTCATGGATACAGGACCGGCTGACATAGGAAACCAACAAGGGAACCGACAGGGCGACAAGGGAACCAACAAGGGGACTGACAGGGGAGACCTGGCAAAGTGACAGGGGAGGCGACAGGGTTCGAACAGAGGGGCTTAAACAGAGACAGGGGGAAACTGGCAAAGACCCCACGGGATTTAGAGAAACGGCGCTCAAACACAGAAAAATACGCTACTCTGACAGCAACGCACTCTTTTAAGACAAAAATTATTTTGTTTTTTTTTGCATGCTTTTGCATGGCTTGAAAATGTGATGTACTAATCATTCATCAATGACAGAAAATCTTGAGGTTATAGCACTGAAGGATGTCACTATAAAAAACTCAACCAAAACTATGACATTTATGCTTACAAAAAAACTTCGCAAACTTTTCCAGATGTGTTAGTCTGATGACCAAAATCTACTAGTATTTATTCCTACATTGGGTCCAAATAACGTTCTTACCATGTTCATGTCGATGCCATTCGTGTAAGACCAAGCATGTTGAAAATATTCCTCGAGACGCTGTCTCAACGGGGGAGGAATCTTGTGAAAGCGCACAAATTCCTTAACACGGAGCATTTGGGCATGGTACCTCGCAGTACCGCTGTACAGTCGCTGAATGATGGCGCTCACATTTCCAAATATAGACGCGTACATTAATGCTTTAAAAATATAAAAGAATGCAAGTTGTGACAATGTTATCCAGCAAAACTAAAGGAAGATGTCGCAAACACACTTTTAGCGAAAACAGTCGACGGAGGATTGCAACCTGCACAACCGTCACGTCGTTCGTCAGCAAATTGAAAACCACGAAACGACCTGACCAATATTTTAGATTTCATGCAAGTTAACGAAAGTTTGGTCAAATGTTCTGGAAATATTTCCACAAAACCCGTCTACAGAAGAGGTAATAAAAGCAAACAAAATTTGGTTAACATTTAGAAAATCCATGAAGCTGCCCAAGCGATCAACACTAGCTCAGAAAAAGTTGTCTTACGAATTAATGTCTTGTAAGGAAGAGCAGAGTAAGCATTGTAATAGAAAGTTTGCTGCTTTAATTTTTGACATTCTGCCAAAAAATAGAAAAAAATCCTCTCTCTAACAACGGGCTTCTTCCTCAGACAGACACTTACAGCCAATCAGCATGACGCAAATAGAAAATATTTTTTCATTGTTGGTGTTCGGTGAAACGTTTCCGAATCCGACGCTGGTCAGACTGCTGAAAGTGAAGTAAAGTGCTGTGACGTATTTGTCCTTGATCGTCGGTCCGCCGGTTGTTGTGAAAAACTTGCCATTCAGAAAAGTGTTGTTGTACGGTGAATGGAGTTGTTCACCCAACGTTTCCAGCCAACCTTTACAAAATAATATGAATGTTTTTTTGTCTCATTTTGTACCTTGGCTTCAAAACCTTCACAAAAACTAATCTTTGTGCGGTACGCGTAAACAAGTACAGGCCCAAAGCTCACGCAAGACTTGATATGAAAACCAATGATAGATTTTTGATTGTTTCCTGAAACTTGCCTTCGCATGTGCAAACGGTCGAAAACATTGCAAGAAGGCCGTATGAATTAACGAGTAACCTAAATAATTATAATTTACTCTACCTGGAAATTAATAGTTATAAATTCCTCAAAAATATAAAAGTTTAGAAACGAAGAGTCATTCGCGCGTAATGCTAAACCACCCTGCAAGAAGTTGGTTGCTGTCCACCTTTGTGGGCTTTAAGTAAGAGCATTAAGCAAAAATTTTGAAAAACATTTAGAAAAATTTGTTTTAAACATATAACAAAAAGAAAAATGTTGCCCCTAAAAATGTATTTTGTTCCCCCAAGACTTCAAAACTGGCTGTGGTTTACGCAGAAATGAACCAATGTTTGATAAAAAAATGCCATAAATCCAGAGAAACTTTCGATTTATTGCCTAAAAGCGTGCATCCTCAAGGTATAATGCTTTTCGAAAATGAATGAAGTCACTGTTTCACATTCATACGAGAATCTGTCGATCACAAGTGTTTAGTATAAGCATTGCTTTTTTCAATGGTCAATGGTCAATGGTTTATTGTTTCATATGACTCAGCCGACAAGCAGAAGCATCATAAAAGCCATCGCATGCAGTAAGCCAACCAGTAGCGAACATTAGAGCAAATGAAAACACAATGGCACAATAGTTGATCAGTGTAAACAAAGAGGGGCGCTGTGTCATACAGGATTGGCGAATGACTGTGGCGGTCATCTAGTCAACCAATCCCATGATAGATTTTTGATTTGTTTCAGTTAGGAAAAGCGTAGTCCAAGGGTGGACAACCGGTCAGAGACCAAGAGCCACATTTCTTCCTGTGTTACTGCAAAGAACCACATATAAAAGAATGCGGCTCGCGAGAATTTTGCGACTGCGCATGCGGATTTTGTGACGGATTTTTTTTTGCGACGGATTTTTTTTTTGATTTTTTTTTGCAATTTTTTTTTTTTTGCGGATTTTGCGACGGATTTTTGGATTTTGCGACGGATTTTGCGGATTTTGGATTTTGTGAGAATTTTGCGACTGCGAATTTTGCGCACTGCAGACTGCGCATTGCGCATGCGGATGCGCAAGCCGCATGCGGCTCGCGAGCCGCAGGTTGGCCACCCGTGGCATAGTCAACTACAAAATGAAAGTAATCGCCTATGTTGCTTGAATAACATCAACTAAACTAAACTGGGTTACATATTACCAATCCTTCCGTCGACAGAAGGTTGCTCCATCTTTCCAATTGCATACCAAATGCAAGCAAGCCAATGGGCAATGAGAGCAAAGGAACACATCAACAGCAGCAACACTGCAGCCCCGAATTCGCTGTAGCGATCGAGTTTGCGCGCCACTCGCACAAGACGCAGAAGACGTGCTGTCTTCAGCAAACCTATCAGGGTGGTCTGAAATGAGGGTGACAATCAAATTAACATCCATGTGAGCAAACATCAAACGATTCCATAGATTATGAATACATCTCAAAACTTCTAAATTCAAATCAACAAACGTTTTTCCAAATACAAATTTTCAAGCCACTTGTTAGTGATTGAGAAAAACATCAATTGAAGGTAATCAGAAAAGAATCATTAACCAGAAAATTATAGCACGTCTCCATTTATTTTTCCACCTTCCATCATGACAAAAACTGATAATTTGTTTACGTTATAAAAGTATTTCCCCGCATTAATTTTTTTTGTATCAGATGTAGCTGTAGGTGTGGGTTTGAAATGATTTCTTTACAAAAATGCGATGTTTAGAAAAACTATTCATCAGATTGTAAACGGATATAATTAGTAAAACATTTCATCAAAATGAATCACTTGCAAAACAAAACCTACCACATCATGAGTATCACTAAGCATAAGCGCTCACCTCCTGTTGACTTTGGCCAGCAACCAACAGGTCAAAGGGCACAGCCGCAACAAGGTCGATCAGGAACCATCCCTTAAAGTAATGAACGGCTATTTTGCTTGGTTCCGAAATGACCTCTTCATTCTTGTTTACGTAGCTTAATTAAAAAGAAAAATTGACTAGTAGTTCACAATTTTCAGACAGTTTACAAATATTGAAACAATAGAACTGAATCCATGATAGATAAGTCCTTTACGTGTGCATATAACCATAAGTTCTGCAATTCTATTTCACACAATTCCCAAAAAAATTGACAAGAGAGCCCGTCACCCGCTGCTAATCTACTTTTTACACTATTTCATCTCCTACTCTAATCTGTTTTTCAAAAAATTTTATCAAAACTTTGAATTTCACAACCATACAGGATATTTGAAAAAACAGTCACAAAAAGCGGATGGTCTTATTTGTAAAGACCTTGCACATGTCCAATGATAACCATCTTTAACGGAAGAGGATTGCATGAAATAAAAATGCTTCAGCCACAGTAGATGTGTTACATGAAACATAATGTTTGTTTTAAGTTAGTGATTTGTAAAAAGGACAAAGTTGTAAGGTTGTACAGTAGAATTTGCCTAATTCGTCACCTCAAGGGGATTAGAAAAAAGTGACGAATTAGGCGAAGTGACGAATTACGCAAACAGGTGAAAACTCTATCATAGAAGCTACTTTATCATAGTAACTTGTATACATACATAGTGATCTTATTTGCAGCAAAATAAAGTTTATGACGTTATGGTTGAATACAACAATTAATTCCTCTGCTCTGTCTGGACTCTTCCATTCAATCAAGCACCTTTTAAATCTTTAATGAACTTTTGCGCATTCTCTCAATGGGGAGTCGGGTCGCGCTTCAAACCTCGTGTACAAATTCGATAAACAAATTGCGAGGTGCAACAATTCTCAGATGAAGATCCTTAATTTGTTTGAATTCCCACACGCACTAGCTGCTTAGACATCAAAAGCGAAACTGCAAATGACAAATTAGACGAACAAAACGCTTCTCAGGAATAGAAAGATGTGACGAATTGAGCAAATTGACGAATTAGACGATGGCGAATTAGACGAACAGAAATGTACACAAAAGATAGGGATACTGTCCGGACCGACGAAAAAGTGACGAATTAAGCGAATTGACGAATTAAACGATGACGAATTAGACGAGTTCTACTGTAATAATTTTCTTTAGGTATACAATTAAGATCCCCGAAAATGTTTCATTATGCTTCAGAAAGAAACTTCAGTTCGGTACCAGCGTTTTAACAATCATCATGAGATTAAGGATTAAGCTGCTGCAATGTGACCTTGGCGGGATGCATAAATGTTAGTAAATTGCAAAATGACTCACAAAGGGAAAAATTTCAAAAGATTGTATTGTTTTGACTGAAGGAATGACATGCCCATCAGTTGAAACTGTTTTTATCCATCAAAAGCAAAGCTTTTGTTTTTCAATAAACATATAACAATCATTCGACTGTTAAAGAGAACTTCATCAGTAAATAAAGTCAACCCACTGATTTATACAAAAAAAATTTCACAAAGAAGTGCAACTTACGTGGTTCTAAAGTTGATGAGGATATCGACAACGAAGAAAATGTCGACAAGTAATTCAACCACAGTCAGAGGTTCGTTGAGGTTATAGCCTTGATGTGGCGTTGCACTGGGTAACTCGTGACTCAACTAAAAATATCACCGGTAACGTCTAGCCACCCAGTCAAAATAAAGCGTTGTTTCTAGTTCAAAACATTAACAGTACTTAAAATTCAAAAAACACAATTTTCGAAAAGCATGTCAAGTTTGTTTGCGAGCTTGCAAGCCTTTGTTTTTACACATATGAAATTAAAATCAACTTGTTTTTCCAATGTGCTACAAGTGATCATTTTAAGGCGTTGCAGAAAAAGAAATGTTTGTATTTCATTACTCGTCCTAGTTGGTACAAGTTCCTGCTTTTTAAAGAGTGGTTTCTTGTGCAACAACTGTTTTGAACGATTTTATAGACATTACCAGCTCAAAAACAAAAGTTAAAAAATTCGTGTTTGTTTATTCTTGTTAAAAAGGAATATCTAGTTGGGATAAAAATAACCTGTAACGATTAGAAGAGCCCATTGTTTTGTCATACTAGCTTCACCCTTACATATAACTTGTAAATCGGCAATATTTTAGTCAGTCCAGTCGCCATGGCGGGGACTTTGGTGGGCTTAGCCCCTCCAAACAAAGTTCCAAGCCCCCAAATTGAAATATGAAACACTATAAATCAGAATGTCATGCCCCTCTGCACAAACGTAAAGCCCCCCTGTTGAAGACTTTCTAGCGACGGTTCTGATTGCAGTATGCCTCCACGCAAAAGATTGAATGAAAGTGCTTCGTATGTCTAATTTCAACCGGCTTGATCTTCTAATCATCGAAAACATAGGTCAGTTGCCGTAATTTTTTCAGATAAAACTATACTGAAGGAATCTCCTCCAATATTTTCAGACGTAGCACAGGCGATTTAGTTACATGCAAAGAAAAACGCATTGGTGCAGATATCTGCTAGAAGCTTGCATCCTTGTAACTGTTTCGTGAAATCATTAAATAATAGATCGTTTCCAAAAAGAATAGACAAGTTCTCACCTTGAGAATAAAAGCGGCTGTGAAAGGAGTGAAAATGGCGGTGTAAATGACCAATATTAAAATTAACCAGTCCCAGACCGCCTGAAAAACAGAAAAGAGACGAAATTTTCACATGTTTTTTCTCACAATTTCAAAAAACTATCATGTCACATATGGCAACACAATAGCAACAAAGTAAATATCATCCACAGCAATAGCTCGTTTTACACATATTTGTCTTTTGATGCTTTAAGTGTATCTAATATTTTCAATTAATCTGCGTTTCAAAATCTTCGCGTAGACCTGGAAATGTGCATCAGCTTACAAAAAATGGAAAACAAACTCTGCCATACAACACTAGAACCTACATGTACGGAGTTCATAAATTGCAGAAGCTACAAAAGAACACAGTGCAGTTACGGTACACTTTGTTCGCCATTTTCACCACGGCCATCGCTTTCAAAATTTTTCTAGCTTTAGTAGAAGTGGAAAATAATGAAATAGATTGTGTGAACTTTTGAAGAAACATGACGTGTTTCTGATCCGCAGCTGTATGTTTTTACTGGCTGGTGCCAAATTAATATTGATGTAATCTGTATGCAAACATACTGTAAATGTTTAACTCGATGTTGAAATTTTAGGTTGATGTGAAACTTTTAACGAGATTCCTTCAATAAATTAAAACTAAATATTTGGCGACACAGATAGCACAAGAATAACTTTAAAATGTTCCCGAAATTTCAAACGGCTAATATTCTGTAATAGCACCTAACCTTGAAAAAACTGTAGTGCAGTATAGTCCATTTGTGCAGAAGAGGTGAACTAAGCTTTTGTTCCGGTAAAATGTCCGGACTCAGGGAAATCACCTGTTAAAATATTCGTACATTTTTTTTTAAAACTTGCAACCAATCTGATGCGAAAAATGCTTTTCGCACACGATTTTTTTTACGTTCATGACATGTGGTCCAATAAAACCCAAATCTAACGGCTGCTTTTATATCAGATCAGATGATTACATGAAGTTCATCCAGTTGGATACAGATCACCACTTTGTAGGCTGGTAATAACATTTTAATGAACAGGCAATGTATTGCATATTTAAAATCAACTCAACTTATACATCATTTTTGCAGCATGACCTGCAATGTCTAAGGCTTGGTTCGCATAAACACAGCGCATAACAACCAATCATTAAAGCCTATGCTAAACCTTTGATGATGCTTTGATCAAACAAATAAATCTATAAAACTGATCACTGCAAGTTAAACGAAAATTCTTAATGACCTTTTCCTTGTTTGCAGTTTTTTATTTGAGAGTGAAGTCAATGCAGTAAAGCAGTAAATAGATTTTATTTAATCAATAAACTGGCAGAAAACAGAGAAAAATTTATATGTTGCGTAAACTTTGTTTCATAAACATCAGAAATCAACGTTTTTTTCATCAAAAACAAAGTGTCCGCTCCAAAACTATATCGCAGTTGAACCAAAATGTTATTTACAGTCTGGTTCTACGTTTTGATTCAATAAATCATAATGCCGTTTTTTCATTCTTGCTCTTTGTTGTTCAGTAAAAAGAGATTAACCAAAAAAAATTACGACAAAGAAAACACTCATGTTACCCCCAGGTGGTAATTTACCCCAGTTTGGGAACCACTGTCCTAGATTAAACCTTAGCTAAGATAACACTAAACTTAACCAGAGAATGGAAGCAAAACAATCTCATATGGACATTTTGTTTTGAACATCGCCGGCACTGATCAAACCTGGGTGACTTTGTCCGTAACTGCGTTATCCCGATGCGGTACTCCATTGTGGCGTGTTTTAAAAGTGGCATCATCCCGCAAACTGGAATCTTTCTGTAACGATCATAACAGCATTTTAGGTTCGGCAAAAAATATAAAATCAGAATCTGACTAAATCACGCAGTTTCTCTCCATATTATAAAAATCAATCAACACTTCTGCCATATGTCATGGTTTGACAATGGAATGTTGGTGTAATTGGTGAAAGTTTCCACAGTTATGCATTGATGTATGATTACGTTGGAAATTGTCACTAAATGCATTCTTGCAGCGCAGTCGACCTTTCTACATCACAATAGCAGAGTTTCTGAAATAACCGCCTTACTTTGCTGTAGTCTGGAATAAATACGCCAATCTTTTGAATCGGGCACTTTAAATTATCACAGTAGACATACGACTGTAGAGCATAAGCTCACTTTACAGTGCAACAATTAAAGGTGGTGATTTTTGTGCTGTTGCAACTACTTGCCGACTATCTCTACTTCGGTCGAACAGTTGTGCGTCAAACATTCGACACTCGTTTCGGTCAAAGCAATCAACCGCTCGCGATCACAAAAAGGTTAAATTTAAACGTTGTGGGTTGTTGCGAGACGGTGAAAAAGTTGCGACCACTAAGTCAACACAAAAACCCTGCATTGTTGCGTAACAACCTACTGAAGTTTCCAAACAGAAAAGAAATATTTGCGCAAACTTCAACTTACTTGTGTTCTAACGAGGTCGGGGTCGGATGATGAAAGCGCAAATGACTGAGAATCCTCAGCTGTCAAGCAAACTACAGTTTAGCTTTGACCTAGAAACATTTTTTTTCAAAATCCTTGTTGAGTAAATCGTTTGCTTGATAGCAACCCTGAAAAATGATGCTTTAGCTTTTCAGCTCTCAATTGAGTTATGTTACTCAATATACACAGCATGATCAAAACTGTATATGCTCATCTGAGCTTGAAAAACGTTGTATTTTTAAATGGTGCCTTTATAAAAAGCACAGTCTTTAAAGCCAAGGCCCACCTGCAAATATGAATGTGAACTTCCTCTGTAACGGAATGTTTTGTACAATTTGGTATAATCCTGTTTGCAGCCCTTGACCAATCGCGGCCATTCGTGGTCTCAACGCGTACTTGTTTGCCTGCCAGGTAGCTATGTTTTTCCTTTGTCGTTTTGCATAGATTTTTCTCACGCTTTTCACACTCTTATCTAGTTTTAGAAGTACACTTTGAATATAAGTTTTATCAAGACATTAAATTTGGTTATACTGTTTAAGTAGGTTTCAACTACTCCTGATTTTTATCCACTTTAAAAAAAATGACATTGTCTGCCTAGTAGGTGAAATACACACTCGCAGAAAAATTAGCCGCGACTGAGTGTTTCCTTGGAACCAGGTCCGTCGCCAGGATTTAGTAGCAGGGGGGCCAAAAACCAGAAGTGGGGGCCACATTTTTAAAATACAATATTGGATGTATGCAGTAACCGGAGGGCCAAACGTTAAATGGGGGGGCACCGATTTTAAATGGGGGGCCGGGCACCACTGGCCCCCCGCTGGCGACGGCCCTGCTTGGAACACTTCGTTTTCAGGTGTTTCACTGCAGTGGAACATTTCAGTGTCTGACACAAGTGCTAAAATATTTATCTTATTCCTACTTTCAAAGTTTGCAAATTACCGCTGTCCAGTAACACGTTTTTCAAAAAAAAAGCTATTGGCAAAAAATTTCCAGCATAATTTGCATGAGTTAAACCTGATGACCTATATAAGTAAAGCTTTCCTCCCTGTTTTAAAATTATCCTGCCCTTCTTGAAACTTAAAAAAAATGAAGCTGTTTGTCGTCGTGTGGTTCGAGTAGGTCTTTGTTCTCATACGACTCAGCCAAATCAAACTTTGGGGCATGTATTGACCAAGCAGTTCATGCTTTCATCATCGAACACCGCGAAATCACACGCCCCGTTAGAAGGTCGACGTTTGTGACGCTCCAGGACAAAATCATTTGCGGTTTGCTCCTCAGCGTCACACGCGCACACCGATGATGGAGCTAGTTTCTATACTTCCTATTTGTACATGTTAAAGTTGGAGTGTTCAATACCAGCATGCAAGCGGTTAGGCCATGTTGATCTTAGGGGAGACTTTTCAGCAAGTTTGGCGCTAACTTCGGGTATGAAATCACGGGTTTGATGTTGCTTCCCCTACTCCATGATCCACATTTGGTCGGCGAACGGTGCAGCGCTGTTGTCAGTAGAATTGAGCAGTTGTTGCACAGCAGGCACGAATGAGCGTCGCGATTGTAGCTCGCTGCTGCTCTGCAGATGGACTGGTGAACTGGGAGTGGAGCAGGTGTGTAGGCCCCAAAGCGAACCACGCAAGAGAGAGTTTGGTTCTTTTACAGGTAAGTCCAGCACATTAGCTGATAATTTAAGTAGTTGGAGCAACCCATGGTGAGGCTCTGAAAAATAACGAATCAAACCAATGCAAAGTCTCGTTTTGAATTTCAAGACAAACACTTACATGGCTTCAATTCCTTGAGGTTTATCATAGAGGCAGTTTGGCGAATAGTACTGGCTGAGGGCGTGGAAGGACTATTAGGAAATATCATAGGCGTAAGTTCTGTAAACAATGCGCAATTATGAGCAGTAAGTTGAATGGAGAATTTTCAAAATTCATGAGTCATTACAAGCTTCAAGATAAATAACCATAAATATTTTTTGAAACAAACTGTCATTCATTACTTTCACCCCCTGCAGAAGTACGGTGCAAAAAATATGCCGTTGTTTATTTTGATAAGAATTTTGTGACACTTTGGCATAAACGGTCAAAAGCTTAACGTTTTGTAAACAAGCAAAAGATACTAAAAACATTATATGCATCACGCAGTGTGACGCTTGGGTGAAAGCTGTTAAACTTCAACCGTGTGTGAGCAGGTAAAAACGTGACAATGAGCAAGTTAAAGCATTCAATCCCTCTTTACATTGAAAGCAAACAATATTTTCACACCTGAGCATGTCATTGGCACAGATGCGCACTACTGTGAACTTGTAGTCGATTTTATTAATTCATTCTTCGAGATTTTTCTCTTTTTTCAAAAGTTAGTTTCGAGCTGGTATAGTGCGTTTTACCTGAATTCTCCGACTCCATGCCACTGACACGTCGTGCAATTTTAGACCTGGGTTGCCCTGGAGAGCTGTTGCAGCGAATGCGAGGGGAACAGTTATGAGTGGAGTCTTTCGAAGACACCTTCAAGGATTTCTCCGGAGAATGTATGTGAGGTTCAGAGTTTCGTTCGTGACGATCTGAAATACGCACGAAGCAAAAAGTTTGTAGAAAACTGTTTTTCACTACTGTGCATCGATCAAATGCTTTGGTTGGTAAAAACCACCTTTTACTTTGCATAAAAACGGTTCGTAGCAAGTTCTCCTAATCATTCTATATAACTTTTGACACGGAATAAATAGAATTTTCCTATATTGATTGGTCAAACTAAAAACTGTGCAGACGGAGAGCTGCAAAAATGTATTTTCAATTGCCACCGATAAGCACAAACATCAGCCGGTCAACTTAGCCGGACTAAAAATTTCGCACGAAAAGATTACAAACCAGAAATAAAGCTTAAAATCAACAGGGAAAAATTCGTGTTGTTTTTAAGCAAAAGAACTGTGGAAAGTGGTTCTTCGTTTCATGTTGGAGCTCAGAAGCAACAACCATTTTCCTTAGTTTCAGAACCAGAGATCTGTTGCCGTTGTGTTACTTGCATATTAAACAATATTTAAAAATGGAAAAATAAGTTCAGGAAAAAGCTTTCTTGCAGGTAATCATAACATATTCAACGGGTTATTTTTAGAAGTGGCCGAGTAAACAAATTTTGATCACAACCACAATGTTTCAAACAACCGCTTTCTTGATAAAAAAAACTACTTCGAACGTTAAACTTACCTGCTCGAATAAGTTTCGTTGTTGAGAGATTAGACAAAGAACGAAAAGCAGCCCCAGCTCCGTTAGGTGGCGCCAGGAAGCTGGTTGTCAAATGAAGTGACGACACCGCGACTTCCTGCTTGGCTTGCTTTGTCTTCGCGTTGCGATCGCCTAGTGGTCTGTAATCATTAGAAGAAGTTTATCGATATATCACATAACATCTGAAATTGACGGTACGCATTCGACCTTTGTACCAATCGCCAACCATTCACAACAATTCATTGTCAGGAATGTGTGTTTACAAGCCAAAACTCACTTCGCCCATGGAAATGACATTTAACGGTGAGACTTTTTTTAATAGGCTGCTCTTCAGCATGACGCTTGACCACATCTACACAATGCCATTTAACCATGAGAAGGAAGAAAACCGAAAATTTAAAAAATGTTTTTCACTAGACTTGCTTGCTAAGAAAAGCTTTGAAAAAATGAAGGCAAAGATAAAAATTTTGATATTATTTTCATTAGTTAAAATGGTAATGAAACCAGCTTCTGCAAGCTTGACCTCAGTTAAAGCGTTGTTACTCAGCATTTGAATAAATACAGAGCAGAAGTTTGCAGAATGCACGATCCTTACCTTCGCAAAGATTTCAGAGGACGATCTGCGAAAACACGTGTAGATGAAGCAAAATAGTCACCATAACGGAATAGAGATAATGGCAGCCTATGTCGTAGAGAGTGTCTTCCAGGACAGAATGCATTAAAGCTGTAATGTCTTAGTTCTTATATACGGTGGTAGAACCGATGATCGGTACATTAAATGGTAAACATAAAAGAAACACCAAAAAATATACATACTGTTTGTTTACAAACTGATCAAACTAAGCCAACAAAAACTGTTCCACTGTGTTGGAAACTGTGCTCAGTCAACACACAAGCTGATGAGGAGACAGAAGATTTTAATTTAAATCAGAAAGATTATAAGGCATCCTATTTAAAGCGTAGAATTCTCTTCTGGTATTTTACGGTATCATTCCCATTACAAATTGTCTTGTAGAGCGCATTTCAGACTGATTAAATTTGCACTAAGCTGGAACACATAGCAAAAAATTTTTAAACCGTTTACTGCAGGTTAATAGACTTTGGTTTACATAAGCAATGGTTTAAAAAAACGAAAACCCTTTGTTCCATGATTACCTCAATTACAGGTATAAGCTTACGTCTTCACATAACTTATTTAAGGGCACTATTAGCTTCATCCAACCATGCCTTGGATTCGCAACAATCCATTATACGTAATTTTCGGTCTGAAACTGTATATTTCGTCAGTCTTACTCCTGATGAACGTAATAAGTAAAAACAGTTCACAACAACATTTTATCTCATAAACGACATTACATGTATTAAGAACAAAGGTAGACTAAAAAGACGCAATGTGTCCTCAGTTGCTTCCTGAAGTGTTCGCCTAAAGGTTGCTTCACAATGGAGATTTCGTTTACAGCCTGTATTACCAAAATTTCTCATGAGACAACATCGTACCTAGTGGTAAATGCTGCGTTTAAAAAAAGATAAACTTCACGATCCCTCATGTACCTGACCAGCGATACACAAGATTTATTGGTGAGTTGAAAATACTACCAAATGGGATTCTTCTTCGGTGGGTAAATTTCAAACAATGCTTCATTTACATTTTATGACAATGTTGAGCTTAAAAAATTCTTGAAAGAAAATTGTGATAGGTGAGGAGCAGTTAGAAATGAACATGAGAATTTCGTGGATCAACATCAGTTGAAAGCAAGACAGAGAGACGATCAAGAAAATAATTTAGCAAAAAATCAAATAGAAATTTTACTTACAGTCACCAGAAATTTTAAAGTAACCTACAAATTTTATCAACAAAATCACCTAAAACTTTTACTTAAAATTACTATTCGGTGAACAATGAAACAAAACAACAGGATTCGCCTGATAGATATAAAATAAATTGGGGCGATAATAGTTCAACAGCAAAGAACTTAAGACATTACTCATCTACAGTACTCACTCTGTTTGGGTGTCTTGGGGTTTACCACATCATTGTTGAATGTAATCAGCACAACTTCTACGTGATCATTTCTAATTGGAGTGACGCGTATGTTACAAACAAGTGATGAGCCTGCAGAAGAGATAAAAGCGGTAACTGATTATTTACTGATTCAGCAAGCTTTGCACTACGGCATCATCAAATCAAATTAAAACGCATGAAACAGCAACAATAGAAGATCTTCTCTAAGAAAAAAAGACATTTTTCGTGTGGATAACCTAAATCAGGAGTCTCCAAACTACGGCCTGCGGGCAATATCCGCCCGCGAAGCCTTTTCTGAATAATAATAAAATATTTTTTTTGCTAAAAATTTATTGAATTGGTAGAATCATAGAATGTAACGTTTTCCGAAAAAATTACATTACGTAAGATGTCCGGACCTCGAACTGTTGTGTAATAGGTTATGTGGCCCTCTGCCAAAAAATCTGCAGACCCTGATTTAGATGGTTCAACGTGCATAATAATTCCTACTTCGTGAAGAGCAGTCAGTTTAAAAATGACAAAATATGGAATGTAAAACAGTTACCAACTGTAATTACTGCAGTGCTATTGAAGTATTTCGAAACCAAATTTGTCGCAAGTTTCACAACGAATGGTGCACGCCCTTCACTGTACATAGCACGCACTGAAACAAGGGTTGTCGTTGGTGAAGAACACTTGGAATGGTTTGCATCAAAATAATATGTCATGGTTGCATCCAATATCATTTTCAGGTATAAAAACAATTTTAGAGTCGAAAAACATACCCCCTGAATTTCGACAAAACCTGAATAAATTCTCCTAACTTCAGTGTTGTTTGTCAACTTTGATAAATATTGTCCGGTTTCGTCAACTTTAAACGTGGCATTTGTTTGAAGTAACATTTTGCACGCGTTACTAGTTGTTAATAGAAATAAAACTGGCTGCACACTTTAAAGGTGACTCTCTTTGTTCGTAAATCGACTGCACATCTCGATCAATTTGCTATTGGATGGTCTGCATGAGCTTGTGGAACAATCTGTAACTCAGTTGCATGCTCATTCAGTTCATTCACTTTCATACCCGTTTTGCCTCTGAGAAGGGTTGAGGGGAAGAAGCCCTAGGAGGAGTCTAAACACCTCACAGGTTTCAGCACTCTCTGATAGTTTGGCTGGCACCACACCACGATGGGACCAAGCAAGGTCGGAGATGTAATCACGCCATCGGTCCTTGGACGACCTTGTGCCGTTTTCTCGTGGGTGCAGCCAGCAGGACTCGCCTCGCCAATCTTTCCTGAGAGATTTCGGTCACGTGGCCGAACCATCGTCGCTGAGACCGCTCTATTCCGAGAAATATATTTTGACATTTAAGTTTTTACGAATTTCACAACTGCGCACTTTGTCGCGAATTGTCACGCAGTGAATCCCTCACAAAAATCTCATCTCTACCGCTTGTAATTGAGATATCACTTTTTCAGTCCTTGCCCAAGAATCATGACCATAGGTGAGAATCGCAACGAAGACCGATTTAAAAATTGAGAGTTTTGCAGTCGTTGAAAGCTACCATTTTGTGACAACAGAGCGATAAAGCTCTTGCAGCACTGTTTGCTGTACTAATCCGTGTATCAATCGCATTGTTCTGCTTTCCATCACTCGTGCATACTACCAAGGTACTTCAATTTCTCTTCCTGCGGCAGTGTGTTGCCGCTCACTTGTAGCATACACTTACTTGGGTTTCTGGATAGACGCAATATCCCATTCTCTTTAAAAATATTTTTCATTCGAGCTTGGTCGCACGCAGCTGAAAACGTATTAAGTGCTTTTTGAAGACTCTTTTCAGAGGACTCAAACAGCACCAAATCTTGTACAAAAAGCAAACGGTTGATCTTGTAGCCGCCAACAATAACACCCTTATCAACCTGGTTGTGACTGTTCGTGTGCAGTATTATATTTAAAAAGACCTTTGCAGCTGAGAGAAAAGTTTAACGGCCTAAGCTGAAACAGTAAAGCTGACTAGTATCATAATATGGTTGACAAATATTAGAGCCCAGATCTATCCTTTACTACGAATTGCGTTTCAAAATTCGACATCGTTGTGACGACACAAGGCAAAGCAATTCTTATTTGTACAGCAGTTTTTTTACAGTATATTTTTTAGTAATACTGGTACTAAGATTTGTTACCGTTCCATACTACGAAATCTAGTAGTTTTTATTAGTTTCGTATCCTTTAATAACTTAGTGTTACCGATTTGTTTCAAAAAGAGGTGATTCACCCAGTTCCGTAGACACTTTTGGAGCACATTCAATGCTCCTTGTTTTTTCTGCAGATCCTATATTTACACCCAAGTAGTCTACTAACCCCCTAGTTTTATATAACTTATTGATGGACGAAGTCGGGCACAGCACTCAGAGCGCTTCTTATTCTTAAACAAAAATGTATAAACGTTATTGGTAAAACACCTGAATTATATCGGTTGTGTCTGCTAATATCTAATTTCAATTATTAAAATTGTTGCTGTTAACCTACATTGACGTATACTGATTTTGTTAGTTTACTGATGTTGCGCAAGAGGGTAGTGCTCTGCATGTCAACCAGTGACTAAGCGCCTATGGCTTAATCAAGATGCATCAGTTTTTTGCGATATCTCTCCCACAATGCAATCCAGGTACATGCTGTTGGTTGTTTGATATAAATGAAGCAAGCAAACGATACCTTCGTCCTGTTTGTTACTGGGTGGAATAAAGCAGCGCCATATTGCTCTGTGTTAGTATCAGGTGGATCAGCATTGGATTTAAATACCATTCCTAGTAGAGAAAAATTGGCCTGTGCCGACTTCGACAGTTCAGCAATATCGTCATTTTTTCGCAACCACCGTAGTGTCGATATTAGCGAATTTTAGTATATTTCGAAACAAACATTCTAGAAACAATATTTTGCTGCATCATCTGCTTTGCACTATCGGTTAAGACTACTTTTTCTATAAGCCACTAACTAAACTACCCTATAAGCTGCTGCAAGTCTCACTGAATGTTGTGTGCATGCTACTGTCTAGACCAGGGGTAAGAAACTATTTGCTATCGTGGACCACTTTGTCAGTTACTGCTGAGTAAGCGGGCCGCACAACTTTTTAGTCATACTATGAAACCTGTTAAAAACGAAAAAAATTGTTCATCAGCAGAAACAAACAACAAACGAAAGCAACAAAAACCAATGACCTGAATGCTCCGTGGGCCGCACGAAATTCTTTTACGGGCCGCATGTTCGTCACCTCTGGTCTAGACATATGCGCATGTAGTGGTCTGTTATCTTAAACTAAAGGTTATAAAACATGATGGCAAGAGTGAGTCCAAATTTCTTTCGTAATTCGGAGGTATGAACATTGTGTTTGCACTTTGCCCCCATTCTTCATCATAGCTGTATATGAAAGATCTAGTAGAAGAGAAAACAATTTTGTTGAGTTTTTGCTTGAAAAACCGCATACTCACTAGTGGAAAAAATGTGATTTTGCCCTTTACCGCAAATTTAACCAATCAAAACTAGTTTTTTTTCAAACCAGGCACCCAATTACCGATTTATTGTAGAAGAACTTGGGACTAACACAACAAAAACTTTATCTTATTCAGCATGTTTTCCATTTTCTCTGGTGGGGCATTATTCCATGCATCATTCTGCTTGTGAAAGGCAATAGCATGATATGCATCAACACTCCTGCCTTTACGAGGGCATAGTGGTACAATTCTATGGACGGAAACTTTTAGTTTAAAGTTAGATTTTTAAATGTCCCCTCGCAACGAATTGCTCGTAATCACTGGTGGCAAATTACAGCGAAGTCGTCTGCTTTCGAAATGTCAGTTTCTTATGTGCGATTGTCAACTGGCAGATTGATCGCATGTTTAAAGTCTGAGTCACCGTTTCAAGCAGCTGTTAGCAAACGTTGTGTTCATCGGTACCATTTGGGCCTTTTATAGGTTCGCTTAGGCCCTTTATATTTTTATCATGTTTTTGTGTTTGCTGCACAACTCACTTTCCACATATATGGCTTAACAAACCACGACAACTTCCCTAAAAGTCTTACTTCAAAATAATAATTTTGTTTTAATGTGAAACAAATGTTACGAAATAATGTTCCTTCAGACCTAATATACTATTTTAAAAGACCAAATGAACCACTGGGGTTCATGTACACCTGATGGGGAACCCCTGTACCAAATGATCCGGATTTATTGAAAAGTGCATAGATGATTTTGATGAGCAACAAGTAATTAAAACGAAAACTACAGGTTCATGACATGCAAATAAAAAAGCACACGCAGTAATATGCGAACTGTTCTGAAGCAGACTAGATTCCCTTGCTTGATTGTTGCAGAAGAACACAGAGCGTAATGTGTTTCTGAAAGATATTATGAAAATCTTTCGGGTCATTACCAAACACGCTCTCTTAGCCATAGAGTTTGGTCAGATTGTATACGCCAACTTTAAAGCCGAGCCGGGCTCATGCTTGCTAGCAACAAAACCCACTACAAGTTTCACGAATAATAAGAAAAATTAAAGATTGCCTTGTTACGATCGCGACATCTTCATCCTGAGCTCGTTTAGCTGCTCTGCTTACAACCAAAACAGTAAACTACATTCGCTCATTGCGTCAAAATCTCAGCTACGTAGCGATTAATGACAGAACAACATTGCAGCAAAACGCTTGACTTGTGGCAAGCCATTTGCTCGTACAGTGGTTCTGACAGGCGCGGACTGTGACTGTTACGATCGATGTTGACGTGAGACTCAGATACGATGCTATGACCAGACGCTGCATTTACACGTAAGGTCTTTAATTGGCAGGAAACAAGGGCAGCCACAATCATCACGCCGTCAAATTTCACGAAAGCAACTGGATAATCAACAAAGTGTGTCTCTTCAGAAAACTGTAGTTGAGCAAAGATATTTTTAACCGTGGTCCATATCAAAACAGTCACATCAGACCAAGCTTTTTTACGAAAAATTCATGACACAATTTGCTTTAATCGCCAATTTACTAAATCGGTATATTCAGCCACTTTCTGGTACACTATGCGGTCAAGCATTGATCTTCAACATGATCGCATTTTCCACTGAACATCTCTGTAAAAGAGCAAGTTGATTCAAAGCAAATGATTGCGAATTTCGCCTGATGTTTCGGCAGTTCAGCGACTCGAAATCTGAACTAGCCTCGATGTCACGCTGGGCGAATGCTCAAATCCATCAAAGCCCTGACCTCAGTACTTTCGCTGTCCGCTATTAATCCATTCAGCGAGAAGATCCTCGTTACAAGGTCATTATATCCAGTGCAGGATTGCAGTAAAGCGGAAAACAAAGAGATTGTATTTCAAAGAACTAAAAGTGTTACATAGTATGGTTTTAAAGCAGTTTGTTGTGGGCACTAAATAGTTTGTAGAACTCCAAAATCATTATTTTTACATTAGTTGCGTAATAAAACTCAAAGCTAGAAATACAAAGAAACATCTCATGCACGAAGATAGATGTTTTGTGATGAACCAACCGATACACGTGTTTTCCAGCGCTTTTTGTTGCTACACGAGTAGAGTGAGGCTACGACAACTAGATGCACTGACTTCCGTTAAGCAGAGATTTCAGGTCTATTTTGTTCATCAAAAATTTTTCCATGGTTTGTTCATCAACAAAATTTCCATCCGACTTGGTGATCAAAAAATTAGTAAAATCTGACTGCTTAAGCATATTTGTGATACGTTTTATGTAATCGCATGTATAACATGAAAAGATTTCATGTTAACAATTAACTAACCCGAGTGTTCTCAACTGAATCAACTGATACACTTCTTAAAAAACTGTACAGCTATATCAGAATAGCCGTGAAAACACCACCTTTCTGAAGCAAAGCACAGCGTGACGTAAAACGTGTGTACAACAAAACCTGAATCTTTCATACCATTTAACCATGTAAACTTTAATTTTGCCAAGCTACGAGCCAACCAACTTATCTTGCTGTGGTGCAGGATTTCAAAGTGATGGGTCACCAGTTTAACTCATCGCACGGGCTTTCTTCCGACTTTATCTTAAGCTGTCAGCAGGTCTGCCCAAGCTCAAGCATGGAATGTGTGGAAACGGTGTAAACAGCTGCCAGGGACGTCGAGCTTTCAACTACTTGTAAATTTAGAAAACTTGCTCAATTGGTGTCACTTGACACTAACACTCGCGGAATGTAGGAAGATATAAGCTGGCGGAAGAACTTGGCAGTCTGTTGAGCATACACGTGACTGCAACAGATCTTTTGTGAGCATTCAGCGTAAGCAGTGGTTTGCATCATCATCGTCCGGGTTACATAAGTTAACGTTGATCATCACACTTCTCGAAGTTGTTTTCTGACTGTGGAGCACAATAGCGCAGCGAAAATTTGCAGCAGACGAACGCGTCACGATTCTGGTGCTCTTGCTTTTTATTGCCGGGCCTTGCTTGTCTGATCTAATAGCAGTTTGACTCAAATGGTCGCTATTGGGAGCGACACTGGGTAGAGTATCACTGATTGCCCTTCTCAAAATGCTGATCTGTTGGGTTTGGCTCGCTGAGAAAATTGCGAATGCTGAATTGCATTGTACTTTCGCGTCAAATTACTTCTAGCACACGTATTTCGTCTCTTTCATAAGCTTTTTTGGGGTTTTAACTACCTAAATTCTGAGTTTGTAGACACCTACGTTTATAAAGCTAATGAACCGTAACACGTAGCCCATTTCGCCAATACAATCAACAGAAGAATAGCCAACCGGCATAATTGAGACACATGTAGATGTGACTGGCGTGGTAAAATCTGCTAAATTATGTTTATAGTGCTACAAAGTGGAATAACATGAGTACTTAAAATTGCACCTGATTGTTTAAATATTCAAAACTTTTTGACTAGCTAAATGAATACTCCCAGTTCAAACTCTTTGAAGGAGTCACGATTGATTGATGCCAAGTTTTTTCAAAACTCTCACGCGACTTTCGACAAGTTTTAAAAAACGTTAATAGCTTTTAGAAGTTACTACCTCGACAAAGCTTCTGATCACCCGACGAAAATGCACAATGTAAAGCTACAAGCTTTCAAAAAAGTTTTATTCGTTACAAAAAAAGTTTTATTCGTTACAAAATTTGTCCATACGCTGTGAGTTTATTTAAAAGCGTGTAGATTTTGAAACTGCAAGATTTTTTTAAAAAACTCACAAAATATGAACAAATTTTGTAACAATTAAAACTTATTTCAAAACTTCTTAAATACTTTTGAGTGCGGCGCAACTGAAAAAAATGGTTTAAATTTTTATTTTCAACAACAATGAAAATTTTTTATGAAGAGTATTTAGAAAACATTTTTGTAAGTAAGGCCAACTCGTGTGCGCTGGAACAAACTCTAATACTCGCAATGTTTTTTCGTAATAGAGATGACAAGCCAAAATGTGGATGTTTTAAATAGCCTTGACGTGGCAAAGGTAACAAAAATCAGATGAAGATTAGCAGCAAACGAGCTGTTTTTGAATGAATGTGACCGGGTGCGCAGAAACGGAATTTTCAAACAGCGAAACAAACGAAGGATAAATTTGAAAAAACGTTAATAGCAGTTTCAATAAAGCTACAAGTGTGTAAGTGTCTTATTTCAAACCAGAGCCTATAATCACTGCAAGATTGTCATAGCTGGATAGCAGTAATAATGTTTCAATCGTTGTGGGAAAGGTGGTGAAAAACAGTGCATCGGTATGCCATGCTAACGTTTCCGGAACAACTTTAACTATCAGAAAACAACTGTTACAAACAAATGCAATCAATTACAGCGAACGTGATGCCGTCTACTTCAACAGTTACAGCAATCTACCTAGCTGCCAAAGTGCAAGCATTTGAACAGAAAAAGTTGATGAAGTAATTGCTGAGTTCTTGAAAAAATGCGCCTGTGCTCCTAAAACGTTAATGGCAATTTTGACAAGTCTCACCCATATAATCAGGTTTTATAAAGAGTTACCTGTGCAGGTTGCCTCCTTATATATGATTAGACTGTAGCGAAAGTGGCCATATGGTTGAACCTTTAACAAATGGAAAGACCGTTATGAGTTAAGAAATACTTTTCCTCTGATATTTACGTGACCTGGGAAACCAAAATGGTTTTATTTGTGACACAGCTCTATTTTTCCTGTAACTGTCACAAGCTTTCTGGCCTTTCACGAAGACAGATGTCACTGCAAGATACGCTGTATGACAATCGGAGAATGGGACCACTGCTTGGCCAACTGCAACAACGCTGATATTTCTGTCGAACACTGGCAGCAACGACACCTACAACCACTAATGTCATCCAGTGCGAGGTCCACGTGACGTAACTTTTAATCTCATGTGCAGAAGCCCAACAGTTTTACTTGCAGTGCTTGACGTGGATGCCGCTTGAGCTGTTAATGGAGGCGACGAAATAATGAGCACAACCGCGACATAAATAATGCAAGCAGAACGGAACCCGTCCCCAGGTCACCTGGTACACTGCAGAAAAATTTGGAAAAACGCATCTATTTAACAGCAGCCACGAGTAGGAGGAACATTAACACCCCAACAGTCGCCACCTTCACTGACGGGAGGTTAGGACGTCTGAAGTTTCCGTATAACCTATAAAAACTGGTGGGTTTTCGAACGAAAGAAGCATCCGTTGACCTCTACGAATAAAGTCCATAATGTACTCGTTCAACAACGGTGTTGGCAATCGACAACTGAGTCAAAAAGCTAACAACGACTGGTACCGTTCTCTACGGGTCTATAAACGGACTGCATTAATTAGCCTAACAAGTGTAATGCCCCTTCACTGGCTACAGTCACCTCACAGCGGCATTAAGCGATTATACAATGTCCTGTCATCTAAGCAAAGCACTGCTAATTATAATAATCCCTAAGCACAACCTGTCATAACTCATTTGCAGAGTCATAGACACATCTATGACAGTAGACCTATTTATTTCAGCGTCAGAGCAGATAAAACGTGGATTCACAGAAAGCAGCAAACCACAAGTCACCATTAAATAATTATTTATGGGTTTGAATCTGTTGAAGAGGTTTCGACAACAAAAGCAGACTTTACGATAAAAATATTAAATAAAAGCTTTTCAGTGTTGCAACTCATTTCTTAGTATAAATATCAACTAAGTTGGGCTTGCTCTCATGATATGACTAGAAAATTTCCAAAACAAAATAAAACTTGAGAAACAAACCCCATATTTTAATGTTCTGGTACAAGTGTTTAACTGTTTAACAAAAACAATCTTCATTTCATATATTTTTAAAAAATGGCAAACGCCTTGTCACACTCATTGAACAATGGTCAGTTAGAAATTAACAGATTTGTTCAGCAGCAACTTTAATCTACGTAAAGGTAGCCAGTTTCTGCAACCATTCTATCTTTTCAGCATATCTAGAGTCATGAAAGTGCATAGCAAATGTCGTTGTAATGCATTATTCATGAAATCCTGGAGTGAGAATGTAACAACTCTTGAAACTAAAATTACTTAGGAGCTTTTGGGCACCTGTAAGTTTTTCGAAGGGATAAGCCACAAATGACCCTGCTGCTCTGCAGTAATTTGTAACCACAGTACGGCTTACACTTTCCTGTAACACGGGAGTTTTCTTTTGAATTTTTTGTTTCTAAGGTACAGATGCAGTAGTTTTGACACTATTCGTCAGTTTTTTAAAAATGACACTATTTAACAAGCACCGTATGGATATTTCCATTATGATCATGAAACGATTCGCAAACTATGCGTGAGCAGCTTTTTCTTAGACGCAACACCGCTTGATCATAGAAAAGCGAAAAATGAGTAAAATGGCTACTCCATGTATGCATATACTTCTCGCAATGTCTCTGTTGCCCTAATAAAAAACGCACTCCAGACCAATCGATCTTTGGCTGAGGAGCCGTGCATTAATCCGCTATACCTTTTTATTTTGCCACTGACACGTTCACTCCGGCGCCGGTTTCACGCAAGAATAGTTTTTGCGGGACACAAACCAGCAAAGCCGACTATCGCGACACCACACCAATGAACAGTAGCTTGGTGCACATCACTGTATAACAATTAAAAACTTGGGAAAGCAGTGAAATTAAGCGTAAGCGCTAATGCATATATCGTGATTCGAAAAAAAGAAGGCAGTGAGAGGCCGAATATTTCACAAAGAGTGAAAAGAAAAAGGCATTTTTCTTTCATATAAATCAACACCGGTGTGTCCGTGGTGCCACAAAAGAATTTCAGTTTTTAAGGAATGCAATATCACCCATCACTTCGATACAAAGCATGCTATGGCCTCTTCAGCATGCAGTCAATGCAAGAACGGGAAGTTCATCACAGAATCTAATGAGATGTTCACAGAAGAACACCCTCAAGACCCAAAGGACATGGGCCTATACCTCGCTTCACCGTGCCTTCAGCTCACCACTACGCTTCAACTCCAGCCAAGTCCGTGACGCACTCTCTTCTTTCCAGCATGGTTCTACATCTGAAACACTGCATTTTAGTTACAGCTAGTGATGCAGGTACATCTCCCAATGCTCACTTAATTGAGCAAGTGAATTTCCTTGCAGAAGCACATGTATCAACAATCCTCTTGCCATTCTTGTTTGGTGCACAACTGCACGGCTTAAGAAAAAATATTGACGACCTGAGACCAATTGCTGTGGGTTGCACCTACTGACGCCAAAGTTTGTTTAAGACCCTATATCCCACAGGTTTGTCGGGTCTTTTTGCCCTTTCAAGTCGTGGTTGGCACTTCCTTGAGGTATGCAACCGCGGTTCATTCCACACGCTATTTCATGCACCAACCGGACAAATTAATACTTTTATTGAAACACGATGTTAAAAATGATATTAACAGCGTTCTTCAGAGTACCCCTTCATAAGCGGCTTGCTTACACCTTTCCAGAAATCTCCCCCTTTTGATGGAATTACTATTTCTCGAAAACATCTCATTTTCATGAAACGTTTAGCCTGGATTCAGCCAGTGATGTTCAACAAGGATACTCTCTTGCTCCTTCCTTTTCGCTCTTATCCACGGTGTCACCTCGCAAAAAAATTTGTCTAAATCTTTGGTACCTCTATGACGGTTGCATTGGTGGCGACCCACAGACTGTGCTTGAGAATGCTGTCAAAGTAAGAAAAGATCTGTTTTCAACTGACCTAGAGGCAAACATTCTAAATGTGAGTGGCTCATTAACCCCAAAGAGCAAAGACCATCAAACAAGCGAACTGCTCCATCATGCAATTGTTGGGATCCTGAGTGCATAAAAAGCCTTACCCTTGCCATTGAAGGTCAAAAACAACGTTCTTGGCTGCATCAAAAAACTCGAGCTAATCAAGCCATTCTAATGTATTTTTCATTTGGAAAAATTGTCTGCTAAGCCCCAAGCTCACATTTTTTGCGAAGTACCGAATCTTTCAGGTTCACCGACCAACTGGAAGCGTTTGATAATGTTGTAAAAATAAACACAGAAAAAATTATATAACCTGAGCTTTGGAAAAGAAGACTAGACACAAGCATCCTTGACCGTCCGACACGAAGGCCTTGACTTCTGTTCTGCTACAGCCCGATCTCTGCCATGTTTTCTGATCTCGTAAATGCCTGTCAGGGCCTTGACTAACATTATCGTCATGTGTCCAACACAAGCAGAGACATGCACACACATTTGCGAAACAGTTCATCTAAAGCAGCCCACCCAAGTTAGTTGCATCCGGCCTAAAAATATTAAAGGTACATGCCAACGTACAAAAATCGCAAAAGGACACCCGTGAACTAAATGTTTGGGAATCCCTGGTCCTGCAACCGCTACAGATTCAATGCGTGGTCTACTGATGACTGGGCAAGTCAGTGACCCTAACTCTTGCCGAGGTCCCCGAAGAATTTCTTAAAGCGATCATCTTCTCTAGTGGAGGTTCTGCCACACCACTACTGCCTCAGTTATAGCATCAAACAAAATCATGCCTGACATGTGCCAATGGCTTATAATCCATTTTATCTGTGGGACTGACAAACAAACATCGCATCGAGCCCGATCATGCATCGAGTAAGAGTAAACTCACCGTTCTTTTTTCGCAACTGCATCTGTGGAATTTCTGTTTCCATGTCTTTTTTTATGGCTTCTTGCAGTGCAGCGACATCACGCGGGTTGGTGCGCTCACCATACAGGAACGGGCACGAGCACGATAACTGTGAAAGCATCAAAGCACTGCTCTGCATCAATTCTGCAAATGTATAAACAATTAGCAAAAGTCTTCAAAGCATTTTAAAAATGCTTTACAGCGCGAGCTAATTGTCACTCATCTTGCATCACTTTGCTCAAATCGTTCTTTGACCGCCTGTTTGCTGACGTACTGCCCATAAAAAAGTTACAGGCAATAGGAATGTCCTAACGGTTGCAAAATTTTTTCGGTTGAGCTACTATTATTGCAGTTTCGCGTAGTGAAAAAAAAACAACAAAACCATAAAACATTTGCAAGGTGTATAACGTAGTTCTCATTTGAAGAGTGTGCGGGAGCGATCAACGTTTTGAAAATTATTTTTTCAAACAACTCTTTCCTGCTTTATGTACACTGTTACATGGTTCGACCTTTGGTAAATCTTGCTGTGCCTGAACTAACAAACAGCGTATTCCTTGTCCAACAAGAAAACAACGCAATCACGGCGTATAGAAAAACTTCATAGCACCTTATGCGCAAAAGTAAGAGTATTATTGGTACCAGTACATGACTTTTGGCACATTTCGGCAGTGAAGTACTAAAATACTTGACCGGGAGAAGTCCTAATCATGGTTGCTCGCTCCTTAAACGAGATAACACTTCAGGAAACACAATTTAATCGGGTATTTCAGGAAAAACTTATCGCATAGGACTAAAATGAAAAGGAGGATCATGCTACATATTCTCCAAAAAATGCAAAGGCTCCTAGCGAGCTATCGACCTTCATTTTGATGTTTAGCAGGGTTTTTTTTAAGAAAAATGTTAGGTACCCGATATGTACCTGTAGGAACCCGATTTCTCTGATTCTAGGGACCCGATTTTCTTTGATTCTAGGGATCCGATGATGATTTTCGCTGATTCTAGGGACCCTATTTTCAGTTCTAGGGACCCGATCCGGGTCCCTAAAACACCTTTAAAAAAACCTGTGTCCAGTAAAACACATTCTGCCCGCAGTTAAATTTGCAAAAGTGCGTTACGAGGGCACATTAAATCTTTTAATGATGCTGTAAATCCGAAAAACTATGAACCATTGGTTTTGCTTTCTGCTTCACAAGAGTTATCGCTTGTTGTTTCGTGGTATCTTAACGATTTCTGCATTGGCACTTACGGTTGCGGTATTTTTAGCGATGGCTATTACTTTCATAGAAGTTGATCAAGCTATCCGACCCGTAAATTTTTTAGTGCCTATAATCTAGAACTGCCGGATGCTTTCTTTTTGGCTGCATGACATCCAATGAGGAAAAGGTCTATTGTAAGCCAAATTTCATAGAAGATTTTTCCGCCGTTCTTTGTTTTTCCCTGCTTTTTTTTAGTTTTTTATTTTATACATGCGTTGGGCGTTGTGTAGTTTTTACGTAAATAATACAGACCACATAGTTTACATCACAAGTTTTTCAAATTCGTAGGACAAAATTTTCAACGTATAAATTTTTCCAGTTTTGATGATCTTTTACAAGCCTCGCTCCATTCCGAATATAATCTTGATCTTACGCGCTTAAAGCGTTCAATTTAAATGGTATTTGTAGGAACTTTCTCAAAAAATCTATGCTAATTTTAGTCAAAAAACACCCAAACCAGAGGTAGTTGACTTGATGACAGCATAAAATGTACGAACGCCATTCTCTTGCCATATGTTCTTTATATGTACGCGATTTGCAAATTAGATAGAAACTAACGGCTTTCACGTAAAAAAATAAAATCACATCTGACCAAAGCCGACCTGCATGACTTCTGGTCGCGAAAAGCCGCAAGTGCTGCAGAAAGCGTCGTTGCAATAGATGATATCGCAGTTGGCGAACTGCGCATTGCCGATAATGAATGTCTGTTCTGCAAACAAAACGCGTAGCAAACATGATGGTGCACGCACATTGAATATCAGCAAAAGATCGACCCAACGCTGTTTGTCGCATATCCCTAAAACTTTTTATCAATATAATGTTTAATACATGAATAGCACGCCCATCAGCGCAATATTTACGTCACATGAACCGTAACGTATTCTAGGCACGTGAGCCTACCTGACACGGAGAATTTCTTGAGAGTCAGCAATGATCGAAAATTACACCTAACAATGCTTCAAATGACATGGCCAGAAAAGCATTGCTGAATCAACGCTTTGCTTTTTGCGGTCAAGCTCTTAATGCATTAATTTGCTTATAACTTGGAGATTCAATTGCGTATCTGGTGTTTGAAGCTACAAAATTTGTAGTCGTATTATTGCTACCTTCTAAGTTGTTCCGTACCCATTGTATGGTGCTCCTCATAAACGATAATTAATCGATCGGAGGAGCTACTGGAATTACTCAATTTGTTACAGTCACGCATTTTAGATCTGTAGATGTTGGCCGAACATTTTCTACGTATTTCAGCAACCGTCTTCAGATAATGACGGACCAATGCATGTTCGGAGTTGCAGTTTATTGCGTGTACGCAGCGACATGGTGTCACGTCTTTCAGCTGCCTCCTCGCAATGATTTGGTGCAGCTGATGTCATCATTGTTACCGAGGTCGCATCCAGGTTATCTTGGGCCACCGAGATCCTGCAGAGAAAGTGCCTGCGTTGCACAGATTGAAGCAAGCTCATATTTCCAGCAGGCGTTCGCTGTTGTCATTCATTGCCGCTAGGAAGGGTAGCCCCATTACACTGGACAGGAGATGCTGTCAGAGTCGATGAGATCATTTAAATTGCCAGCCAGTCCATTCTTAGATTCTGTGGAGAGCACTAAAGTTGGAGCAAGGCGAGAAATAAAATCTCGAGATCAGTGACATTTCATAGCTATTAAGCGGGAAGATAACGCTATTGGTCGTTGGATACATCCAACCAACGAATTACGGGCTGAAAAGTTAACCCTAAGCATGGGTTTCTCGCTACCGGGAGGGCTATAGACCAGAAAAAGTACAGAGTTCTTCGGGGATTGATCCACAACCCGTAAGCCAGGTTTCACTGAGAGCAGCGATGTTGACAGCAAGACGATGAACTGCCACATCAATCACAGCTTATTTACGCGGATTCGTTCGGTGGGAATCGGAAAGAATACTAAGGTTACAGACAATCGAACAAGCAACAATAGCTGAGGCATTTGCAAGATAGCGGCCTTGACGCGCCTGCCTCGGACACGGGCCAAGCAGCAGAAGCCTCTGGTTCAGATACACCGACCTGCCAGTTGTGAACAAATCTTTCTGTGAGTTTTAACGATTGGTAGTGGAAGCAAGCACGAAGGTAAAACAAAGAAGAAATGCTTGCCCAGGACAGATCTTCGCCTCTGGGCCTGTGACATGTTGGATCCAGCGGAGCAATAGATGTGACCGCCGGACTTAGCCAGGCTGCCCGACAGTAGTGTTTTTTTTGCATTTAGACCAACAAGCATGATGTTAGGCTATAGCGCTCATTTCCATCGCGATACTCATAATATTGCGGCTCATTTCAATCATGATGCTCATAATATTACAAGTCAATCACGATGCTTATGATATTGCAAAACATAGCTTCGAAAAAAAGTAAGTGTGCAGGAGTAGATCCTACATCCTAAACAACTCGTACCAAAACATGAAAAATGATAAAATCTGCAATACTGCATTTCCATTCAGCGTCATGTCTTTCAAATACTTGTCTTAGGACTAGGTAGTATCAGTATTAGGCGTCTCGGTTTGATCCCTAAATCAACTTGTTGAATAATTAATTTTATTCGATGTTCAGCCACTGCATCTATATTTTGCAACAAATACATTCACGCTACGTTCGCACTGAACAACTGACTCTTCTTATACTATAGCGTATTACGATTTTTCGACTATTAACTAAATTTACTTACTTTTTGCTTCGCATTTTCGAATTATTTTGTCCAGGTAGAGGTTGCGCGGAGCCACGTGACCGCGCCGAATAGGCATATTTTTGACAAAGAACGTCAATCACCAAACAAGAAATTTCGTAACGCAAGTTTAATTATTTGTACAGGAAACTAGCCAACAATCAACCTATTATATCTAATGATTACAATAGATATTTTACTAATTGGAGACACACAATAGCAAGAAAAACAAAATTACTTCCTGAAATTTCAAGTTGCAACAACAAAACATTTTCCACATTTTTCTACATTTTTGAGATCAACGCACAGTTGAGAGTAAAATTGCTTTTATCGACGGAAGCGAACAGAATCTACGAACGTGCTGTAGCAGTACAGCTCTCAAATATATCCAAATCTATCTCTGGTGGATGATGTGTGATTCCTTAATCAACCACTAAAGACACACATCATGCTTCCTTCAACGCTTCTACAACAAAAATTTGCTTTCTTTACTGAATTCTAACATACACCCTTATGACGCTTACAACAGAAATTTGAGGTCGCAAATTTCGCTGGGAATAAACAACGTGTCGACAAAGATTGTTAAAAAATCGAAACTTTTATCAGCTTGTACACCAGGTTGCCTAAGCATCTTGTGTCACAGGTCTCCTGAGCATCATCTGGCGTTCTCCAAAACTGCTTCAGTATTCAGCAATCACGATTCATAAATACAGAATTGCAGTTAAATAGAACGACGTATAGTGAAAACTATGATCTCATATGAATGGATCCTTTCTCTGTAGTTTTCCTGACTATTGCGGTCAGCGAAATCGAAGATTTGATAAACGCAAAATCGATCGTTGCCACGACTCGCTCACACCAATGAAGCGGGCGACTAAACATCGGCCGGGATGTTTTTGCGGACAATGGCTGCTGATATTTCGATGACCCACGCGAGTTGAATAAAAGGTTGCGCTGGAAATCTCGTGTTTTTCGTTTTTTAGACGCTTGCGATGAAAAGAGACAAAGAAATCTTTTGCATTATTGTTCATTTCATGATTTCACCAATTACGGCATCCTTTCGGATGTTGTATCGTGACAGGTGCAAGACTAACTTTGAATGAAAATTCAAAAATGTTTTAGCCAACATCTGCTGCAGTGTTGGGTTGATAACTGCTACAAGCAGCTTCCAGTCATGTTGTAGCCATATACGCCGACGCAACAGCCTTTGTAATCTCAATTAAAGCAACAGACAACGCACTTTTCCCAGTAGATAAAGCTCTGTCAATTTACATTTCAATAAATATCACATTTATATGAGCGAAATAACGTACATAAGCGTAAAATACGACCTCGAAGAAAACACAATTTTTGGCTCCGTGAAGCAGGCCTGTAAGTAGAAGTCATGATATTCCCCAAAGAATCTACAAAATGATTACAAAAAGTTTTCGCCCTTTTGCGCACTTGCAATGCTTAGCACATTGCAAAAACCGTCGCACATAGGTATAGGTAGGACACAGCCTTCTAAAGAGTATCGTTTTTTTGCTAAGAGATCAAAGCTTAGTGAACCACCTGCAACTTGTTCGATTATCAATACAAAATGAATTAACAACCGACGGTGAAGACGAGGTCTAAAGGGATAATTGAGTCGAGGCTGAGAATTCCAAGTTAATTTACTTCTTTTTCAGGATGCAGTTTGGTGAAAAAGCACATAACAACTTCATGTTTTTCACTTAACGTTAACATATATGTAGGTTTCAAGCCAGAGGATCGCACAGGTCACTGTGGACTGAATCCAGTTTTTTTTGTCTGAAAGTTTTCAGTGTTGTGAAAAGGTTTGAGGATACTCGTTTCAGATAAAAATGCCTGATTTCACGCAATCCCGCTGTTTTGACCTCGCTAAATCCTGGTTCGTGAACGAACTACTTCGTCAACTTCAGTCAAGACGTATTCACCTCCCTGAAGCTTTCTTGCCTAAATGTTTCGTTCTTCATCTAACAACATCTGTTGTCGTTATCTGTTTTCACTTCTTTTTGCAAAAAAAAGAAAAGACTTGACTTGGGGTTCAATCATGCTTTGAACTGCTGGTGAGTGCAAAAATTTCATTCAAACATGTCATGTGTTTTCGACTGATGCGTGAGTCCAACTATCTGAGTCGAAGAACTGTTCACGTGGACACGGTGTTTGAACAACAATTAGATTTTGTAAAGGTTGCTATTGTTATTTGATACGTTTATGGATTCTTAAAAAAGAAGGGACAATGTTGTCACTGAAATCTTTCGATGTGATTTTCCAGACGCTTTGGTATCTCGCAATAAAATTTTTTACAACAGCTTCCCAAAACCATATGCAAATATATCCCCTTATTCAAATATTTGGAAAGTCAAACCATGAGCTTCCGCTAGTCGATCAGTTCGTTTTTTTGAAAACCGCACATATTTATTAATTGACCCAACAAGCCGCTTTTCCCTAAATTACTCTGTTTGGATTGCCAATTTTGAAACAGTTTTTGTTTTTTAAGATATCTGTGGAGGGTTCACGCTTTTCCTAATGATAAATATCGTCCTTTTTCTTCCAGAGTATAAACATTACAAGTTACAACAGACAGTGAAGACAACATATTGCATGCAGTGACTGACACTGCGACTTTTGTTCGAATTCTCACGCATTTTCGGATCTATCCATGAAAATCGTTAAACAAAGTTCTCTTGCAAGGATTCAGCGGGAAGTGAAAAAGCTTAACAACTAGGCTTGTTTCTGCATCGACAAATTTCAGTTTGGAAGAGCAACTAGAATTTTTCTCAGCCCAAAATAGAAATAAAATTTATTTGTGGTTCACTGAAAACGAAAGTAAAACGGTATTACTAGAACCTCCTCATGGAGAATTAAATAAGAATAATGGGCTAGAACTTTCTTTTCGACAAATTTGCATCAAGGGTCACACTGGGTCTGTTGAGAATTTTACGTTAACCCGCAGCATTACATCTGGTAGCATTT
>Ga0210059_1001686_pt1 | contig 33716 bp, 26 predicted proteins | sample Ectturendosymbi2_FD_188042 | JGI IMG/M metagenome (GOLD analysis project Ga0210059, IMG submission 188042) | Ecteinascidia turbinata endosymbiont from Florida, USA - Sample 2 (SPAdes) (version 2) | ecosystem: Host-associated > Tunicates > Ascidians > Unclassified | place: Key West, Florida... | reverse complement strand
GAGCAATTTCAGTTTGAGACCCTTGGTTTAGATTCGAAGTTATGCGGTGGTAGTTGTTCTATCAAAACTCTATTCTTTGATGAGATCCATAAATTACTAAGAGTGAATTTTAATCAAAAAACAAGTATAGCGAAACCTTAATTTTTTCCACAAATTTGGCTAAAAATTGTTTGAAGTTGCATCGATAAGGAGAGGGCGCCTGAAGGAGTCCCACAGCGCTAGGGTCGAAAAAACAGCACTTGACGACACAGCAGCTGCGCCCTGAAAGCCGTTCCCAAGGTAACGTAGTGTCACTGGCTCTATCTTACAGCGACCCTGAGAAATAAACTTCGTGCTTGATGTGATGGTGAAGCTCAGCACTGTGCGATTCGTATCAGTGGCTTGTTCTTCAGCATTACTACATACACATTGCTACTTTTTTAACAGCAAGTCCAACGATGATAGCTTCAGTGTGCAAAACGTACAAGATCTTAGTTTTAAAGCGAACTTCCGCCTCTAGGTGTACAATATGCTTGAACCCCAGTGCAAACTCCCTATCTGCAGTAAAACAAGATGTAAGAGTCGGGCCCACCTTCAATGTAGCGCAGGTAAGCTTCAGAGTGCATTACACGCTGCGCTTTCGGTGGTGGGCCGATGAACAAGGGACCGCGTTGCAAGCGGTGCTTTTTTCTGCTGCCGTCATCACTTGCTGTTGCTGAGCCTGGAAAACAAAGAAAATTTATGTAGATATATGCATGTAAGTTACAATGACCGCCAGCAATTCCTTGCTTATGGTCAACAGGAAATGCACTGTTCTCGTTTGTGCGTCATCACAATCCGCGCGACAAAATTCTATTCTTCTCGGCCGTAAAAATAACGTGATGACGAAAGCGAAAATATGCTAGAAGCAGCAGCTTTAGAAAAATTTCGTAAATCAGCGAAAAACAAGTTCGGCAGAATTAACAACACTCACTTATTCCTATAATAAAGCTGCGCGCTTGATACTACCACACAATCAACTGTTACAGAAGGTATTGGAAAGCACACTCTGTACTTTGAAAAAACAAAAGAAAAAAATATTCAGTGTCCTTTTGACACGCAATTCAAGCACAGTTGATCGGGTATTTCATCAATCGACGCAGTCAGAAACACACGATTACCTCCGGCACAGGTTGTCCGTCTATGTGAACGCTGCTCGGTGTCTGCGAGTACGCCGGCATTGGCGAAGCGGAGCTGGAGGGGTAAGACCCCGGCGGCGCCGAATGAGGGGCAACATTGCCTGCTGGTGCCGGCATACGATGCTGCGGCGTAGCCCCCTGATGGGGCAGGTTCGGATATTGTCCCGGCTGGTAAGACGTGGGGTATTGCGCCTGGGGTTGGGGGGTTCCTGCCAATCAACACCGTGGTTACTGTCGAAGCTCACGCTATGCACCGCATGTGAACACCTGCCATGGGCGCTTCAACGTTCACAACAGTTAAACAGATTGTTTTCTTTTCGACAAACGAGCATTGAACGAGCGCTTGCTTTGGTGGGTTTGTACGTGACGTTACAAAGGCTTCTGTTAATGTACAGCACCGAAGACAAAAGCGATTCGGTTCGAACGCAGACACGGCGTACCTTGCGGAGTCGGCGTTTGAGCAGCTGGCGAATCTTCCGCGTCTTTCTTCTTTTTCTTCTTCTTGACAAAAATCTTACCCTCCGCCTCAAGCTTAGCCATCTGCTCTCTAGCTTTCTCTTCGTATTCTCGCTTTTTGTCTTCTTCCAGATTTCTCCATTCCTCGCCAACCTATGAAAACATCTCGCCGTGGTCTATGCGCGGGCCACATCTCAAAACATTTGAAAACCGCACGAGAACGCAGCGCAGAAGGTTGATACAGTTGCCAAACGGAAAATGTCAAAAACAGCTTCATAAGCATTTATTTACCAAAGATCTTGATCTTAACCAATTGAAGGATGAAAGATAAACAATAGATAAATTAGATGGATGTGCCGAAACAATCACTGTTTTTCGTTCGATACGGGAAACCCCGAATTTTACAAAAAAAAGCCTGTCTTTAGGTTCAACTGGTTGCAAAGTACGTATATAAAGCCTGCAACAAGGGGATTTAGGCGTTCACAGCTATATGCAATAATTACGAAGTAACTGCGGATCGATATTCATCAATATATCGCCAGCAACGAAAATACTGCGCACAAAATGTGAGCCTGCCTCCATTAAAAAGCAATCAGACAGCGACAGGGCGGTGATAAACTGATACTCCAAAGACTGGTGCCATTGTAATAGACACTTTTTCTGTATAAGTTTTAAACGCATGACATACTCTTATTTTTGCCATAATTCAGTTGTTTCATAAACAAATACGTTCTGCGACTGTATTCTTCACTAATTTAAAACACTGCCAGAGGAACAACATCAGTTTATGGTTACAAATACTGAAGAATTGTTCCGAGCGGGACAGCAGCTCTTCAGTAAGATATCACTGCATACGAACATCGGATACTTCGGAGGACACTCACAATCTTGCTGATCTCTCCGAACGCCATGTCAGGATGCTCGGCTCTGACGCGAGGGTGGCAATGGCTCGCGAACAATATGTAACCTGTCGAATGTCCGCTCCTGCCCTTTTTCTTTGGAGGAGGGGTGGGTGCAGCTTCTGGGTGGACCGACGGTGGGCGGCTGCTGTCCTGTGGTGACTGGGAAGCAGAAGAAAATGCAATTGCAGTTGAAATAGCAAGAACAGTTGATTTTCTGGCCATTTTTAAAGTTAAAATGGCAATCAGCCAAAACAAACCACCTGAAACACTCCTGGTGAAGCAGCGACGACGCCCGGATGCGGTGATGACGTGAATGGCTGGGGCGAGTTCTGATAATGCTGCACATGCTGAGCAGCAATGCTGGTGTGGGGGGAGGGGTATCCGGCGCTGGTCACATAAGATTGGGTCTGGTACTGCACGGGGGGCACTGGCGCCCCGGGCAAGGGTGGATGGACCATCTGACCTGCAACGGCATCGCAAAAGAGTAGAGTGAGAAATCAACATGAACTTCTTTGTAGTGATGATGCAGTTCAAGAGAGGAGCGGCGTTGAGCAGCAAATTGATGTTGCTGCAAACCACACATGATGCGTTGTAGAAAATTCTCGACAAAAACATGCCGAAGAAGCAATTGTATTTTCCATAAATAAATGCGCTCCGTTGAAAGCTTCACGACCAAGTTACACCACAAGTCCGTAAATTCGGCGTCAACTCACACAGTACTGACGGTATATAATAACTGTACTGACGACCAACGCAACGCTTTATATTGATTATATAATCTATTATATTGTATTGACGACCAAATATAATAACTGACGACCAACGCAACGCACGCCAAATGAATGCAACCAGGCGACAAGGTTTTCGCTCATAAACGACAAAGTCCAAGTTGAAGTTCACCTGGAGGTCGATGTCCTTGGAAAGGCTGGTTGGTATAAGGCGATGCTTGGTACTGGGTCACCACGTGCGGCGATTGGACGTAGCCAGGTGGAACTTGGGGTGGCATTTGCTGGGGATAACCGTGTGGGGCGTTGAGGGGTTGGGGTGGGTAGCCGGGCACGGAAGAAGCCTGGGGCACCTATCAGTGAGGATAAGCCGAGAGACTGCAGTAGTGTTCACATGGATCGATTCAACGTTTCAGAGGTGCATTAAGTTTGCGGCAGATGTATTTATCATTTGTTTTTATTTTGACGCTAGGTCTACAGCATAATTTCAACCTACGTACAACTTCGCTATCCGAAAACAAGACGGAATCCGTACCTCGTTCTGTGCAGGAGCCTCGATAACTTCAGACTTCGCTTCGGTCTCCCTCAACAGAAGCTCCTCACCTACTAGTTTCATCAACAAAGGCGATAGCTCGTTCCTTATCGGAATAGGTTTCTTGTAATAGTAGTATTCATCGTCAACCACCTGCAGTCAAACGTTACATGCAATAAAACGAAAGGCTTGAAAGGCTGAGCAAATGCGGCAAAACCTGACGATAAAACACTGTGTGCAACGACCACTTCATCAGCCGTTAGGAACAGGTAGGCTGGGTCAAGTTGGAACATAACACAAGAAGGACAAGTAATAAAGACCAAACCCGACAATGGACATCTTTAACAACGATTTTTAGCTGATAAGTAGAGAGTTAGACACGCAACATTATCACAACCACGCACGACGCGCAGTTACTTCAGATATACAATGAAATAAAAACATGGCAGATATAATTGGTTTCACGCTCTCAACTTTCCTTTTTGCAGTCGCAGCACAAAACTAGTGACTCCAAACACAAAAGTTGAGCTATTCTTTTAAGCTCACACTGGACTTATTACAAGGTGTGCATGTGCATAGGGCAATAGGCTAAAACTGAATCTGCATACATGAAGACAAAATCGACTATAAAACTAACCAAACTACGTCGAACTTTTGCAACTGGCGTAAAAAATCATGCCTATAGCAAGCAGAATCTTTGCGACTGTTTCACTCGAATAAAAAATTATTCGTCGAGGAACTGCAACTAATGTTGTTATGCGCACAAAAGGCTTGCGAGCAAAGGTGGGCACAGTCCCGTCGCCAAGAGGGGGTGGGGGGGCTTTGGTGGCCTAATCCCCCTCAAACAATGCTCCGTTCCCCCCAAATTGAAATATGAAACACTATACATCAGTTGAGGTTCGTCAATTTTTATGTCAAGCCCCCCCTGTAGAAACGTAAATCCCCCTGTTGAAGACTTTCTGGCGACGGTTCTGGGTAGTCGCAATGCCCGTCCGTGAGCTGCAATGTGACCCACGAACTTGCACACTGTCTTACGGAAACCTTCACCATTCCACTTCGCTGCGCTGATACAAACCAACTGCAAACACGGAATACTCACACCATTCATCGATACGTTGTATATCGTCTCCCAGTAGTACCACCTAGTTCCTGACTTTTGGCTGATGCTCTGTCACAGATTAACAGTTCGAATTTTAATAAATATACAATCAATTAAAAGATACGGTACGATAACAGAACTGCCTGTGTGCTCGAAATGTGAACCACTTCTCCAGCACGCCACTCGACGGAACTTTACCCAATCTTGTTGAATCTGTCACAGAAATATCTTCGCAGCTGAGACATTCATCAACTAAATCACACCTGGCCTTATATTCTCGCTCATATTTCACCTTCTGCACACTTTCCTTAAACGATCTATTGTTGCATGAGGTTTTAAGTATACCAGTCGACGCTGAAGTCGTTTTACTAGCGACTTGCGTAAAGAACCACATTCGTTTAGAAGCATGATCTGCTACTCAATCCAGAGAGGCACTACTCCGCTATACTGTGACCTGATGGTAAAGGGCGTCGTTCTGACAATCACATTACCTTAAAAGTCGGGGCGTAACGTTTCACTTTAATCCTCTTCACGATCTTCTCCTGTTCAACGTACTTCGACTCGTACAAGTAAATGTCGTCTTCGAGCACTTGCGTAGGCCGGCACGCGCAGTAATCCTTCTGAGCCATGACCAGACACTTGCCTTCCACTTCGGCGACGGGAAAAGTATCCTCGAGCGAGCTCAGGAAGAGTTCCCTCCTGATAATAATACCAAGCGCACAGTCGTGAAGTTCCTGGGTGCCGTGAACACATCGAGCCGAGTTCTCAAATCACTGCTCTGTGATTCAGTACAGGCGCGTTCTTACATTGGAGAGTGAACATGCTGGTAAGTCTCTTGACCTAAGATTTCTGGCCGGGCAGTGAAGCCGTAAGGCAGTACAGATATATAGGAAGGAAAAAGTTCACTGCATTTTCGTATTTTTGTCCAAAAAAGTGCAATGAACACTTGGTGTGTGCACTCCCACTTCGCTGTGTAGCACAGAACTTCTCCAGCTGACTATCGTCCACGAACAGGGCGGGGAGCAGCCGAGCGTGACGGAACTAATACAAAACGAACGTACCACGCAAAGAGAACTCTCACTTGAAAAAGATTTTGGTTGGCTCATGGTCGATTTCTTCCGGATGCACGAACCATGGTCCATGAAGCCACACGTTGTTCTGGCTGTCGGTCCACATTCGTTCGATGCGGGCGATCTGACGCAATGCATTGATTCTTATCAACGCTGACACGAAAAATAAATCACCTCGGTCCGGGTTCGTATACCGAGGTTAGATGGCGCCCGGGATGAGGAGCAAGTTTGGTGCCCCCATTTTCGAACCTGAGGTCTTTTGGGAGTAGACAGCGTTTATTGGCGCAAACATTAAAGAATTTCACGCAAATTAAAGTTAAGGCGCTGGGACACCGAAAAAAACTTGTTAAGCAAGTTGTCTCGTCGGGCACCAGTTTTATAAAATTTAATTATAGTTTAAAGTTAATGGCCGAATTCTTGCGAATTTAACAAGGTTACATCTTTTGAAGAGGTTGCAGTCTGCTGGATGATCAACACTGTTGTGCAGGAGTGCTATGTTGCAACCGGCATCTATCGTGGTCTGCCCAATTCTGCAAAGAGCTGAGCAAGGCAGAGAAAGTTTAAACCCAGCTGAAATGAAACTCTGCCCGGGTTTTCATAACCCCTTTGCATCCAGTAAATGTACTTTATTGAAGAAAGTGCTTGCGGGAGTGTTGGGACTTTTCTACGTCCGGGGCATTGTGCCCCCCTTGCCCCCTCGTTACACCCCTGCCTCGACCACTCAACACTGCACCCAGAATTCGCCGAAAGATTTCACAACAACATGTGCTTTACTCAATGCACAATGCCACGCAATACTCATTGACGCTGGGTGCGAGTTGCCACGCACACACAGCCGGCTTACTGACCTTACGCCTCGGTTCGTTTGGTTGCCTCACATAAACACAATCTCCAAGCTTGAGCCACATGTTTCGAGTAAAGTACTGACTGTAGTAAGTTGCTGAAAACGCGAAGAAGAGAGTATTAGAAATCTTTATTTTTACCGTTATTATTTATGAAACAAAATCAGCCCTAATTCCGTACAACCTTCGCTGTTCGGATTCTGTGTCTCAGTCTTGATATTTTCTCGTTCCTTGTCGATTTCGTCAAAAGGCCAAGATGGGTCGGGGTCCTGCATAAGCGACGACTGGCTCTTCTCTTGTGGGACAGGAGATGCAACCTGTGCATGAACGGTTTGGAACGTATGGAATTTTAACACGTTAACAACTTGAGAGTCCAGCAGGTACAAGTACAATAGGAACCACTTGTTCAAGGCACTAAGGCTTGACGCGTGGTAACCCCACCAGCAGCGAAAACCGGAAGATTGGCACATCTAAATTGCACAGTGACACGTTAGATAATAGATTTGCAAAAAACACGCGCTAGAATACTTGTTTGTTTTCAGTGTAGCAGGATGGCATTCTGATAATAGGCAGAGGGGTTTCGCGTTGCACCAGTTCGGTGTTGTTGGGAGGCAGTTGAAGGAACTTGATTCTTTTGAACGTTTTCGAACGACTTGAGTAACGCGACTCGCAAACATAGACGTCCTCGTCGTTATAACCTGGCGGAATGGAATGAAAGTGTTTAACCTTCGCACAAAATTGAAAAGGCAATCATCTAAGCCGATCACAGCCTCGCTAAATTTCAGCATGTGTAGCGTGAAGCTGAATCAAACACAAGCGATCAGGAGAAAACTCATCGAGATATCGGAATAAAAAGTGTGAGAATCCTTCGCCGTATTGACAAAATGCAAACTGGCTGATTTGATGACACACACACACAGCATGTGCTGTTTACTTTTGAAATCACTGTGTGTTTCAGACCACTTCTTCCAGAAAAGCAGACTGTTCATGAACAATACTTCTAAAAAAAAGAAAGCACGAACCCTCGTTCCCTCTGTAACATAGTACGCATTGCAGGAAAACACATCGGCATTACTCACCGATTGGCTTCAGTTTGAAGTAGTCCTTAATCAACATGACAAAGCAGCGACCTCGGATCAAGGATACAGGGACTGTGTTGTAATAATCGCTCTTGAAAACCTGTTCAAACAATCGTTGAAAGCAAACAGTGTGACATCATGTCTGCACAACACAGGTGAGGAGTGTCTTTCTCAGCCTTTACACCAACTCTGCAAAAGCTTGTCCTAGACCAGCGGTTCTTAACCTTTCCAACCTCGGGGACCTTTATTCCTAAAGATATTGGCTTGGGGGACCCCTCGTCTGCGGTTATGTCATTAGTCAAAGTGGTAGTCGTTGTTGTTTGTGCATGTGAGGGTTAAAAGAAAACACTTTGGCATTCCTTCTGGAGATTCCCACATTTTTCACGGGGATCCAGAACCACTGTTCCAGACCTTCCTACAAATAGCAGCGTTAAAGAAAACGTTTAACCTCAGAAGCATTGTACGGGTTATGAGTGGCGGAAAACATCAGCTACATGCAGTTAGCTCAAATACGCTTCGCAAGCAAATGCTGTAACTAAACAGCCGTTAACATTGATCAGCGCAACTGCACATTGACAGGAGCCGCTTCATCGCCAACCACGTGAAGTTGCTCGTAATTTCACCTCATCGTATTTTCGTAATGCAAGCTGTCCACATCCACTTACAGTATTTCAATTTATGTGAACACGTTGAAGCCGGTTGACGTGTCTGTATGTGTTGCTTGGCCAATTCACTGCCTACCCTACCGTAAATAAATCTCCCTTCTCATTATTCACAGATGCACAAGCACAACCCGGTGGTCGGCCACCACAGGTGAAACCGTCTTGTATGCTGGTAGATGTCAACCCCGGGAAAGCATCAGCAGGTCTTGGTTCATGCGCTGGATCTTTTATTTAACGCAAAAAAACAAGTAAACTCAAACACAAGAAAACGCGTTCAATGATGAAAACGACTTGGTTTGTGCGTCGTGTTGCGCAAATCCTGAAAAAAGTTCCGTATAATTTATTTGAGAAACAGGAAGGAATGAGTTACCTCTTGAGTTACAACTAAACATAAGCAGCGTGTCCAGCCTCTTCCACCGCACGGCGAAGACCTGCTCTGCAACGAAGTCGCCAACGACATTTTTCGCAGAAAGATGAATGGGGTGGATTTCTTTTCAATCTTCGCCACGCCCTCTGCGGCGCTTGAAAAGAAATCCACCCCCAACTTACACTGCATTTTCTGTGGGGTTTGAGTTGTTGGAACGCTATACCAAATAAACACGAATTAATGAATGAATGCCCGAGTTGCAAATCTACGTCGGGAACGCTTGGGTTTCGTGGAATTAACAACCTCTTCGAAGGTTGAAACACAAAACTGGATCCTTTCGAGCACGAAGCATTTGCTGCCAATGATTTCAAACGTGAACTCATACATTATTTTTCTGCAAGGAGCCCGGATGTATCCTACTACGGTTTATGACAAAAACTGCCAGCATAGCAAACTTTGACGTTTACCTCCTTCAAAATAAATTTTTTCGATGGATAATGGAAAGTCGCCTCTGGCCTTAAGAACCACGAACCATACAGTCTCCGCTCTCCAGTCTCGTCAGTGTAAAGTTTCTCAATGCAAACGACGTGGCTCTCTTGGTTCCGCTCTGGGTTCTCGACGTAAACGAAGTCGCCCACTTGATACTTGGTCCCCTGCGACGCGAAACCGGTTGGAAAATTTTCGAGAGACCTTTACTACACGTCACGTGAAAGATGAGACCAGCATTACCGCACTGCTCAGTACGAAATGGACCGAGGCCGCCACTGAAATATTCTTGCGACAACGGAACTCCTTCGCAGCAAAGATACCGAACGAACCTGGTAGTCCATGTCTTGAGACTGCGCTGACATGGACACTTCGTTTTTGCGCTGTTCTCCTTCCTCTCTGATCTCTTCGTCCTCTTTCGCCTCCATCGGCATTTTTTCCTGCATGAAGGAAAGCGTGTCGATTCTTATCCACGTTCAGGATATCAAATCTTGACGATATCAAGTCAGGATATCAAGTGCACTGAAAAAGACTTGGAGATGTGCGATGATCCTGGAGCAGTCAGGGACTGCGTTCGGTTAAAACATTTGTTGATCGGAAAACTATGTGAGCAGGAACGTCATCCCGGATTTATAGCAATTCCCAGCTTATCTCAGTGGGATTTTGCTTTTTTGCTCAGTACCGGGCGGCAAGCAGTGCTTGACTTAAACGACTGGAGATTATTGGCGCGGGCGTGACAAATGTTGATTCTACAAAGGGTCTAAACATCCACAAAGTGGTTCTACATTCAATACTTGGAGCTGAACTAAAATTTCGAAATTTCGAGATTTCGAGGCCGTTTCGACCTTAGCGATTTTCTCACAAAATCCATACGGCTAATGCACCAAGCCGGTCTGCCAAGGGTCTATCAGAATATCGTCAAAAGTTCTCGCCAAGAAACCCACACCTACCGATCAATGGAGAGACTACGCGGCGCGATTACTCTATGATTGCTTGTTTGCGCTATGTACATATGGGTGTTATTCTTCGCACACATCCCGTTTGTGGTGCATCGCTCATGCGACGCCGCCAACCGAGAGCGGAAAGATTTAGTAACACACATCTTTTAACCGACGAAGCAAAAAGAAAAAAAACAAGACTAAGCATTTGATACGTGCGGTTCCGTCTCTTCACCTTTTTCTCCTGATCCAGCTCAGCATCGAGCATTTTCCTTGTGAAGGTAAGTGCGGGTGACAGGAGCGTCTCACCGTTCTTGCACAGCTCGTCTCGGATTTTGATGAAGAACTTCTGTGATTCTACGGCGTCTTCATAAACCTGCACGAAAACGGACAGTGCAAGACCTTTGATCACGTTGCTGCGAAATGGATATACAACAGAAATAATAGTGATCACATACGAGCGTTAGTTTTTCAGAGGAAAGAAGCTTGTTGCTGAAGGTTTAAGAAGCAAAATTTTTACTGCGCTTTCACGTAAAACTGCCTTAGTTCCAATGCAGCCTCACACCACATAGCGCATTAAAGACAAACACACATTTTATACAATCGTTCAATCAATCAAAGCGTGAAATCTGCTTTCTACGCTTTTCACCTCAGAGTCGGTTCGGTGGCCATTTCGAGCGTCTTCGAAAACTTCAAACATGTGGTCTTGAAACACGTCTAACCTTTTGTACCTTCCATTTCTCAGATTCTTCTTTATCACTTCAAGAGTCAGATGATTTTCTGTGGATATTTAAATATTGTGAAACACAGTCGTGGCCGAAGTATAAACCCACCATCAGCTGTTCAAAGACAAATTTTAAAGGCAAAGAAAGCACTAAAGAGTTGCATGGTTTTGTTGGTGCGCAAATAAACGACCATGCGATGTGGCTAGGGCTTAGAAACGTACGCTTTTAAGCAACATCGTCGAATTATACCAAGAAAGCAATTCTTGTTAACACTCTACGCGAAGAAATCTTGTCCGCACCTCACTAAACCAAGACCCTGTCCCCCCATCGCACCCGGATTTTCCCACAACATGCACCTAAGTCCCAATCAAAAGCCGAATTCACAAAACGCGTTTGATCTCCGCACCATTCGGTTCACAGCATGTACAACAGTCGAGACACCTTGCCACTCCCCAAAATCATAAACATATTTGCAAACATTTTGTCGACAAACTTACCGCTCCCAAAAAACATAAACATATTTGCAAAGATTTTGTTCACAAACTTGCCGCATCCTCCGTGCCAATGTGGCAGCTTTTCTGATGAGCAATCTATTTACATGGGAGCAAACACGGAGCAAAGATACTGTGTTTGCTGCTCGCGCCCACGTATCTCTGCAACGCAAGCTCCTCTATCTGCGGGAGTTCAGTTCGAGCAATAAGCGAGTCAACAATCCATGCACTCGTAACCTGGCGAAAGCTAAACAACCCACCGAAAACATGGACGCAATTTAAATTTCACCTCACCTTTTCTATGCGAATCGCCGTTTGTGTCTGATACCGTTTCTTCGTTTTTGCCTAAAGTACACACAAAGTCAGGTACAAAAATTCGCGATGGATAACGAAAGAACCACACTTCGATTAATCGTGTTCACGCATTGCGCAAATAAAACCTTAAACACAGAGCAATAGACCGGATATTCATCTATTTTTTTTGAAACCAACTGTTCTCTTAACACTGTAAGTAGCTTCGCCGTGGGGAGGACTGCAGCCCCAAATGACCCCTGGTCCTTCACAGCCTCCCACTCACCCATGAATTTTATGAATCAGCCTATTTTGAAGCAATCGCATCACCATGCAACGATACTAAGCATCAATCCGTTTCTCATTACTAGTGCCACAGATCTATCTTCGTGTTCTTTCGTGTACTTGTGTGTTCCTTGTTAGCGCCATGCGTGCGTAAGTTCTATTACGTCGTGTCTGGATGTGTAGGCGTTAAACAATAAACAAAACACACAGATCTAATTCTTACCGACATTTTCTTGGGCGTTCAACGATTCACTGTAGCACCTGCAAAACAGACAAGTGATAACAACAATCGTCCACATTGCTGACGACTTAAATGTTTTTCAAAAGCTTTTGACAATACTATAGAACTGTAAATAGTCCACAGCTAACCGAAGCCCGGACAAGTTCAGGCGTGAGCTTCAAGAAAACCACTTCATGCATGTAATTTCATAAGTACGGGAATGTTGGTCGTTTCAGCAACAGTCGTGTGTATGAGTGAGAATACATACACGAACACTAAGAAACCGGGGACTTTCCAACTTTTCAAGATGTACCAAAGGTCCAGGTACCTTGCCGTAACTACGCACAAGACTTTCGATATAAGCAACGTGTCACGAAAATCAGGAAAAGAGCAGATATCCGTAGCACTCAAAATCTGCTAAAATGCAAAGCCGCAAGTGGCTTTAGTTTGAAATTCTCGTGGTTTTGAAGTTTGTTTAAAGATTTAGGGCAAAAATTATGGTTTTTGTTAATTATTGAAAAGTGAGCCATTTTAGCAGCTGGCGTTATTTGCTTGAGACTAAAAAAGAATCGGACATTTTTCTTAACCAGCAAGTACACTACTTGTTGCAGTACATCTTTGGAAAAAGTTCTCTAGAGCGTGTTGCTTTTCAGGCGACTTGAAATTGCAAGAGATTGGCAGGATTCGAGGCAGAGATGCAGCAGTACACTGGTACCTTGTGGTTAAAATGGGATCCTTACCTCCGACCAATATTTCAAAGAACTACGCCAGTGATATTTGTCATTAAAGCCGTCTGCTTTTACAGAAACGTAAACTTGAGCTTCAAAAACAGAGTGAGAACAAGTTGTTTTTCCAGTTTCAAAGACCAAAAAATTTTGATTGAATATTATCCAAGAGCAAAACACTGCACAACTCGGACCAGAGACAAAAAATAATGAAATGTTAAAATACCGCATAAAGAAAACATAAGCATTAAGAAAACGATTCATGATGTATTTATCGACAAAATAGTCAAGAGATTTCTTCCTTACGTAGGATACAACCCCCCGAAAACTCATGCCATAATTGCCCACATTTCTTGAACTCGAAAGTTTTTCAAAGCGGTTTAGGAAGATTTTACGATCTCAAAAAATCGAGGAAAGATCTCCACCGAATTTGAACTTCTAACACCAAGGATACGTCGTGTTCAAAAATATCATACACGAACAAATAAGCACAGAAACAAGAGAGATAAGCACATGAGAGCTGAGCCATTTTAAGTCACTTTTACAACAGCACAACTACCTAGCAGTGAAAACGTACCTTCCATTTTCGTCCTGATGACCGACAACTGACAAAAACAAACTGGTCAGAATTTCGTGCACCAGGGAACTGGCGGACGCAGGTTGTTCAATTTCTTCCAGTTCGTAATAAGTTTCCACAGCAACTTTCTAGATACAGTAAAAATTATTGTCTAAAACAAATGACCAAAAGCTTAGTCATTTTCTGAAAATGATCAAACAAAATTGCACATTTAATGTAGTGCATCAGTTTGACAGAATATTAAAAGGTGTTGCCCAAAATGCAGACCACAAATTCGTACCTGCAGCACGAGTGCGTCCTTGTATATTAAAGAACCCGGTTCGTTGTAAACGCATGCGTTTTCAAACATCAGCAGCATGTCCATCAGCATTTCCTCCAACTTCACGTACTGCCCGCCCTGTCAGTCCCACAAACAATGCTGTCAAATACTGTTCAAATGCGCTGCAATATTACCAAACCAACAACGCAAGCGAAATCTAGTTTTTCAAGTTTAGTTAACCTCACACAATCTAACTGCGAAAGTTTGAACTCTTCCCTGATCAAGGACTTATGTCCGATTCTAGTTTCCTGGATAGTTTACACAGACAGAGTGGTTTTATTTCATGTCAAACACAAAATGAACACGAAACGAAAATCGACTACATTTTGGGCCCGTTCCAGTCAACACGAAACGCGAGCGATTAACGCGCTTAAAATTATTATGCAAAATGCACACTAAGTACCTGTTTTTTTTTTCGCTGAAACATTTCGGTCATTTTTGCTGAGACATTTTGGTCACTGAAACATTGCGGTCATTTGTCTCACAGTTGTATCACAACTCGCCATAACAGTGTTTTTTAGCCTATATTTTTAAACATTCTGACCGAAATGACTTAATTTTTTTTCGGTCATTTCAAAAACGTTTCGGTCTATGACCGAAATAAAAACAGCTAAGTAAGCAGCAACCTATTATACTTTCAGTCCAGCTTGGCACAGCCAGAGCAGGACGCACAATGGACAATTTTGTTGTGTATCACCTACTGTTTGTTGATGATAGATGTATGTTTGGTCACAGTATTAGTCTTTAACATCTGCTGAATACGTGTTGTGATTACGCTGTCGAACATGAAATTGTTTTCAAAACTTTGTAGTTTTCCTCCTGAAGAGCAGAACCATAAAAGCGACCTCAACACTGATTGTTTCTCTGAATGGCAGAACTATGAAGTTCGCCGAACAAGTCAAACATCTCGGTGGATTACTTCATGCCTCACTGAGGGGTCACAGCGACATTCAGAGGCAAGTGAAATTGCTTTGTTGTGCAGGATACACGTTCAGAAACTTTCTCACTGCTCTACTGAAGTTAAAAACACACTGCTTCGTGCCTAGGGCATGTCTGTCAATTATGGTGCAGGTGCACACACAGCCTAGTATTAAACGCCTCTGCGTTGCCTACAATAATGCCTATCGCATTTAGCATTACATACCCAGGAATTTAAGTATCAAGTTACGCTTTTGTCACATTTGATGCCTTGATTAGAAAAAACATGCATGTTTTGTCAAAAGATGCCATCTTCATCCAAATTTTTTTATCCGCTCATTTTACCTGTCTGATGTTTTTTACGGGTCTCCATTTTTCATCACTATCTAACGATTTTGTGTGACGATGTCCGAATGTAGATGCTGTCTGTGCTTGGCTTCGGTGCTTGTTCCTTTTCAGTGTTGGATGCGAGTACCAACCAACACCTACTAGTGATGCGTTGTGCTTAAGAACTTTTATACCTTTGCGTTCTTTTGACTTTCCCTGTGTTATGGACCGTGTGTCTGAACCAAAAGCTTGAGTCAAATAAAATATGATATAACTCCTATTGCCACAAATTAAGAAACAATCACTGATAAAACCTGTGTACATGTGCAAGCTCACAATACGATCAACAAATGAATAGATCGGTACGTGTGGCAAGCTCACAATACGATCAACAAATGAATAGATCGGTACGTGTGGCAAGCGGCAACTGCTGCAACCTGCATTCTCTGCTGAATCCGATCCATCTCCATTGGCTTTCTGATCACTTTGTAATAATCCGGCAGCTCTTGCTTGGTGGGAAGTTGCATGAAAATTTCACAAATCAATCGCTGCGTTGGGTCGGCGTAATCTCTGACTCTCGTAAAATGCTGGTTGAGCTTGAACTCCAACGAGTATTTCTAAACAGCAACAAAACATGATCACATCCGTGCCACACTCTGGCAACTGCGCGATTTTGGATAAAACGCACTTAACAAGTGCAGTGCAGACAGCAAATCGGTTCAGATTGGCTCGTGTTAAGCCAGTGGATATACTTCCTGCCCTGCTGAAAAGTTAGATTAAACATTGAATTTATTAAGTTCTTACTGGCAAACCTGCTTTGTCGTGTATTGTTTCATAAAACCACTCGACTTTATCTTTACCATCAGGCCAACAAACAAATATGTAGAAGTTTTTTACTGCTAAGGTCAAGCTCCTCACGCTTGATTTGGACGGCGAAGTGGCCGATTCATGAACACTTGCAGCTTCTTCTGCTTCAGGCGGAGGCCCCAGCTCTGCGTGCTTAGCAAGCAACAGCTTCTCGAGCTCCTCAGCGTCATTGTAAACCTTTGAAATGACAAAATACGTCGTGAGCATTAAACACAAGCATCTTTCCGGATAAATTCATTGCAATCTACAAACAGAAGCACAGCCAATACAATTCCACTCCATTAACCACTCCTCCAATAGTTTTACTAAAAAACAAGTTTTTTGAGCTTACCGGTCGAAATCAATCAACTGCAATACCATAACAACTTGTTATATTATAAACATGTTAAATTATGCTCCACGTTCCCTAAAAATTGAATCTCGCAGAGTTGTCCTCGTTCGAATAACATGTATAGCTCAACTTGTAAGTAACAGGTTTACATTAACAACACATCAAAGAACGACGGTGCAGTATTCAATGCTGTCACTGTATACTTAAGCGCTTAAGAACCGAGTAGAACTTACAAAGCAAGCTATACTGCCCCAAAGCTGAAAATTAAGCCAGTTGCTTGGGATGTGCAATTCCCTGAGCAAGTTTGACAACAAAATTTTCTTTAGAAATGCAAGGCTTCAAAATAACTCAAAATTTGTTTTAATGATTTATCGGCAAATCATGCTTTTTTCCCATGCCTTCAAATCTGGAACGCACTACCTCCTAACCACTGCGTTTTAAGCAAGATATCGAACCGAAGCGTCTCGTACATTTTCTAGGTGTACATCAATATTCATACGCTTTTAATAATCGACTACAAGCTTGCTGAGGTCACACGAGCACGAAGCGTTTTCAGTATTTGCGCGCAAAGCTACAAATCACGCATCACTCGTGTTGGACATGTTTGCGAAATTTCCGGGCGCGCTCATGTGCTCAAGAAACAAATCGGTCCCTGACCTCTAATGATAAGCTTATTTTTAGAAACGCTGCTCTTCCAACTTCTAGCAATCCCGTGCTCCACCGCCTACCTCTGAACCGGGCTCATTGTAGTGCCGAGCGTTGTTAAACATGAGACTGAAATCTTCAAGCATTTCCTCGACGTTGGGATATTTGTCTTGCCGGATTTTTTTGTCGATCATTTTCATGTCGATCGGCTCCAGCACCAACTTGTAGTAGTCCGGGTAATCTTTGCGCGAGGGCTTCTCCAGGAAGAGCGTGATCATTTCTCTGCCTGCGCACGAAGGCGTACATTAAAAGCCCAGCATGTACGAGAGCGTCACGTGACAGCAGGGTGAAAAGTAGCGACAGTCATAACCACGGCTCACCGTCTTCGTCTTGCGCGTTCAAAACTGTGTCGTACAACGCGCGCAAATGTTGCTGCAGGTAGTCCTTGGCCGATTTTGGATTTTTCTTCTTTCGCCGCTTTGTCTAAGGAGAGAGCGCGATGAAAGAGATGAGATAAAAACAAAGCCAACAGTACCTCTACAGGCAAAGCAGAACCTTTTGCTTGGAATCGTTGGCGCCTGCTTCAGCAGACGGGGTCGTTGTCACGGGCTTGACGTCATTTTCCGGTTCCTGGAATGAATTTATATTGTTTAAGCAAAGACGTGCTCGCGCTCACGCCGTCATCAGAACACTCATCGAGACACACGTCATTTTATCGGAGTGCGAATGCGAAGCTAAGCACTGTTTGAACAACGACGACAAAAACCACAATGCACTGAAATTCTTACTTCGTCAACTTCTTCCGCTGCTTCTTCGTCGTCTGTGTCGTCACCATCGTCACTGACGCTCATCATGTTCTCCAGCAAGTCCTCCTACACAGTAAGGCGACTAAAATAAGAAAGGAAGACGTGTAGGAATACTCGTCAAAGCCGTCGCTAAAATGTTCACAGAGTAAAAACATCGTCCTTATGGCTGTATAAACAGAGCATTTGCTCTGCCGTAAAAAGCATAACCGCTACACAACCACTTCGCAGGTATCTAGGGTGAAAATTACACGTGCCGAACAACCCTCGGTATAGTGTTCCAACTGCGGATTTTAGGGAACATCTCAGAGCAAATGTGACAAAAAACACCAGACATCCACTATAAAGCACCAACAGCTATTGGGAAACAACGATTTTCACAGCCGCTTTTGCAAATACACTGTACGCGTTACGGCGACACCCACAGCTCGGCAAACCTCTTTTGATGCGTAATTAGACATAATGGATTCCATGAATTTCAACAGCTTTTCAGCATCTTTGTGGATCTGCGACGACGCGATGTTGAACTGTTTGGCATTCTCAAACAAGAGACGAAAGTCATCTCTGACTTCATAACAGGTCTGCGTGACAAGCAAAAACGATTAGCTTGCAAAAAAAAACAACTTTCGATTCAACACGCCCCGTTGTACTGAGCCATGTTGGTAAATAATTGTAAAAGTAATACTTTTCCCATGCTCTTGTAATTCTTCATATAACATTAACACGTAGCCATATCAGCAAAACGTCCGAAAAGAAATGATCACATCAAGTTTACAGACTACCACACAAAAGCCATGACCAGCTTTTGAAGACTTCTTAACCAGTCCAGCACGAACTGCATAGCAATGTAAAACGCATTGTATTTGGCAAACCGACACACAGCCATCATCTGGCACAGCATCAAGTTCATCAACTGCTGTTGTCCGGCAATTAAAAATCCCGATAACACAATTCAAGTTTTACAAAGTGTTTCGCGAGCAGGTTTAAGATGTGGAAAGGTTGATGCAACATAGGAACATGTCGCGTATCATCCTTGCGGTGACAACCACTGGTCATAGCAGAAACAAACATCTGCCACGGAGCTTTTGTGGAAATGTGACAAATAGCATTGTATTAAGCATGCGCCAAGTTACTGAAATAAAGGAATCTAGATAATTGTAAACTGCTCAAATCAAACTGAATGGCGCTTTGCTTCAAGCGTAGATGCCTCAGCTGGATTGAAACGCTTAGTTGAACAAGATCTTGGTTTAACTGCACAACATGTTTGATCGGCGTCACCTCCTCGAGTTGGCACATGAGTAGGAGGTAAACGTTTGACTCTTGCGGGTTGCTTGGAGTTGTGGTTTTATGGTAGCGTTTTCACCAAGGTCTGGTTTACGTTATCAGTTACGGTGATTTCCCACCGTCGGTATAGCAAGTTTGCCACAGTGTCCTGTTTCAGTAATGCACTGAAATCAAGATGGACAATCTGGATAATTCTTGATCTCCAAACGCGTTTAATTGGTGTTGAACAACATATTCAAACAAAACACGGCAAGCTAAGCACGTTTGCAACTTCAAAAAACACAATTAGCAGGTCCAAACTTTAGATCAGTAGTTCTCAAACGGGTGCCACTTGGCTCACTAAGGGAGGAAAAGCAGTGGATGAAACAGCCTTAAATTTTTATTATTTGTTTATTCAACACATAAAAACTGCACGAGGTTGGTTCAGATGGGAATGTCCACAGCGGTGGGCAAATAGCGGACCGCCACGGCGTTTTCAGTGGCCCGCGGAAACATTCAAGAAAAATATTCAAATTTGAAATTTCCTTTAATTATTACAGTAAATGTCAGTGCTGAGGCTACCTTGAACCGAGACTTGCTTTTATTTCCATCGACTTGCTTCTATTTGCATTAGAAGATACGGCCCTCCGCTAAACGCGGCCTTCTCAAAGTGACCCCCGTGCCACATTAATTGCCCACACCTTGTCTGCAACACGCAAAGACTGCTTCAACTGCAGTGAGTGACGTTATATAAGAGCCTGTTTGGTTCATAATTGTCCATTGTTTTTACACAGTAGATAGTGTGAAGCTTTTGTAATTACCTTTTGTGTGATTTCCGTTGGGGAGGAATTGACAATGTTTGGGTTTGTAAGAGGGGGAATATGAAAAAAAAATTTGAGAACCACTGCTTTAGATAAAGTTCACTGTAGTATGCTCAACTATGCGTCGCATTCACAACATCAGCTTCCATAGCATTATTATTTGAGACAAGGATCCCCTTTCAATCGAGAGTTTTTGAAACAGTTTTGAACCTGACTACTGAACTGTCACGTCGAGGCTGCCTTTCGAACATAAAAATAAATGCATCTCAGCAACTTGGCAACACTGGTTCGTTTATTATTATCTTTGAATGCTACCTTGTATTTCTTTGACAGTATCTTTTTTCGTATGATCTTCAGTGAAATTGGATCCTTTATTTCTTCGTAATACATCGGATAAAATCTCTTGTTCGGTAGCCTCACGAAGGGGTCAGATATGGTGTGTCCCAGATTATTTCGAAAGTTCACCACGTTATTGTAGAGTTGTGCCTGTAAGAAAGCAACTTTTTAACAATTCAATCCTTCGTATCAAGCACTGAAAGAACATATGGATTGAAGAGTTACCAGTCATTTTATCCATTAACACTACGCGAGAAGCAATCGCTCCTCTCAGGCAAACTTACGCAACTAGTCAAAAGCTTATCTAATTTTCGTGTAGGTAAAACGTGTTTGGATCAGGGGTGTAGCGTTGCCAAACTTTTTTGTGTGGGAGCGTGTTGCCACACTTTTTTCATGTTTTCGTTTGTAGCAGGGTTGCGGAGTCGGAGGCAAAACATTCGACTCCGATCTTTCCAAAATTCCCGACTCCGACTCGTCAACATAAAGGGAATGAAATTCGGCTGTTAAAATCAATGGAAATCGTGGTGCACAGCAAGAAACCTCTGTTTCAACACAAGATTTAAAAGGTATTATACCATTTGAACAGGAATTCCCAATTTATGAGTGTGATGTGAAAAATTATCCAATTGGACATCCTGAGTCGGAGTTAGACAAAAAAAATCAGACTCCGACTCCACTCAACAACCTCTGACTCGTTACGACTCCGCAACCCTGTTTTTTTTGTGCAATGTGAATAAATCATTAAAAACTGATTTAAAAATGAGTTTCTGGCACTACATTCCTGGTTTGGACCATTTGCTAAAAACATTGAAACCATCTTAAAAGCTCAGCTGCATGATAGGAATGAGCTTTCTGACTAATTCAGAAAAAGCTTTAACGGAAAAGGCCACCGCATCATTCAAAGCAACATTTTGTAAAATGCGACGGTTGTATTACCCAGACGCAAGTTGCGCGCAGAATTGAATACAAGAGCTTGGACTGTCGATCCAACAATTACCTGAAAATCGTTCTCGTCAGGTTCATCGATGGAGGCGTCATGCTTATTCCTGGTATCCTGCAACATATCAAAACGGCTCGCCTCAACCACAGTAGATCTGCATTATAGACAGCCGTTGGTGCTGACTTTAAAATTTCGGTTCAAAAACGCTTGAGTTGGACAGTGAACAGGCCACATGCAACAATACACCGCTTTTTTAATAAAGCAACCCCATATACCGCAGTTACTTCAGCTGTAGAAGAGTCCTTTTCTTTTCTGTCTGCGGTTTTCCATGATCTTCGATGCCTTAAAATCATAGCAAGAGTGCTTTTACGGCTTAATCACGCAATCGATTCAGTAGTATGCACAATACGCGAAAGCAGACAATTCGTAGCTAATAAACTTGTCTAACATAGGTATTGCTGAACAACCGCAACAACATCATTGTCAGCCATACAGCGTGGCCTTAAGAGTAAAGAAGATCAAAATGGCAACAGTCTTTGAAATGAAATCGTCTGATTTTTTCGTTTTATCCATAAAGCGAAGAGATTCTCCATGCATTGAAGACCCGCGTATGCCACGAAACACATCTATGACAAAGGTAGACATTTTTCGTGCAGGTATATTGCAATGAAGATAACACAACCTCTACTGTTCGTGCGTGTCTGTCAGCGGATATAGCGCAGCAGTAATTCCAAGACCATGAGCCGCGTTGAATACTCACTATGTGAAAACAAATGCAATTTATTTTTATTGCAATTAAAACTTTCAGGACACGAGTTACGTAATTTTTAACAAAGCAAAGCACACCGCACGTGCTAGATAATCCTCATTCGGGCAGTAAACCCAACAAATGTGGCTAAATTTTTGTGACGTTTAAACTTGCAGAAAGCAATTTTCTGTTTGAAGGTCAGGGTGTTTGTCTTCAGTAGGCTCATAAGATCATTATTATAACTTCGAGGTAACAAATTCTACTCGTAGTCGGTTTGAATGTTTATTGACCAAGTCACCCATAAAATATATTTCGAAGGAAACACCAAAAAAGATGTCCATCGCAATTGAAAACTTCGTGTAAGTTTACGTACTGAAGGAATAACCAGGCAATAAAATTTTCCATATATGGTATACCCCTCTCCTTGTTCATTGAATTTTGCGATGACTTTTTCAGCCAACATAAGAAACCGTGTTAGAACTACTTTTAAAGTTGTGCGCAAATGTGTTTCAACTGTTTTTGTTTTTGCCGAAATGCGACGGGAGCGAAAAAACTTTCAGAACAACTGCAATAGCGTACGCGGATCAATCAACCTACGTCTTTATACATGGTGTATGCATTACAACTACGTGAACTAGCTATTCAAAACACCGGCCCTTACTATCCAAGCGAACGTTAACGATTGGCAGTTTGGACACTTAACAGTCGGCTCCAATTCAGCGTTTTCGGTTTTTTCCCTTAATTGCGTACTTATGTTTATATGCATACTTTTTCAGATTCAAGCCACTCTACACTAAGCAAATTATGCACTGAAACGGAATGGTGAACAAACCGTGTGAAAATGAATTTCAAATCTACCAAAGACGCGCCGAGAAATATCATCACACCTTTTTCACTGTATAGCATGGCAAGTGACCTGTGGTTTCTAACTTACTTTGGAGCCTGAAAGTCAATTCAAAACAAGATGCATTTGACGTCAATTTAAAAACAAGAAAAGGTCACAACAAAGCATAAATATCACTAACAAAGTTGTTCAAAAGCTTAATACGCCCGAACCTTAAAGCAAAACAACGGGAAAAAGCACAATGTCATACTTGATTCGTGCACTAAATTTTGTTCCGAACACTTCAGGTCGCTTGCTTTTTTCAATGTCAAGAATTTTGTCCTTCATTAAATGGCCGAGAGTAACAGCATCATCATAGATCTAAAACAAACATTTGATCAGTCAATGGAGTTTAAAGAAACATGATGTACCTTCTGGTAGGAGTAGGATTACCAAAGAAAGGGGGGTCACGCTATAAATATGCAGAATAACTACACCTGATCGCGTATACAAGCAGAATTGAAACATTTTCAGGTCATAGCAAAATTCATATTATAGCTTTTGATCTTCAGGTGCCGTCCTTTCGGCTTCTGTAGGATTGTCAATGCAGCAGAGAGCTTGTCTACATTGTGGGAGCTACGTATCAACTGTGGTTAGTCAAGTGATGTGCCACTTGTTGCGTCCACTCAAATTCCGATACGCAAATATTGTGTAAATTTCTTTTCGGCAACGAGACGGTTTAGTACCCACATTTGCAGTTTTTAAATTGTTTCAAAACTGTTATTGTTTAACTATTTCGATCGTTCGGAAGTTTGGTTGTGCAATAGTCGGCACAACAGCAGCCGAGCGCTCGCGTTTTGTGTTAATACAATGAAGGGAAGCGTTGGCTGAACGTGTGCAGCTACGGTTCAGATTCACAAGATATTAGTTCAGATTGCTTGCAGAAAATCAGTGTAAAAAAATGTTTCTCGTCAGTTCATGACAGCAAAGAATAACGAAAATTCACAACATCTGTGAGCTCCTACTTGCAAGCAACCTTTTGGAGTAGTCATTATAACTTATTCGTTTGTCTACTCTCTCCATTGAATTGTCACGATCGCACTTACTGCATAGTTTCCTGGTATCAGGCAGGTATTCTCACCTGGGAATTTGGTTCATTAAAGGTTTTTGCATTCTTGACTAGTAACTTGACATCTTTTTCAAACTGATTAAGTGATTTGTATTTTTCTTCCTCCAACTTGTCTCCTATGGTCAAGAAATCTATGGGCTCTTTAATGATCTCATAGTACTGAACATTCTGCAAAATTGACCATAAAAAAGAAAATTACAAATTGAACATACTTGGCTCATAACTTCTAAACAACTTATAAGAACATAGCGAATGAAATATGCTGCAGTTGAAACGTGATCACTCTTGCTTAACTTACAGATTGGTCAGGCAGCTGCAAAAACATATCTGCAATTACTCTGCCCTTCTCATCAGTTTCTGTCACAAGATGTTCATAGATCTCCTTCATGTCTTCAATAGAAACAACAGCTTCCAGATCCTGCACAGTTCAAAATGTTTAGCTTTAACTGCTAGCACACAAGGTGAAATGAGAATTTCCCACGCTCAAATACGAGGTCACAGATATGCCATGTTGTCGCAAGCAATGCAAACAGCAAAACTAGAAGGAACTAAACTTGCATGCCATACTTGAAAGGATAACCAAATCAAAACAAAAGCAAACAACACAACAAAAATGTGTGCTAAACATTGCAGAAAAGCTGATTTATGTACGTTTGCATGAAATTTACCAACTGAAGTTTTAAATGTTCTTTTTCTGTTGATTGAGCTTGTCTAAGTCAACAACATTGAAAATAACTATGCAAGGACAATTTCGATCTTAATGCTTGTACTGTTTTTACTATTTAAACCAACATATGCATGCGCAAGAGAATCCAGCCACTATTGCATGATTGTACAGTGGCATCATATTACAAAAAAAACGAAGATCAAATTGCTAAGAAAACTGCAGTGCACAAAAATATTTGACAACCAGATTATCTGACAGCATGCTACAGGTTTTGCACAATAAGAAGAAAAAGAAAATGTAGTAAATATTTCTAAATTAAATAAATTCCTCACATAACCATATACACCTTATATTATGTACAAAACCTGATTGAAGACCATCTTCCTACAAACCCTTCGCGATGAAATTAAAAGTGCAAATAATTCATGCACCCTAAGTTCTAATTTGCATTGGCAAAATAAAGTAGTTTATGAATGTAATTATCAATTTAGGAGTACTTTGATTTCCATGACAATGCAAAAAATTGGTTTACGTGAAAAGCATTTTTATAAATTTGAATCCAACTATGATTTGATAGCACTGCAAATAACACAGTGTGTCATTTATATCACAACAAAGTTTGGAACAAAATCTAAAAAGTAAGGTTGAAATGAACACACACATTACATAAATGTTATTACAATGGTTGGGTGATTTTGTCATTTTTTCCTTTTTCATGAACCCAACTGTAAACTATAAGTGTTGCTATTTCAGTCATAAGCATGTTTTACTCATTAAGGCTCTCTGAAATTATTCAATGAAAAACTGCATTGATATTCTAATAAAAACACTGTCATAGCAGTACGTATCTTTTTCCCAAGGTCTTTAGCACAAACAATGCTGGTCTGTTCAGATGATGAAAGCTGCTGCAAGTATTTGAATTACGATCCTCTTATCTATATCAATTAAATTTTGGCGCAAGAATGTACTCCAGCTGCTCTACTTTGTACAAAATCTAAAATCACCAAACCAAGTTGAAAAAAAGAAATTAGTAGGAAATACAACACAAAGCAGCTGTTCATCACACGATGCAGACAAATTACAACAAAAACGGGAAAAATAATATTTACAGGTTCATTATCAGATGGTGCTTCATCACTATGATGTTGTCTTTGTCGTTGCTATAAAACAAAAAAGTTTTGTACAAAGCCAAACATAAACTTAATCAAAAAACAAATAACTTAATGCAAAAGAAGCAACCAAACAATAATCTGAAAGCCACAACAAACCAAATCATCCCCAAAAAAGGATATTATGAGCACATTAACGAATACGACTCACTCCGCGGCGTGTTGATTTTGGTTTCACAGTCTCAGCAGCTTCAGCTTTAGCTTCTTCTAATATACGAGCTTTTGTGGATAAATATATTTCCCATAAGTTGCAGGCATCTGTGTATTCTTGTGAAGATTCCTGCTTTGCAAAACCAACCCTTGTATGTAGAGCATATTTACTTTATTAAGCACAGTAAAAAGTGCCTACAACAAATATACATACATATCATGCACACTAATCATATACAGTTTTCTTGTACTGTCACGTGTAAACTAACCAAACACTTTTCTAGATATTTTTCAGATTTCCACAATAGATGCATTTACACGTAAAACCAAACATCATCTCACTTTAATGGAACTGATTAACTGCCAAAAGAAGGTAATAACAATAGATGGCCTACCATATACGTTTCTCAAAAAAGCTTATGGCAAATTTGATCTCCAACCTCTAATAAATTTAAAATTATCATCAGCATTAAATATATATGCACAATGAGTTGACAAGCATACACATCACAACAACATAGTAACATCTGTAATCATATGGAACTCAAAAACTTACACTGTAAAATACTTTTGCATTATTTATCATAAGTTGTATGTCACGAGTTAGAAGTTCCAAATCTCTGTATTCATCCATTCGAATCCTTTGACCAATTCTGGTGAGATCAACTGGTTCTTCAATTTTTTCATAATACTCAGGATTGTGCCTAAAATGGTAATGCATTGTGATTCAAGGAAGAATAGGAACATGTGGACACTGCAATAAAGCAGCTGAAGTTTATGACAGGCATCATAACACCAGCAATTTTCTTATCTGTCCAACAGCTCTGTCTAATTGTCTGTTGAGAAATGTAACATATTTAGTACCCCAACATTCTATAAAGAAATTCCATTTCAAATCAATCTGATTATTCAACCAGTCATATGATAATAATAGGCTAGACTTAATGATAAACACAAGAAATACATGGTATTTTCCCATAAATCAAAGAACTGTTAAGTCTTAGAAATAACCTAAATATACTGGAGCGATTAGAAATCGTTCACCAGATGTAATTGCAATAAGTCATATACCATCATGCATCAAGAATATGTTTTTTTTCTACATTCGAAGAAACATGTTCTTCAAAAACAGGAATTCAAATTATAAGGACTAAGTCGGTCAAAAAGAGTTCATATGCTTTGGTGATGTGATTGCAAACCCAAAATAAACAGACATCTTTACACCCAGCTAATCCACTACAACAATACATTTTCAATACAAAAGTTCTATAAATATGACTTGTACATAGACATGGTTATGCAACAGCCATAGGCTTATGTCTGCATCATCCCAGCAGATCCACTACAACATTTGCAGTAAAAGAAAAAATGAGCTTAGGCACTTAAATGTTGTCAAATAAAGCACCACTGTAATAGCTGGTTGTGGATGCACTAACAACTCGCATTTAGTAACATGGTGTCAATTGAGTAGCCCTTTGGTGGAAGCATGAAGCAAAAGAAGCCGTCAAAGAAACTACCATATAATCTGCAATGCATTTCAAGTAATCAGAGGAAGCAAAACATGCAGCTTAGGCAGTACATATTTTCAAAAGGAATTTTTGCACAAATAGTGGATTATGACATTAACAAGTAAACTCTATATTCTGGCAAGCCGTCTACTGCTGAACATCATCAAATCAGTCATTACAAGGTGTATCACAGGTTAAGAATTGGAAGCTATACAGTGACATTTACAGTTTGGACATATTGTTGCATGTAAGCTCTGTGTGCGTTTGCAAGAAGATGCTCGAAAATGGTTATAAAAATGATAAAAACATGTTCATATTCAAAGCAACTCCTTTTTAGCATTTGGAAAATAATACGGCAACATTCCAAGCATATGCAAATGCTTATATTTCTTTCAAACAGACATACCTTTTTGATGGAAGTTTCATGAAAGTTTCAGCAATTAAATGACCATTTTCATCTTCAAAGTCTTTCAGCACATCAAAAATTGACTGAGCTAAATCAGACTGCAAAGAAAACCAAATAGAATTATGTAATTCATTTCTAGTGTTAAGCAACAAGCAATGCACATGGTGCACTTATGACATACAGGAGTGTCATGTACGTTTAGCCATTTTCATTCATTTATTATTTTTATGCCCACTTTTCCTCTGAGGAGGGCTGCAGTGACAGCAGCACTATGACTCAAAATACCTTAGGGTCAACAGCAATCTCAAGAAGTTCTGCTAGCTCCATGCTAAGACAGGACCAAGCAATGTCAGAGATGTAGTCACTCCACCTAGTGCTTGACCATGGGTGTAGCCAGCAAGACTAGCTGCGCCGATATTTCCTGGAAGATTTTCGACACATGGCCAAACCATCATAGCTGGGATCTTTCGATTTGGAAAAGTGACTTGATATTAACACTTTGCGAGCCGGCATACGATATATTCGTACTAGATTTCAGCCTAAAGCCAGCAGTTTTCAGTTGCCTTACCAACGTCGTAGCTCCTCCGCCGATTGCGCTAGAAAGCTGTTCAATGGCTCAAACGGATTGGCCAGTCTTTCAGTCTGCACTCGAAAAAAAATTTTTTGGTTGGGGGGTGCGGATTTTTTTGTGACTGACGTCATAAGTGAAGTAGTTCTGGGGTCATTTTGGCTCATATTACTTGGCCTAGGGCCCAACCACCAGACCAAAGTATTTCGCTACAGTTTTCATTAGAGACTAGGCTCCAGTCCGAGTCTTTTTAGCCTTTGATCAACTTAATAGCGTATCTGGTTCAAAACTTATGATCTAAAATAAACAAATTAATTAATTATCTAATTAGTCAAATATTTTTATTAGTTTAAATCATAACTTTTGAACCCGAAACGCCAGCAAGTCATCCAAAGTATCAAAAGACTCGGATTGTAGCGTAGTTTCCAAAAAAAACTTCAGCGAAATACTACCATCTAACGGTTAGCGCCCAGGGCCAGGTAAGGTGGCCTAAAAGTCCTCCACTTACGACGTCACCGACAAAAAATCTGCAACCACCAACCACAAAAAATTTTTTTGAGTGCAGACTAGAAGACTTGCTGAATCTTTTGAGACTTTGACTGGGTCTGTAGCGTATACCGGAGAAATTCCCGTGAAAAAGCCACATGCGTTTCGGTGTTTTTTTCTCGGAAATCCCCAAAGGCAGCCGGGTGCCAAAGTGCTAAGGTCTTTATAAATTTCACAAAGAACATTTTGTTATGAAATGTCACACCATGAACTCATCGCAAGATTCAAACCCTGCCACTTGCACTTGGCATAGTGTTCTTTCAGTCATTATCCAAGATTCATGACTATACATTAAGATCGTTCCTTGCTTGGCGTATCAGTTCTGACAAGTTGGAGCTCGCCTGGTTGTACCTACTCAAAACATTACACACGTTTATTGAAATAAGGTCCTGAAGTGCAGGAGATTTAACTTGCTCATGCTACTTCTAATTATGCCTTCGTCCATTTCCTTATAGGCAGAGAGCGACCACGTGTTTATGAGACTTTATTCCAACCTCAGGTATTCAGGATGAGAATGTGGCCTTTGAGCAGCCTGCAACAAGTGGCAGTGCTGATATATCAGAAGTTATATCTTCTGGCAATGGTGTTTCTTACAATGTCATATCCAAGGTTCCTACACAATTTTGGATATAAAGTTTCAGACTTTTTCATGACCTTTTCCAGACATTTTCTGCACTTTCTCCAGATCTAACATTTCAAAATGACCTGCCCAGGTCAAATACAGGCACTGTAACATTTAACACAATATAAGTAAAATTATATCATCCTGAATAAAATATTATGAAAATGTATGTCAAAAGATCAAGTCAGGGAAAATTATTTTCTTTTTCCCAGGGTTCCCACATATTTAAAAAAATCATTTTCCATACTTTTTCAATACTAAATTTAAGAAGTTCAATGCCATTACTTCTCTTCATTTTTTGGAACTAATGATCATGAAACTCAATTTTACACATTGCTCATCACTGCATAATTAATTAATTGCTTTGCCTTCAGTAAAATTCTGCTCAGATACTTCCAATTTCTTTTCCATTTAGAATTTCAATACTTTTTCAATACCTAATGTACATTTTAGCCAAATTCAATACTTTTTCAAGGTCTTGAAAAGCAAATTCAATACTTTTTCAATACTTTCAATACTGCGTGGGAACCCTGTTTTCCATACTAAACAGACTCAAAAAAATTTACTTCCAGACTTTGTCAGAATGGAAAATGATGGAAGTTTTTCCATACTTTTCCAGACTGTGTAGGCACCTGCATATCAAATGGTGGTGCTGATAACAATGTTGACAGCAAAGCTGTTTCTCACAACAATGTTTCTAGTCATGCTGATGATGCCATGATTATAGGACATCACTAGTATCTCCACCTACAGTGCAGAAAGAGCTATGTAGGTTGACAAGTCAAAGAAAACTTGTTGTAGGTATGATGTTATTCGACACCACTGATGTTTTATGTTGATTTATTGTTTGTGGTTCATGAATTTTACCCGAACAGAGATTGTTGTGATTTATAACGATTGTAGGCACTGCATTGTCAGGTGGCATGTTCACTAATTGGACATCGTGTCTTATTGTCTTAAGCTTGCCTATTGTGTCATTGCTAGTTTTGCAGTATCTCAACTGCATCTGTAGTTCTTGAGTAGAATTATCCTATGTCACTTCAACGGACTGGAGAAAAAACAGCATTATAAGCGAACTGTCATTATAACCAAACCATAATAAATCATTCCTAAAATGGTTTTTAGTTCAACGCCAAAGCCTGGCAAGGGTTAAGAGTACTCTTTGACTATGACTGCCGCTTAATGTATCATGTTTTCACGTACCTCATATACTCTGATAATAAAAAGTGAGAAATTATTTTGTCGTCATTTTTCAAAACTATGGTCAACGTCATTGCTGGAATATTGAAATTTTTTGCAAGTTTTACCACTTTTGTACCATTTTTGCTATTGCGCAAAACAACTATGTCCTACTTTTTGCCAAAATGGGATACTGCTTCTTCTGTTCAACAATTATTCACTGCTCCACAAAGACTATTGATCAAACTGACTACAGTTGCTACAATCTTAATACTGTACCATGTAACTCATTTAATGATTTGCCCTCCATTGCTGCTGATGGTTAAGTCCTTGATGACATTCTCATGTCAAACCTGTTATGGCTTCGTATTGCTCCTAAAGATTGGTGTAGTAGCCCCACATAGCTATGCACACACTTCAAACTTTTAAAAAACTTGCAACTGTCATTACAAAACTAACAAAATATTCTGCAGGGTCAGACAAGAAGCATTGCAATAGGTGAAGTGACAACATAGCCGAATTTGAATGTATGTAAAAAATAGGAATTCTGTCAGGCTGAAGAAACATGTCATTATAGACAAACTGTCATTATAGGCACATTCTAGTGTACTAAAAAAAGCCTAACATGAGATGAAACAGACTGCTTTTACAACAATGATCATCCCAGTTTGCCAATATTTTGGTGCTCTTCCAGAATAACTGGCATGCAAGTCAGCCAAAGATCTCCTTGAATGATTAAGGCTTTGAGCATTTGAAGTCGGAATGCATTGCAGCCTTTATTGTTTTGGTATCAAAAAAACTTGATTTTATAAGTATCCTTTCTAATTTTATAAAGAGTATCCAACACCAACTTTTAGCAACATAACAAATCTTAGGACATTTGTCCAAATCGATATGATTGCAAATGGTCTCCAATGAAGCATTAAACTATGTATAATGGTAGGAACAATGTACCTAAAGTTTGTTTGGGCTTCCTTCAACATGGCATTAAATTTGCCAAAAAAACACTGCAATGAATAGGATATAAACTGAAGTAAAACTGCAGTAGCTCAGACAAGTTAAAATATTTTTCAAACAACATGAATAAGAAATTTAGGTCGATGAGCTTTTGTGAGTATGTGTTCCTCTATTTTTAAAAATTCACTTTTGTTCATTTTGTTGTTTCAAATATATTGTGTCACAATCAACTGAGGACTTTTAGCCCATATGATTATATAATAGTTGCTGCAAATAATAAGATGGCTTTGGCATGTGCTATGTCAAATTATTTGTGGTTGCTCTCTGTGTGTTATACACAGTATTCAGTAATAAGCTTAGACTTACAAGCACTTCAGTCAGATAATTGTCTTAAATGTATTCCATTTCAGACAAAAATCACAATTTTTCTACATAATAATTGACAGAAAACCATACATACTTGATTTGTAACAGATTTTCTTCTTCGTTTTGAATACGGAGATTCACCAGAAAAAGAAGAATCATGACTGGTACTTTGTAGCCTCCTTTTAGCTGGCATAGTTTCTTCCTTTCTATCTCAAAGTATTATATAAAATGAATATATTTGGTTTACAAACACCAACAAAACAAAAAAAATGAAAGCAAAAGTAACAAAAGGAAGCATGGGTACACAAGCATTAAATCATATATATATATACAATATTCATTTATATAACACAGGTGATGGTGGGCAAAAAATGCATGAAAATTTGAGGGATGTACAGATGAACAAGTGAGTCATGCACAAAGGCAAGAAGGATAGGTGAAAATGGAGGTTATGAAACAGAATGCCATGCAGCAACCATGACATTGCAGAGCAAACGCATGTAGCAGAAGAAAAAGACAATTTTTTATCAGCACACATCATGAAGAAACAACACATTAACCATGGACCATTATGGATATGACGTACCACAGTTGCATGTATGTCCCATAGGGCACATAGCATACCCAAATGAGTTAGATGAAACAAAGTTGGAAACAGATTACAGGAGGTTCAACAACAAAAAGTGATCCAAAAAGTGTTGGGTACATGAAAACAAAACATAGTTAGTTGATAAATAAAGTATATAGGTCTAAAAAATAATAATTCATTGATGTTGCCATGACATGATATATCCACCTATCACACATGCTATGTCGGAGTTTTGACACCAACATAATTCTCCAAGCCTACGAAACAGACTGTAAAGACAGTGTCCATGAGATCCTAGAGGTGAACATCACTCCACTTGCCTCGAACGCCTTGTATTACAGCATGGGTCCTGCTCCTTAACACTATGAGAACCAGTCTACGACATATTCATACTTCGATTTCGGCCTAAGCAACAGCAGTGTTCAGTTGCCTTACCAACACCCTAGCTCTTCCGCCGATTACGCTACAGAGCTGTTCAAGGGCTCAAACGGATCGGCCAGTCTAGTAGATTGCATTTGAAAAGAAATTTTTTGGTTGGGGGGTACGGATTTTTTGTGAGTGACGTCATAAGTGAAGTAGTTTTGGGGCTATTTTGGCTCATGTTGCCTGGCCTAGGGCCCAACTGTTAGGCCAAAGTGTTTCGCTGAAGTTTTCATTGGAAACTAGGCTCCAGTCCGAGTCTTTTGAGGCGTAGATCGACTTTCTAACGTTTCTGGTTCAAAAGTCATGATCTAAAATAAACAAATTAATTAATTAGCTAATTAGTCAAATATTTTTACTAGCTTACATCATAACTTTTGAACCCGAAACCCCAGCAGGTCATCCAAAGTATCAAAAGACTCGGATTGTAGCCTAGTTTCCAGCAAAAACTTCAGCGAAATACTACCACCTAACGGTTGGCGCCCAGGGCCAGGCAAGGTGGCCTAAAATCCTCCACTTATGACGTCACTGACAAAAAACCTGCATCCCCCAAGCAAAAAATTTTTTCGAGTGGAGACTAGAAGACTTGCCGCGTCTTTTGACGCTTCGACCGGGTCCGTAACCCGTACAGGAGCGGAGATATTCCCGCGCAAAGCCACGTGCGTTTAGG
>Ga0210059_1001685_pt1 | contig 33729 bp, 21 predicted proteins | sample Ectturendosymbi2_FD_188042 | JGI IMG/M metagenome (GOLD analysis project Ga0210059, IMG submission 188042) | Ecteinascidia turbinata endosymbiont from Florida, USA - Sample 2 (SPAdes) (version 2) | ecosystem: Host-associated > Tunicates > Ascidians > Unclassified | place: Key West, Florida... | reverse complement strand
CTAAAACCAAAAGTGCCGAGACCTTCGTGCCTAGAAAGTCGGCCAATTTCAGACTAGAACTCCCTTGAGTGTTAGCTACAAGTGTATCCTGGTTCCCGAAGTTGCCAGGCCCCACAAGTTCGCCCTTAGGTTGCACCAAAAATTCGCAACTGGGAAACTAGTACGTTTTTCCCCCATAAGTACTCTCACAATTGGTACATTTCACCAAATTGGTACATTTCACCAAATGGTACATTTCACCAAATGGTACATTTCACCAAATGGTACATTTCACCAAATGGTACATTTCACCAAATTGGTTACGCATCGCTTACTTACATGCATCAATAATCACAATGTTTCTCTATGACATTTAATGTTGCGTCTGTGCGACAGGCACATGGTTTTTCTGTATGTTTGGGAGACTGTGGTTTTTTGGTGGCATGGTTCTCCTTCGATTCTGTGGTGCTCCGAAGTTGATTACAAATCGTTTAAGCTCTATCTATGGTTCCTATTTTATTATATCTTCTGCCCCATAATGTGAAACAACAACATTCAGTAATAAAAATGCGCAGCAAATACAATTAAACAAATGCTAATAAACTCTTTTGAACATGAAGTTTTCGGCAACGTCCTTGTCTTTTGGTTATTAACCCAAACAGTTATTTTTCTTCTTGCCGAAGATTCGGAGGAGTATTTCTCTTCCCATACATCATCGTCTTTAATTATTCAGTATGTTGGGGTTATTTTTAACCACAACACGAACAAGAGCGTTGGGTGTTCGAATGCGCCACAGGAAACAGCGACCGATTGCGGTCATGTAGGTTTGCAAGCTATCATGTCGACGGTCGAACTGTTCGCAAACAAGTACATTGCGTTGAATCACGATTGGAATATCACTGGGAATTACGCAGTAAGAATGCACAAAATATTAAAGCACTAGTGTGTCCACTATAAAGCCGTTAAATAGCTGAACTAAGCCGTTGTATTACGATGCTAATATTACGTTCAGAATTCTTGTGAAAATAATCCAGGCCTACGGAGTTGGAGCGCCGGAGCTGGGCATTTTGCCTGGAGCTGGAGCTCAAATTAAAAATCAGGAGCCGGATCGGGAGTTCACTTGAATATTTAGGACCGGAGCCGGGGTTATGGCCATTTGAAAGGTAGCTCCGTCTCTGGGTCCTTTCCTAGATACTAACCCGTTTGCCAAATAAACGTACGTGTGCTCTTTACAATACAGTAAACGCGATTGTTACGAGTTACGACACCAGACTGCAAAAATGGATCTGCAAACCTTTGATGTTTCATTGGTTTAATAATCGCTAAGGCTGTGACATCGTAGCTGGCAGGCATGGTGTTACTTGTTGGACAATGGTTCTCAAACACTGTTCTAAGAGCCACATGCAACTTCCAAGCAGCTTTTGTGCGGCTTTTAGCAATCCTTCTGTGACAGATTCTATTTGAATATAAGCTGAAGATGCCTACTTCTTAGGCGAAACTTATATTCGGTAAGAGCTTAGTGTCTGATTCTTTGCTGGGAAAGGATCCCTTTCGATGGACAGTATCTTTCAGTAACACCTCTAAAATTGTGTGTAACAGACTTCGTTAATGCAATAAAATAAAACGTGTCAATTGTCTTGTAGTAAAATTTTTTTGTGCGGCTCTCTAAAAATTCGTAGGTTTGGATTAGGATCCCTTCAGCGAAATAGTTGAGAACCACTGTTGCAGAAGTAAGAAAAACTTTAACTACCACAACATCCTACTTTCTAGTCAGATTATCAAACCAGATCTGTATTAGCGTAGGGATCTGAAAAGAACTGAGCTATAATGAGTAGGTATATAATAAAATGTCCATAGCTTTTGCAGCTGTGTAATCGTGCTGTTAGCAAGGAGCATGATTAAAGATATGATACCATTGCAGATTTAAGCGTGAAGTGCACGACACGCGATTGCAAAGTAGGAATTTTTATTAGAAACCACCAGGCTTACTATCAAGGTTTATTAGATTACTGGCAAAAGTTCACTAGGAAACATTACGTTTACAAGCAGTAGCATAACATGAAAGTTATACAAATTGGTAGCGAATTGGCATTGCTTTGCGTAGCAGTACATGATCAGGAGGGTATAAAAATCAATGTAAACAAATGTGTACTCTTCTTGAAGCTTTCATCTGTACAAAAAATATGTTTTTTTGCACGGTGACCAGTCTTATTTTCTCCTAAGCTTAGCGTGTTAAATTGTGCTTTACTTTGCGGTTCATCATTGCTTATTATGAGTGCAAAAGATAGGAAATCGGAAGTTTTCAGTAGAAATCAAATGTGAATTTCTTGCTAGAAGTCATACTATTTCTTTGAACAAAGGGCTTTTGAAAACATCTTCGCATTTGAGTTAATGCAAATGTGTGCGTGTTTCAGGGGTGGACTGAGCCATCGATCAATTAGACCATGCCCGAGGGCCCGGCACTGCAAGGAGGTCCGCCTGGCTGCCAATAAAAATGATCAAGGATGTCCTTGTTATACATTCTAATACCTGCAGTCTGACTAGGGTAACTCAGCTGCACATCGTAGTGTGTGTGTCTCATATTACAATATATGTTACTGCTTCTACAGGCATATATGCATGTATAAGTAATAGAATACGTATACATGTACATTTGTAAGCATTATCACTTATATCAGACTGTCTCTCTAGCTGTTGCCATAACAACCAACCACGAAAGAGCTAGACTGCTTTAGTACTGTAAGCCTGTTATTATATTACAGTATACATAAAACTGATTTGCTGTAGTTTACCAGGTAACTAAACCCTATTTAATGATGTCTGACTTACGAAAAGCAGCTCGCTCAAGTCACATCCATACTTGGTGCTATGCACATGTTCTGAATCTGGTGATCAGTGATGCAAGCAGTGTATGTGTCGTAGCAGTTAGTCTTTTTGGTTTGCTTACTGAACTATCTACATTTTTCAATGATTGCTACGAAAAGATGAAGGTCTGGGAAGAGCATATGCAGACAAAACCGGGAACAGTGGCGTAGCCAGCCCGAAAATTTGGGGAGGGCCAAAAAAATTGGGCAGGGCTCAAAATGTTTGATATTAGGCGAATAACCCTATTTTGTTTGGAAAAACGCCTCTCAAAGCACAAAATGACTATATCTTATAATTTTTTGGGGGGGCCATGGCCCTTTTGGCCCCCCCTGGCTACGCCTATGACCGGGAAATAAGAAACGCCCAAGACTAGAGGGCATTGGTCAAACTAGGTGGTCAAGTAGAGGTGGAGCACTTCGAAAATTGTTTGGCAGCTACGCAGATTAGTCATCGGAATTATATTCAGACCTTCTGATCACCCTTCAGCAAGTATTGAAGCACCTGATTTCAAAGGATCAGATTGCTATGAAGCACAGAAATTGAGTGAAAACTTGCGCAAATTTGAAACCATCTGAATGACATGTACAGTCATCCGAATTTTTTATATTACCACACCAGTGTCAGATTATCTGCAGACATCAGGCCTGGATATCATACAAGCTTGGCGCACGATTAACAAAGCCACTGAAAATGTTGAAAAAATCTCATGAGATTGTAGCGGCATCTTGAAACAGCATTTAAGTTTGTTGTTCATGCAAATTTGGAATTAGAAGAGGTGAACATTTTTGTCCCTAAGAGCTTCTCAACTATCAGATGTAGTCGCTCAGCACCAGAAGGTATCACAGACCAGAAGAGAAATGTTGAAATTTCATACCATAATGCAGTAGCTGATTCTCTCCTCCATGCAAGCTAGTTTCTCGTCTCATGAAAAACTCTACAAGCAGATTTCCTGCTTTGACCCAAACAGGTGTTTTGAAATCTTGGCATCTCCACAAAACGCAGAGCTAAGTTTGATTGCTAATGCAGTACCAGAAATTGACAGAGTGGCGCTGCAGGATGAACTTATTTCATTTGCATCGAGCTACAAAGACCCGGAGGAGGGACTACGAGAGAATATGAATGACAATGAAAATGATTCAGACAGCTTGGAGTCAGAGGAGGAGTATACAGAAGTTGCTGAAACATCTGCCAAGACAACATGTAAGAATTGTTTGTCATGTGCTTTCAATTTGTTACCACAGTGCAGGCTGTGTGCAGCTGCATATGAAATTTTATATGCAGAATATAAATTCATTGTAACGCTAAGCGTCACACAGTGCACATGTGAAAGGTGTTTTTCTAAAATGTTGTGTTTTTCTAAACTGAGACTGTTGAAACATTTTTAGTTTTTTCTAAATTGTTTAGTTTTTTCTCAAAAAATAAAATATTTAGTTTTTTCAACATATTCAGTTTTTTCTATGTTGCATGTTTTTCTAAAGTGAGAATGCTGAAAATAAGGCTGAGGACTTCACTCACCGAGAATAACTTGGTTTCACTTATCCTAATTGCTATTGAAAAAGACAATGCAAACCAAATCAAATCAAACAACTCAAAATCATTGATAAAATTGCAGATTCTTCCGCTGAAATGAGGACAGTGTTGTTACTGTAATCTGTGAACGACTGAAATGAGTACATTGTTTATATGTTAATTCGTTGTAATTTAAAGGGAAATTTTGTTTGACATGTCATTATGCTTTGTTGTTACTATTAGCATGTGTCCATGAACATCTTCATGAGCTTGACGTTTTCAAATCCTTTCATACATATAAACACACATATATCTTAAACTTGCCTCTACATCCGGCATTTAAACTATAAAGAGCGGGAGAGGGGGCCCATTGTATTTTCTGCCCGAGGGCTTATAACACTCTCATTCCGCCCCTGGCGTGTTTGAAAGAACGCATGAGAGTCGACAATGTGTTTTGCGCTCTTTTATGGTTTGCATGGCAGCATTGTTAGCTGGAATCGTCAATACTGCAACAGGCAAAGCATACGAGTGCAAAACAGTGCAAAATACAACGAGTGCAAAACACTTGGTCAATTGGGACTGGTCTATGTTTAAATGCTCGGAAACGAATGTAGTTTTCCAAACAGCCATTTTCTTGATTCTGTCGTAAGAAATAACAAAAGGTCCTCAGGCATTGAAGGCAAAACCAGCGACTGTCTTTCCAGAAATTATTTGCATGTCGTTTTTTTCACTGATTTCCTCATGGTAACAGTGCTGCTTGTGAAAAAATATCTGATTAAATTTCTCAAAATGTTTGGTATATTCTCTTGGTTTTATGTACTTGATTTCATTAATTTTCCATTCAACTTGAGGCACACCAAGACAATTAAAATATTAATGTGTGAAAACGAGTAGAAGCCGGAGCTGGAGCCTGAGTCATGAAAAAAGATAGCTCCGGAACTGGAGCCACGCTCATGAACACCAAGAGCTCCGGAGCTGAGGCCATGTTCATGAAATGAAGAGCTCCGGAGCCGGAGGTGTCACTTTTTTACGACGGCTCCGCATCCCTGAAACAATCCACACTGTAGCCGGGCACACAGACGATCCAGAGTAAACATTCACCAGATAAATTGCTTTAGCAACAACCTCCAACGATTATCATAGTAAATTAAAATTTTCAAGGAACTAACAATCATAATAGTAGGATACTGAAGTTAACTCAGTCATCAATTAGTGGTTGAGAAGTTTCTCCCCCCTATCGCCCCCTTGCCCATCAAAATCGCCCCCAAGGAGCGATTCCGCTCACTTTGAGAAACACTGCTTTAGATCATTTTCTATTCTTACATAAGGGGTAGGAAAACTACAAAGTATGGAATTTCGCTGCCGGGCTGCAAAAACTATGCAGTTTTTTCTTACAATTGTACTTTTAACTTCCTAAGGAAAATAAGGAGAGTAAACTGTAAGGAACGAGGGAAGGTTTTCTCTTGAATGACTATTTAACTACATGGAGTTTAACTTCTTATGTCAAATTGTGTTCTAACATGGGTAAAAAATCCTGATGTGAGTCATAATAAATGTTCACGCGGACCGCAGATTCACAATTCCTGTTCTAAGCGTGTATTCACAAAGTTTGATCGGGAAGGAACATCCTGGTTAGAGCCATGGTTGCGGAGCCGGAACCGTAAGGAGTCGGAGGTTTTTGGGTGGAGTCGGATTTTTTGTCCGACTCTGACTCCGGGTGCCCAGTTGGATCATTTTGTACATCACACTCCTAAATTGGGAATTCCTGTTGAAATGGTGCAATTTCTTTTGAAACTTTTGTTGAAACAGAGATTCCTTGCTGTGTACCACGATTTCCATTGACTTTAACAGCCAAATTTCATTCCCTTTATGCTAAGTAGTCGAGAGTCGGAAATTTTGGAAAGTCGGAGTCGGATATTTACCTCCGACTCCGCAACCCTGGTTAGAGCGCAATTGAAAAATCGATCCGATCCCAATAACGCAGATGTTTTCCTCCCCAGCGGGCATTACAGCAAGCACAATCATTGAGGGTATAGGCGTAGCCAGGTGGGGCCTACTGGGGCCATGGCCCCCTCCACGTTTTTAGAACATGTAGTCATTTTGTACTTTGAGAGGCCGTATCTCAAGCAAAGTGTGTTATTCGCCTAAAATCAAACACTTTGGCCCGCCCTAAATTTTTCTCCCCCCACGACTTTTTGTGCTGGCTACGCTACTGATTGAGGGTTCCACGTCTATAACGCGGCTGATCCTTGTGTTTGACGAAAGTTGACACCACTTACGCAGCATCTGCTTCGGAAATGATCAGTGATAATAGGAGCAATGATGGACTTTATAAAACACACTGCAAGAGGAATTAGCCTGCTTAAGCTGTTGCTAGCGATGTGGCTGTAACGTCGCCAAGTTTGAATAATAAGCCAGTTAAAAACGATGCATAATGAAATAGTTTGTGCAATGTGGTTGACAAGAAAACCATAACACTTGGACGTCCTGAAAAATTAAAACTCTAATCAAGAGTTTTATAACATTTTTACTTTTTCACCCACGTGGGCATTTAAATTATTATTATTTCAGTTTTGTTTGAATCTAGGGGAAGATTTTGGTGAACACAATTTTAACCTGCCACAAGCTAACATCACGTTCTATCCTGGACGAGGTAAAGAATTACTCGAATGTTTTACAGGTCAAAAAGTTATGAGTTTTTGTTTTATACCAGTGGCTTGAAAGTAAAGAATGGTTTCGTTTGCTGAGGTAGTCGCCAATTATTCGAGTCGTCAGATTCCGCTCAGGCTGGTCTGATTTTTGAAAGAGTTTTTTTCTTTTGTCTAATATTTGACATGCCACGTGCTTATTCAATCGACTCGAATCGGACTTCATGCTACATCCTTATGCTTTACACTGTTTTCGATACGTCCATGTCTTGAAACTCTTGCTACCAATTTGTAACAAAAATGTGCATTAAATAAAACGCGTTTTTCGATGTATTTCATCCAGTTTGTTTCCTCATCCAAACAGCTTCATTTAAGGCAAGACCACCAGAGTTTTTTGGTACTTTTAAGCCAAATTGACCTGATTTTGTGCAACCCCAGTAGTGCAAGATGTGTTTTATAGAGGCATTTCCTGACTAAACTTTTTTTTATCTCGTGATTCATCTTCTTTCCGCGATTCCTGACTTGGCACGCTTTTTGTCTCCGACGACAGAATCGAAATCTTCAAAACATCAAATAAAAAATTGTTGAAAAAATTTCAAAATACTAAAATATTATTTGGTCCACAACGTGCCATTAGCGGCGATCAACCAAAACCTCCTTTTAATTTGGGTGACACGGATGTCTCGACAGGTTTAATTTTTGTTAAATTGGAAAGCCCAGATGAACTTACTTTCAGTGTTTTAGTTTTCAAATTTTATTGCGGAACTTTTTTTAAATGGAAATGAAGAAAATTTTCATTGCTCTCGCATTGCACTCTCTTTGGATGGTCACGAGTGGCCTGCGGTCACCCATCTCCGCTAGCTTGAAAAACGACACTGCCGTCCTTTCCAACCTCATGCTGGGCATTGATGGGTGGGTGCAAGGAAACGATTCACGTGCGGTGTTCCCATGAACTGCCAGTGATTCCCCATCTGTGCAGCTGACACTGCGAAAGCAACTGCGTGTCCCACAGCGCAAGCAACCGGAAGTAGGCGCCGCAGGTCGCTTGTGACCCTCCAAACGGAGTACGAAGCCAGTGTATTGAAATTTTTCTTCATTTCCATTCAAGAAAAAAATTTCGAACTAAATTTTCAAAACTCAAAAACTGAAAATAGGCTTAATCGGGTTTCCAGTTTTGCCAAAAATAGAAAGAGTGCAAAAGCGAAGTAGAAACAAAACTGAAACCTAACCCATTCAAAATCCACCAAGTCGCGTTGAAGCCTTGAAACTGTTTTTTGCTGCGAAGGTCAAACATTCAGACTAAAGTACAATGCGACAACTGGAGTTCAAATGAATTAGTCGTGGGTTTTATCGCTACATTGATAGAAGCAAATCCAAGCTTTCGCAGGTTTGACAAAAATATGGAAATTTCTTATATTTTGCGCAATCCCCTACGGAAAAGATTTAATGGCTTTGTATGCATCCTTACTTTTTCAATGACTCTTTGCTTGGATTGCTTGGATTGCTTGGATTGCTTGGATTGCTTGGATTGCTTGGACTGCTTGGATAAAGTACTAGCGACGGAGTTTCCACTCTTCGTTGACATCGTTTCCACAAGGTCTAATCAGGAAATAAAATCAAAAAGAAAATAATTTTTTTCAAGTACTGTACATGCAGTTGGCAGAGAGAATAAAGTATTCTTGCATATTCTTTCCACCATACGCCATTTTGTTTCCAAAACGACAAATTCACTCTACAATGAAAACTGCCATTGCAAAGTTGTGAAACCGCTTTTTATCCAAAAGATAAAAAAAATCTTTTCAAGCCTCGGCGTGGCTCATCAGTGTCACACAGTAAGCGTTTCTCCGTCAACGATTTGCGATATGTTTGTGAGACTCACGTAGCAGTAACATATATGGACCTACAATTCAGGATATTTAAAAGATACTTAAGCAAAAACTAAACTTTGCTGAAAGATCTTCAACTTAAATTTGTTACGAATTGAAATTGCTAGGAGAAACGTTGAAAATGTGCGAATGTTCCTCCTTCCGCGTTTTCGATTTTTTTATGAGACTCAAAGAACAATACCGCACAGAAACGCAGTACTCTTGCAGGAAAATTTCAAGATATCTAAATAAATATTGTGTCCAGGCGCGGACACAGGGGAGGTGCAGGGGATACATCCCCCCCACCAGACCTAAAAAGGTGTTGACATGACACTTGATTTCATTGAAAATCATCGCCAAAAATATTTTTCTATTGCACATTACTCGCTAAAGATTCTAAAATTGAGCTTATGCTAACAATTAGTCAAAAACGCTTCTTCGTTTCACTAGATGAGCTGGCCTTGTTTATGGAGCTTGATATAAAATAGTCAATGATCGCATGGGCGTCCCTAGGCGGGAGGCAAAACGGACATTTGCCCTCGCCTGGAAACTGGGATTAAGAAGCAAATATTCTGGAAAAACCTGAAGTCGGCATCTTAATTCCGATTAGTTGATTTGATCCTTGCACTGACAGTTTTTTTGCCGGTATGAAACTCACACTGCACAAGAGTCAGGTTCACAGTTCTAGTGCCATGCAGTGATGAGCTTGCACTTCACTCATGTCCCCTCCTTTGCCTGCAGAGGTGGGTTGCGAAAGTCGCGAGCGGATTGTTCTACTGTTGGTCTTAATTGCGTAGCAATAACATGGCAACAAATCTGCAAAGATTCACTTTATATCACGGTAGCAGACGTTTTGTTGCATGAGACTGTTGAACGCAGACATCCTGGCAGGTGATGCAGCTAGGCAGTGACATGCTGGTAGCGATGGGCCACGTACATTTATACTTTTTGAAAAGAAGCATGGGTGAGTCTGTAGCAATGCTTCCAAGTTTACAAAATACATTATTAGTGCGAGTGTGACCAATGTGCCTGAGCGTCAATCTACACTTATGCAGGCTTCTTTTCATGCAGTATAAAATTTCGTAGCTTGTTACAGTAGAATACATCTATGCAGGCTTGTGGGAATACGCCTTAATCGTTAAGGTTTAGTTCTGACATCTGAGTGAATACTGAGTGCAAAGCTATATTTGTTGTGGCGAGTTTTCATAATTCAGCTGGTCAATTTTGCCAAACCTGCGTGGTGTTCTAATTGTAGTAAGTTTGTCCGTAGTCGTGTCCAGATACAAGTCTACTTAATTGTCCGGTTTGTGTAGCAAGGTTTTATTGATCGCTTTGGACGAGATCCCTGACGTTTGCAGCTCTTGTTTCTAAGCCAGGGTTTCTCAATTGGGCCCTCGCCCCCACTTGGGGCCCACGTGCAGAGGCCGAGCAGGAGCCACGAGCAGAAGCAGAGGCTAAAGCTAGGTATTTTTAATCATAAGCAGGGGGCCACAAGTGTTGAGAGGCTTTTGAAGAGGGCCACGGCTCATGAAAGTTTGAGAACCACTGTTCTAAGTCAAGGTTTCTCAAACTTTTTTGTTCTGCGGCCCATTTCAAAAAAGGTTTTTCTAGGCGACCCTTGATGGATAGTCTAATGTTAATGATACGTGTAAACGTCGCATAAGTTTACAGAAACATTTATATCTGATTTGTCAAGCCAATTGGTTCGTTACCCCATTTGGGGTCGCGACCCATAGTTTGAGAAGCCCTGTTCTAAGTGATACTGACATGTCTTTCTGGCTGATCCCGCAATCAGGGGGAGATCAAACGGGCAATTCCCCCTCGATATTTTCAAAAACATGTTCAGTTATTAGTTCAGTTGAATATATCAACTGTGTGCGTCCCTGCTTGCTAAGTAATTTCTGTACAGATCATTGCAATGCTTACTTGAAAAGAAATGCCCTGCGTTGAAGATCTGCAGATAGCGTACTGCGTAAATTGTCGTAATACTAATATACCTGGATATTGCTGCCAACGAAGCGTTTTTTTTGTGATTGTTACTGTAACATGGGGAATTTTCTTTGTAGTGTAGAAAGGATAAAGCGTTTCGTTAACGTCCATTTGCATTGCATCGTCAGCAGTGTTCCCTCTAATGTGCGCAAATATTCAGGCCACCAGAGCTCTTGCGCAGTGAAATCTCATTCTCGCGCACTTGGAACATTCCAAAGCAGTGGAAACTCCACCGAAAACAAGGAGCTAGTTCAATGAAATGTGTATTTTGTTCGTATTTTGATAAGATTGTATATTTAGTATATAATTCACAAAGTTTGTAATTCATTGAAAACTCCACTTACTCAGCCCTAAAATAATCATGCTCACTAAAACAAATATTTGCTCAGAGTAAAATTATCTTCGAGGGAACACTGATCGTCAGCAATTTGAAAATGATAAACAAAATGTTGGCCTTTCCCCTATGGAAAAATATCTGCGGACGCCCATGAATGATCGTGCTTTCTCGCTTTCGTTTTTTGGGGCTTTCACTCATTACGAATTGTTTATTTCTTTCCGTTCTCTTTCTTTCAGTTGCAAAATGAATAGAATCAACTCGCTTCTTGTTATTATTTCATCAAAATTACATGCAATAACAAATGTTATACACAAGTTACCATGGGTGTTGTAGACTATTCCAAACGACAATTAAAAACTGTGAGGTTCCCCATTTGAAGAGCACTGATCTAAGCCGCATCCAAATGACTATTCACTCACCTGCTGCAACATACAAGCACTACTGCACTATGCTGGCTACTGCCACCGGTAATTGTGATGTACTGTGTAACAAACGTACCCTACAATGAGAATAAGTATTATGTCGTCACGTGAACTGTCTATCTCCAGTCCTCGATGTACCTGTGCCAACGCCAGTGACTTCATCAGTCGTCAGATCGCTGTTATGTGCCACATTGCTTGTTGGTTCCATAGCGGTGCAGTGTTAGGGTTTGACCAGTTTTAACACTCAAGCTTCTTCTAAACTAAGCTCAGACTTGTTTCCTCGTAAATGTACGTATGCGAAAGTGATTGATTTACGCAATATGGTCCTGTGAAGCATTGGGTTCATTGCAAATCGACATCACGTCTTCCGCCACCAAATCAGCCTGTGTCCGCAACTGACTGTGTCGTTAAACTGTTGCATTACCTTTTTTGGAATTACGTTATGTGTTGCAGTTACAAAGAGGAACGCTGACATGGTGGCACTGAACCTCTGAGGGGCTACGGCGCGACTTGAAAAAAGACTTTTTTTGCAAAATTTTTTTCCACAGAAATTTTGTTTTCAGTAAAAAACAAATTTTTGTGACGAAACTGATTGGCGACCGCAGCTTTGATGCAGCGGTTTGCGTTTCATACCGATGACCACAGTTCCGGTCAGTAGTGGTTTTCGCGCACTGACATTACACGGACAGCGTTAAATGAGTGATAAGGTCTGTCTATGGCAACACTTCATAAACTCAAATTTGCTGTTGCCCAGTGTCCGGTCTTCCTCACGAGCTTTGCGTCTGCGGACTCACTAACACTTCATTGCGGTCACAACCAGAGTTGCGGGCTAGCTTTGTTGCCAGTGAAGCAACGTTTTTTCCTCTAGCCAGGGGCGGGTCCGTTGGGGCGATCGCCCCCTGAAACCTGCGCAGATGATTTTATTCATATAATTCTGTATAATTCGGAAAACAACATTCACGATATAAGGCTATTTTATCGTCCATTGTTTTGCCACGGCAGTGTTGTGAATACACTTTGTCACACTTACAGAAGCGAAGCCGTTATGAGACTTGACTACCAAATGTTACAGAAATCGCCCACATCCTAAACTAAATGGCTGGATCCGCCCCAGCCTCTCGCCATACTTTACAGTTGGTTCTCCCAACTGGAAGTCACTAACGACTTTTCATTTGTCAATTCTTTCACTGCGTGAGCCTTTTTTACGGCCTCCACATCAACCTAAACCTTCGGCGAGTTAACATCATGTTTGAAGTCACAATCAGCTTGTTTAGAAACTGAGCATCAGGCGCGCTGTGCAGGATGATTTTGACGTCGAGCAAAGGAATTTTGGAAGCTACTTTCACCAATGACTGGAACTCTAAACCACTACATCCTCTCACAAAATTGTTTTCACACAATCCTGGAAATGTTACCTCACTCTGGCGCCAACGTGCGGCAATCGAGTTAATCTTACCTGGTAAGTTCTTGCGCCTCATAATTTCTGCGATCACAGCTACTGCTATGGTAACAGCAGCGAGCACGCAACCGCAAATGACAGCAACAGCCCAATCCGGGAAAGACTCTGGTGGAATAAATATTGCAATTCACGTCAAATTCCCAAAACGCGCAAAGGTGTGAAGGTCACCGAAAAAAAGATAATTTTGCAGTTTTCTGTCAAACGCAAAGCTATCTGCAAGTCTAAGGATCAAACGAAGAACTACTGCCTGGAAACGTTCTAACACGGGAAAACTGTATTTTTTGTTTAACAATTTGTATAACAAGCACCTTCACGTTACTCAACCCCAGCCTTTTGTGCGAAACACAAAGTGTGGCATTATGCAGCAACCAAACATTCTTCAGATAGGAGCTGCATAAATTACCAAAAGTCTCGCGTCACGATAGCCAGTGCATTAATTGCCTTGAAAGCTCTGCAGAAATCTATGTGACTTTCAGGAAAAATTAAGAGGAGCTCTTGGTTGGGTTTTGCTATGTGCACGGAGAACACTTTAAAAGTGTTCTCTGTCAATCAACAAAAACACTGCAGTCTATACATAACAATCTTACGCATTCGTCGTGCTTTAGATGGCTGTTTGCTATACAATATGTCCACAGAATTAAGTTAGAATCTCTCAAGCATTTCTTCAATCTTCTCTTTGTGATAAATGTCCGAAAGGTTTCCGGAAAGGTACAACCATTCCAGCAGTTGGTTGCAGTTACAGCAATTAGATACAAGTTATACTCTCCATGAATACGTAATTATTATTCACCACCATAGCAATAACAATCTCCATTGTTACCCACAATCGTTACATTAAATGCAATGATAGAAGCTATCAAATATAACGATAGAGGTTGTTTTGTTCAGTTTTTGTACCAAAACACGCTGAAGTGTCGAACAGCCTAATAATGAAAATGGCGGCCAAAGCAAACGAAATCAAATGCATATCGTTGGCGCTTCTGTAGTACATTACCAGCACGTTAGAACATGGAATTAGCCGAGTAAGTTTCAGTAAGGATTTCTGACATAAACATTTGTCGCGTCAGCTGAATAACTTTTTCAGATGTTTTCGAAAAAACATAAAAAGGAATCCCCAGCACTACATTTCCGAATTGATGAATGTGTGCCTTTAAGGGCGAATGAAACTCATCAACAACGTCAAGAATTCTTAAGCACTTTCCATTGTTTGACCTTCCAAATACATCACATGAAATACGCGTATAGGTATTCTCATAGGCGTACGAAGCGGGGGATCGGGGGGTGGGGGGGCGTCCGCCCCCCTGTCTTGAAAACTTTCAGGGCAAACTCTGTTTTCAGGGCAAGCGCAAGTTGCTCAAAAATCCTGAATGTAAAAGTATGCTCAATACAGTGAAAATTTTCAGGGCAACTCTGTTTTTCAGGGCAATCGCAAGTTGCTGAAAAATCTTGTATGATAAAAAATGTATTCAATACAGTGGAAAATTTCACGGCAAGCTCTGTATTTCAGGAAAAGGTGAAAAAATTTTCAATACAGTATATTCAGCCAGTAAAGGCAATTACCGTAAAGTTTCTTGTTAGGGACAACACAACACGCAAGGAACTTCACCCCCTAAGCAAGGTAATTACAGAATTTGCAAATAACGGCATCTCTGGGGGATTGTAAAAAGAACGTTATTGCCGAATTGAAGTTATAAGCGAATTGAAATGCATGTAGAAGATGTCATCGGAACCGAACAAAATGTAACGTTATAGGCGAATTGACGTTACGTACGACGCCGTTATAAACGAATTCAACTATACAGAACAGATTTTCAAGAGGTTTCAGGCCCAATTCGGAATAAACTAAAAAAGTTAGTTTCAGGGAAAAATTTTTTATTTTTAGGGCAAATTATTATTTTCAGGGAACATTTTTTTCCGTCCCCCAGTAAAATGCCTTCCCGTACGCCTATGGGTATTCCTCTCCCAACAAAACACTTCACAGCCCTAACCACTCGCTTTAAGCTGTAGTCCAATGCACAAACTCTGAATGAATTTCTTTTTCTACTTCAACATCAATTCGTCAGAGTCAGTTGCACGAGCAAAGCAAGTCAAAATCGATTTTCTGTGGTGTGAACAATTTTCAAGCGTGGTTATGCGTTCTATAGAATATTTCCAGTCACTAAATCCTGTTTCAGAAATAAACTGCTTGGTTCTAACACTAAAGATATGACGTGCAAAACAAAACACAAAACCTGCAATACCGGAACAAAATAAGCAGCACTCCCTTGGAACGCATTTAGCGTTTGCGAGCTTGAGTTTAAAGTTCGATTTGGAGAAAAATTATCGTTGTTTTCTGCATTCTCGTTTCGAAGTTTGTATGTCGGGTTCTTATTTCGGCAGGGATCAAATTCTTTAAAATAAACTTGAATTGTTTCGTTTGATATCTCCTTTTCCAAGTAACAAACTAATCCAGAGATGTAGGTTTATTTACAGCCAGGAGCAGATACGTAACCAGGGGGGAAAGCGGACAATCTTCCCAAAATTTTCAAAAACATTTTGAAAGCGCCAATAACTTTTTAGTTGTTAGGTGAAACAACAAATTGTAATTATTTTGCCAAATATCAGCTGATTGTGATCCTGGTCATAACAGTAGCTGCATTGATAGAAGTAGTTGAGTTCATCTGAGTTGGTTCTTCAAAAAATCGATAATTACAGTGAATGATTAATTCTCATGGGGATTATTTGATTATTTTTTTGATTTAAGCCATAACGTGCCAACCACAAACGCTGGAAGGCCAATCAAGGCCTCTAAAGATGCAGATTTTTGCATAGCTTAAAAACAAAACAAAATATTGCCTCTTGATTTTGGGACCCAGGGCCCGATGACGTCATTCAAAAAACCTAAACCTGCACCAATTGTAGTCACTCACAAAAAATTCAAATCCAAAACATCCCAATTTTTTTAATCGAAGTTACAAGACTTTCCGCGTCTTTAGAGGGTTTGAACAGCTCTCTAGCTCAATCTGCTGCCGAGTTATGGCCGAACAAAGACTTGCCCAAATTGGGCAAATGTGCGGACTTCAAGGTTTAACAGACTTTTTTCCTCTACTTGAGAGAATAGTGTTTTGAAGGGGCCTCTTTTTATCTAAATCCGTTTCTGAGGATGTATTCTTTGCCAAGCGCCACCCGTGTTTGCAAAAGTTGTGTATGGCTTCATTAATGAAGTTCTTCGTGCACAAGACCGCAGTTTCAAAAGCACGCCGTTATGACAAAAACGGCCTATATCTTTCCTAATGCATACACACTAACGACCTTTGTGAGGTTCAATGCTGTCTTTCAGGATTTCATCAACTGGGCTGCGTCTGTTGGTGCAACAGGGACTGCAAAAGCATAGAGCCCTGCAAACAACGTGCGCTTGTTTGTAACAACGTAGCTCCACATTCTCTACCGCGATGAATTTTATAAAGTCGAGTTCTTGCCAAACTCTTTGTAATTGCAGTTGTCATGATACTCCTTGATGAAACATTCTTAATATTTTGAAGTTAAATGATATCTATCGCTGGGAATTGGCAAAATTTATGCATAACTGCCACACGGTACGTTGACCAAAATCTATGACAATTTTTTTCGAAGTGTTTCATGTGTTCATTCTTACAAAACCAGATTCGCTGACAAGCAAAATTGTTTCATACAAAGCATTTCTACAGATTCTGGAGAAAAGACTATTTAGTTTACAGAGCCTGCACTCCGGAAAGAAATAGAGCAGAGTTTGAAAGCTTTGCCCATAGTACCTTCTGTAAGCACTTCAAGGATTCTCAATTCTCACAATATTAGTTTGATTTTATTTAACCATGTTTCGATATATGTCTTATTGCTTTTGCATCTATCTTCTCTAAGAATACGATGCCTTCATTTGTGTTTTTTTGTATTTGTAATCAGTCAACCACCTGCTTTGTATTTCACATTTTAACGTTGCAACCCTTGCCATGTGTTTTTAGGCCTGTAGCCAGGTGTTAACGTTTTGGGGGGCAGAATACACTTTAGGGGGTCGAGACTTTTGTTTTTATTATATGTGTAAAGCACATTTTTCTTGAGCACATTGGGGTAACTGCCCCCGAATGCCCCCACTCCTTTGTCCGTGCGATGATGCATGCTAGCACTGTATCACATTTAACCAAGTTTTGGGGAACGTCGACTGGTAACTTCACAGACTTTTCGGCTTCCTAGTTATGAACAGCGAAAAGCAGTGTGTACTAACGCATTGGTGTGCCATCGTAACAAAAAACTGACTAAGCAAATGTTGCTAGATACAGACCCCAGATGGTAGACCTTTTCTGAGGTTTTTACTTATAAAATTACCTTTAAGAACCTATTTTAATATCTCTAAAACTCACTGGTGAGGAACCAATTTTTATCTTTAACAAGAATATTTTTATCGAGCCGAACAAACTCCACAAAAACCAGGTGGAAAAAAACACTCAGAAGAAGGCGACGCGCTCCGGGATGACATACAAGTATACAGCTCTAGGTATACACTTTATTTGAACAATCGCTATGAAATGTTTGCTAAACAAGCAACTGAACACTGACAATAACTCAAGTGCAATAAACCCAAGGCGGTGCTCCAAGATAATACAAATTTTCAAACAGAATACCAGTACAGTTAGTTTTAAGGGCATTTCATTGAAGTTTCATTAGTCAGTCAAAATGGTATGAAAATGCGGTCAAGGCACCGCTTGAGTTTAGTAAAGAACATGCAACGTTAAAATACAGGCAGTACAGTGTTTCACAAGAAACTTTTTCAACATTTCTTAACCACGAACAGCTTATGACAACAAACACACTGTACAAGATAAAATTAAAAAGACTCAAGCAGCCAATCACATGATTCCTATATCCGCTAATCAAGAGCTGAACATTAGTTTGCCAGTATTTTAACAATTTACTCAGTATATAGTGGTAGCCTAAGTATACCAAAAATCCAACGTTTTGGAAACTGATCAGTCTTAGCAAAACTCTAATCGACTTTGTTGGACTTAGGTTGTCAATGAAGTTTTGCTTCTGGCATGCACTGTAAAAAGGTCGACTGTCACTAACTGCAGTTTTGCGTACACTGTAAGAATAAACAAAGCGCGGCAAAGGGCTGAAGTGAGTTTACTTTTAAACAAACAAGTTTTGTTGCTTGAAGCAGCAAAGAAACAAATTGCTTTCGAATTTTAAACATAATTGTCCCTTCATGAACTGACATCTACGCGGAGTAGCAACGTTGGCTTTCTATTTTGTTTGTCTTTCGCTCAAACATTTAAATTAACAACGTAACCCCTTGAGCACATTTAGTTCTAAAATTCTGCTCACTTCATGCAAAATTTGCCAAAAATTCTTTCGTTCCATGAAACAAAATTTTCTCTATCATACGAACACTGTCTATCGAAAGAAACCCTTTCCCAGCAAAGAATCGGACACTAAAGATCTTACAGAGTATATATTTCGCCTACGAAGTAGGCGCCATCAACTCTTACGGTTTTAGAAACAGCAAACAAATCGTTCTTCGTTGCGATAAAAGATATCAATTTGACTAAAAAATCAATCAATAAGCTGTAAAAAGATTTTTTGAGATATTAGTTGTTGTGCTAACAACAAACTGTGGCTTCAAACAACGCAGGCTGGCCCAGTGCCACAAGTCGCTTTTGCGCTGGAAAGCAGGCGAAAAATCTGAATTTTGTTCAAAGGCTCTTCATACAAGGTTTTGTACAGACATTATCTCAAGAAGTGCAAATTAAATGTCAAGCGCAAAGCACAAAAAAAATTTAAACAAAGAGAAGTTGTGGAAAACAAGTTACACAATATCCTCCTGTTTCAAATTTTTATCTTCGATGACTTTTTCTTGTTTTTGCTGTTCGCCGTTTGGAATTTCTTCGTATCCTGGAGGCGGAGCCGACTTCTGTGGAGAAAGGAATTTCCTCATTTAAGGATATTCCAAGTCTAAGTCTGGCCGAAGTGATAAAAAACGATGAAGCAATTTCAAAAGAAATACAGTTTAGAATTTTGTTACGACAGTACACCTGTTTGAAAACGATTAACACTCCAATATGTTTGTCAAATGGGATATACCAATCGAGGAACAGCCATACTTTGCATCTTTTCGGACATTTCATTGATTTTCACTCTCACACATGGTTTTCTCGTTGCCTAGACCTTTCCAAATTGTTGAAAACACCACCACGGCCTACTTAAAGATGCTATCTTATCTTAGATACTAGGCCATAACACCACCAATTAATTGCTACAAGCTCATACACTTTAGCAACATACCTCTTCAGAGAAAGCCTGATTTGAAGAGCCATCACCGTTTGAATTATCAACTTTCATTGGCATGGCATCGGAGGATTCTAGAAACACAACCGTAATGAGCTATCACTTCTTTCAAAGTCATCATTGGCAGGCTGCGCTATTGGTCTAATTAAGCGCTTGAATAATTAACCGAGTGAGCCATGTTTCAATTGAAAATGTGTTATAACACGAAATCTGCAACATTTCCAGACGATCACGTTATTGGAAGGTTTGAAAATCTTTCAAATGCTTTACGAAAAAGCATGCGTTCATAGGCGTAGCCAGGGGGGGGCCAACGGGGCCATGCCCCCCAAATGTCTTTGAATATGTGGTCATTTCGTGCTTTGAGAGGCTGTATCTCATAAAAAATACTGTTGCTAGCCTAAAATCAATAATTCCCCCCAAAAATTTCGGCTGGCTACGCTACTGCATGGGTTAGCCCACATAATTTGTATTCTAAAAATACGTTGCTAGGTTTATTGTCAAGAAAACAAACGATTATTGCAAAACACATTTTAAAATGCATTGGAAAAAACATGCACTTGAAATCGCTAACATACAGTAACTTTTCATAATTCCTGCATAAAAAAGCTATTCCTTTCTGAAAAACCCAATTACGCCAGTTTTGTCTTTTGCAACAACACCAGAATGATTTGGATCAGTTTCACAACAGCAACCCAGTTAAAGTCTGGATGCCTTTTAATTTGGGTCAATAGAGACTACGGAAAGCAATTGACGACTAGACAAATAATGCAACGAAAAGTGCGACGCAAAAATAATAAGGAATGACTCGATTGATTGAAATATAACAAATTCAATGAAAGCCTAACATCAAGGTCAACTTACTTGTGGAGTTTTTCTTTCTCATACAAAAAGCAATGATCGCTATCACTATAGAAACGGCAGCAAGGACGCACACACAAATGACTGCGATGCCCCAGGCAGGGAATCCGGGCGGGGCTGGAGTGGCTTCGAATAAAGAAAGAACAGGTTTAGGCGTAGCATTTGACAAAAATGGTGATAAATTATCCGTTGTTTTAACACAAATTCCTTTGAACAGTTAACTCAGGGGAGCACAACCTTTTCGCTATTGCCGGCCGCATTACGTTTATTTAAAAGGATCGCGGCCGCCAGCAACTTCAAGATATTTTACATTTTTTGCATTGTTTTTGTTCTGGTTCCACACACTGAGCCTATAGGCCGCTTCCACACGTCTGTTTGGCCGTCTTTTTACTGAATACCTTCATACAGCAGGCAAAGAGTTTTTTTATTAGTGCCCGGCCGCCTTAACTCATCATTTGCACGGCCGCTTAAATTCTATCGAAGGCCGCGCGTTGTGTACTCTGAGCTAACTCATCGGCCCAGAAGAGGAGGCCACGCTAAATGTAGCGAGTTCTAATCACAACTTTTAAATACACAAAAAATGGGAACAAAAACTTGTTGCAACGTTCTAAGCAAAAGAGGTACACGCTTGGACGGACCACAAGAGCTAGAAATGTTGGCAGTGAGAAATTAGCTTAGGTGTCGCGTACGATCAAAAAATGTTCAACTGCCTGGTAATATTCTTTTGCAAAAATACGACTTTTTTCTGTTACTTTGCTTCGTCATACAAAAGCAACACTTTCTGCTTGAGCGGTTGACTAGCACATTTTTAGTTAATATTTGTGAAAAACATAGTGAGTACAAAGGGTGAGGATAGGCAATGAGGTAATTGCATATCTCAGGAACTTCACTTCCCTTTAGATGAAACGCAAACTCACCCATTAGCCGAATATCATCCACATCCACTTGTGAGTTATACAAACGTCCCCCGTTGTCACTGACGACGGTTTGGAACTGGTTTTGTAATTCTCGCTGTTAACACATGTTAACATGTAATGCGCCTCTTGAAAGTTTGAATAAAGTGGAATCGAGAGGGTGTAAGTTATGCTTCACAGTGATATTAACAAAAGAACCAGTTACTCTCTGAAGTCATTTGAAACAACGCACTACCAGATAGACTGCTACAAAAAGCTAAATTCTAACTTTGTTGCCACGAGCTGGTAGTTTCAAGGAACAGATACTGTTGTACACTCACAAGCCACGGGATTCACACCCATGTTTATTTGCTTCAGGTATGCAACTATGAATAGCTGCAACCTCGATTTCAAGGCAGGTTTTAAAGCAAGATGGTTCGGCTTGTCGCAAAGGTTTATCAGTTAGCATCAAGTGATAATAAGCAAACACTGGTTCCACGAGACCATCAACCATCGTCGGAAACGTGATTACCTAAACTAAAACATTTTTTAACAACTTCTACTTTTCCATTAAGAACTAATTACTTAGTCTCCAAAACAGCATGGGACCAGAACATCAACACTATCACAGTCTCCAAAGAGCAAGCAAATAACACAGAAGCACCTGACAACCACAAATGGAGTGTACTGAATCATTTTACAACACACTTATGCAGTTTTTGTTATGAAGATGGCAACTACAGCATGGAACGAAGGCAACAATGGTTTTACGTTGGATTAAATATTAACATGCGCAACGTGCCGATTAAAACACTGCTTGGGAAAAGCTCTAAAAGTTAGTCGCGGTTTCAGAATGACTCAACCAGGGACTCAACATTATTAATAAAATGCGAATATTGTGGACTTGTGAATAGCTTTAGTTTTCAAAAAATCGCAGTTAGCAGCTTTCGCGAGTTTGAATCAAATCACATTTTTGTTCCCTCACCTTGCCATGAGATTGCAACAATTATAACATTTCAACTTCACCACCATAATACAATCCCGCTGCAAAACTTGATATCGGCGAAGCACGGTCCTAAGTACATAATCCAAATAAAACGCCGTATGCTCAAAGACCAAATATATGACTTGACTGAAATAAAGCAGAAAACGAGGTGTTTTGCCTCCTCTAATTTGTATGCTGGTGTGTTTCTTTGAAACTTTCAGCACTCTGACCAGATACATAGAAATTACACTCATCCAATGTGTTTCTACACTCTCTACGCCTATGCCGTTTCCCAAATAAAACTGCCTGTTGTGTGTTCACCAATATTTAGACTAAAGCAAGGCGGGGAAATGAACCGTTGCTTTGAATATTTGTTTATTGAAGGTTTGCGAGTTGAAAACAAACAAGATGGACGACAACTTACAGCGAGCGCTTCATCGCTCATGTCCCGGTTGTTGTGCGTCACTCGCAAGTCATATGACACCACAATGCTGCCTTGAGCAAATGACGTAACTGTTACGACAAATGTGACGTCGGGACTTTTGCCAAGGGGAGTCTGCTTGTACGTCTCTCGAATCTGTGAAAAAACAAAACGCATAGTTTCATTTCTCGCAAACACTGATGTTGGTAACATTGCTTGTTTTATGGCAGGTATGATGAAGTCAATGTTGATGCAGTCACACGACATACTTTCCCGATTACTTATTTCATTCAAGTGCCACTAGTTTCACAAATGTTCTTCAAAGCATTTGAAGCGCCTACATTGATATTAAAAAAAAACATAGCAGAAAGGGATAGTGACCTGTCCTAGCACGCAAAAATAAAACAAAAAGTGTTGAAAGTAAACACTTGCGCAAAACAGTGCATTTCTTGCACTGGAAGTCGCTTTTTGTCACATGGTTAATTGCGAACAGTTCAGATTTTGCAAACACTTGTTCTTAGCCAGGAGCTATATAGCCGTCGGGAGCTCATGAAGTGGCCAGGAGCTATATAGCCGTCGGGAGCCCTTGAAGTATTTACCTCAACAGTGGCACTTTCCTCGCTTGGCCAGACAAAGTACTAACGCAACAGCGAACACAGTCACACCTAAAACTAGAACCCACTTACATGCGACTCGTAAAGGGATTTCGATTCCTTGTATCGCTGCGAGTTTGGATCGTTCAATTCCGGTGTGTAGGTGGCGCTAGTGATGCGGATTGATCCACGCAACGTTGCTGTGCGAGGATTTGCGGCGCATGGACGTATACATATCTGCATGGTAACAGCTTAACAAAGTTTAAATGGCAAATATAAGTGAATTGAACCCCTAGTTTCCCAAAACGTGATACGTAAGGCCCTTGTAGGGGCTGTTTTTGGTACACACTTGGGCGGATCACAAGAGCAAGAAATGTTTGCAGTCAGAAATCAGCCAACGTGAAGCGTACGGTCAAGAAGTTTGAGTTGCCTGGTTGAAGCCTTCTGCAAAAAATACGACCGTTTTCTGTTGCCGTGTTTCGTCATACAAAAGCAACGCTTTTTGCTTGAAGGGTTGACTTGAACATCTTCGTTTTTCTTTGTGAAAATTCAGTCAGCGCAAGATGCTACACGCGTCGTGAATTTTGTGAACCAATAGAAAACGCTCCTCTCAAAATCACAGCTTACCTTTCTGCTGCTGATTATTGGCGTTTTGCTGTGTCGTGCGATGTTGCCTCCAGTGGTGGGACCAGAGGCATAGAAGAAATAGCGACAGCTAGTGAGAGAAACATCCCGCGCATCATTGGTGTTCCGGCGTCGAGAAAACTGCGAGAAATAATGAAGTTAAACTTTTTTCAGCCCATAAATTGCTTAGAAGAGTTTATAATGAACACTAGAAAACATCTGGTTGAAACATAATGGCGATATCGATCACTTTTTTACTGACCATCATGTTTCCAAAGCGGAAATCGTTACTTGCCTTCCACAAATTGCTCTATACAGTGAGAAAAATTCTTCCGTGGTACGACATTTTGTGAGAAATTCAAATATTTTTATTTAGAACTGCAGTTTGTTACAACCAACCCTTTATACTGCCGAAACGTTTGTCTTGATGCAATTAATTCAGTAGAGGCACGTAAAAAACTTTGGCTTCAGAAGAAACTGATGGAAGTATGACCCCGCACCTCACGCAAGAAGTCGTGATTCCGAAATTTGGCTGAAGTGAGGATGCTTTTACCAGAATACACTGTAAATAAAGCACGAATAAGAAGCAACGCGGAGAGAAAGAAAAGTTTAGGGGACAAAATTCGTTATGTTCGAATGCTTGCAGCTTTACAACTCACAGCCCCTGTGGCATGCTGGATCCAACAAAGCTTTTCAGTGCTTAACTTAAACTATCTAGATATTTGTTTCCATCCTTTCAGATAACGCGTGCACCTCCGCTCAGCCAGTGTATATGAGAACAAAGGGTTTGAAAAAATAATGTTGGTTCAAAACGTTTGTTTACCTGGACCGTAAGAACGCCATTTTGATAACCACCACCAACATTAGTCAAATCATTGTTAGTGTCCACAGGTGGAAGAGAATAACCGGTGATCCACCTGTTAACGAAAAACTCATTCATTAATCGAGTGATCTATTTAAGCTGTATAACAGATAGCTGCAAAAACGATTTAGCAGAATATCCCGTAAAGAAATGTCAAAGCCAAATTTTAGATTATCTTTTGAAACATAGGGAGGTTAATTTGTTATCACCCAGTAAATGCGTACAATATCCACACAACATCAATTTTAACCTCCCGTAGATATTTTTCCCCACCTCCGTACTGAACGTTTACCATTTCCCTGGAAATGTCCTACTTGATTATCAGTGTGGGGTCTCATAATGCTTACAAGTGGAGCAGGAAGACAAACAACAAGTGTCAACAATACGTCATGGATTTTATGTAACGCTTCGAGGATATTTAGCCAACACGACGCTGATGTACAGAAACCGCCTTGACAGGAAATCACAACTACCGCTCTCGTTTTCCAAAGCGCTAGCGAATGTATTTGCTCGACTTACTTTTTTCTCTTTAAAACACATAGACGCTTAGCTCAAGACGCTTGCAGCATGCCTTAGTACGTGTCGTCAACATGACAGTGCCCTAGAGGGATGCGCATCAAATAGCAAACAAATGTATCAATTTAGGTGTTCGCTTCAAACCGGGCTTGGATTCTCAAGGAAACGGTCAGCCCTTTTAAAAAGTATGCCATCAACATCCTTCGGGTGTAAAGGGCAAACTTAAGTTTGTAACGGCCGTCGAGCTATTCGTTGGCATGACAATTTGTCTCGTTTTGTGGAAATGTTACAGCGAGTGGCTCAAGCTGAACGCCTCCGAACGCGACGCAGCTAATAGTCATCGAAAGGTTAAGACGTCGTTCACCTCACAACAACTATGAAAGTGCATTTGTGACTGAATAGAAGTATTATTTATCATCTCAGGCGCCCGTAATTCATGAAATTGAGAAAGAGAAGATTCAGTTTCATCGAAACATAAACGCCAAAACAATTTTGAGCGATTTACATAACTTATGTGAAATGTATTTTTGCAAAAAAGTAAAGTTTTTATACATTAAAACTTTGAAAAATGTGTTGTTTATGTGATCTACTACATTCATAGTTGGAGTGAGAGACTTCTTATAAGTAGCAACCACTCTCACAAGAGAGATCTTTGCCAAAAATACTTTAATTCTGCACGATTGAATAACCAACGCTCTTTGTTTTTTCTCCAAACCTAATGGTTACTTTGCAAATGTTTGCCAAAAGCAGTTCCACAAAACTGCCTAAACTTCGTAAGGTATCACTTGATTCGGATGAACGTATGAAACCTGTATTTTCAAGAATTTCTCCACATCGCTGCAACTGTATTTCTTCATAGTACGTGAAAATGTTGTTGACTTTGTTTTTTAATTAACAACTCCACAAGTACTTCATCGTCTCGTACAATATTTAAATAATTCATTGTTCTCAACGTTGATTCCAACGATACGAAATGAGCAAGCGGTACACTTCAATTCTCTCCTTTATCGTTTAAACAACAAGGCCACAGATTTTCATTTTTGTGCATTGCAAAGTCTTCTGTGAGTTTAAACAACATTTGCAACCTTGAGTTTTTACATTCATTCTCTGAAGTTTGTGCAAGTATGACCGATATCGCAAAACGCAAAGCAAAAATCACATGTTTGTAAACCGCGCTTCGGTTCAAATAACCTCAGTATTTTTCACTGGCAGAATCTGCTGCAGGGGACTGTGAACAGCACATCACGCGTTCTTGCAGAACGGAAGACCCGACGTGCTTTGTTGGACAATTGGAAGCGTGCAAACAGTGTGGCATTGCACTGGTTTCTTGGGCAAAAACAGAAATAGTCGGTTAATAAGATCTGCTGTTACGTCTTTCGTCAAACACACAGCCGACACGACTGATTTGCGGAGAAAAATTTAGTGCGCATTGGGTTGTATCCGTGGGCAGACGAGCTCGGCGAGACTCGCCGAACAAGTCCAATGTTAAAAGTCACAGCTGCTTGAACGCTTTCGTCAACGCAGAGGCTCGGGCCCCATTGGCGTCAAAACCACTTCGTCAGAAAGTTCCTTACAATTTCTGCGATTTATAGGCTCCCGGATTTAGAACGTCACGGCCTTCGGGGGAAATTGAAAACCATCGTTTCGCAGCAATGATCAGACAAAGCGCTTTTACTCAAAACAGTTGTTGTTGCTCTTGCTCACAAGCAAACGTGATGGAACGCGTAAAAGTACGACTGGTCATCAGCTACAGCCTCAAAGAACACAATCCTAGTGTAAACCATTTTTGCTTATCATCAAGTAACGTTTTCGGAGTTGTTACATTTCAAGAGAACGTAATTTAAAAATCAAGTTGAAATTCACGCAGCTATTCGCACAGAAACGCAATTCATGTCGTGCCAAAAATGATCGCCCAACTCAGAGGTTGGCAAACATTTCCTACGGAGGACCACATTGAAAACTTTATTGCAACCGGGGGCCGCATTAACTGCATATATTAAATCTATAATCGCTTTAAAGCTTTAACACAAACTTTTTACATCATCTAGCACAAAATGAAGGGAACGGTAGTAACTTCCGGTTGAGTGAAAATGCGCTTTCTAATGAAACTTATGGAATAAAATCTTGAGAGCTTTAATCTAACCAATAAAATGGCTTCAACATAGACTCGAAATATGCACTATCTATGCATGTGTGGCTGTCCTGCGGGCCGTTGTTTGCCCAACCCTGGTCTAACTGATAAAATGTGGTTCGACTCAAAAAAGCGTGTAAGATAAATTTTTGGGCGTTGCTGCCCCCACATCTTACAAATAGTCCTATCTTGGCAACAGAAGATGTAACCGTATGATTATAGTATTTCGGCATTGCCTAACTATGCGACACACCTTTATCATCAGTAAAACAACAAACAATCACTGCAGTTGTTTCATTACTTTTTGTTTTTTACGATCGTCGCTTACCTGTTCCAACGTTGAGCGCCAAGTACATCACGCGAAATAAAAAAGTATGGCCCAACAAGAAAGCACGAAACAGAACCCACCTGTCTCTGGCAATGACTTGCCCGTTCCCGTTCACCCATGCCGTGATGGCATCCGAGTTGGACATTGCCTGGTCGTCGCTGATTCCGAGGCCAATCCAACGGTTGCTGGCTTGTCGTGACTGCAGAGAGCAAGGAAAAATGGGAGGAATTAAGCAGTCTGAGCCAAGACGGGAAAGCCCGCAACAGTGCTTAGATCGTAAGCATGTAACCGGCAACTTCGTACTTTTAAAACCAAAATTTTGTTTCTTGTTTTCAAAATACTTTGACTAGATCTTCAACAGAAACGTTGCCCGGGTTTTAAGTGGTGGAAATAAGTAAAAATTACATTGCTTCAGGCCGAGTCGTCACAGCGCTTAATGTGCTTTGAACATATCAACAAAAGTGGACGCAACTACTGGTTTGTAGGTAAATTGGCAGATTCGCAGGGCCATTTTGTGAATAAGCGAAATATTTTCTTGAATGATTGCACTATACAATCACTTCACACCCAAACAGACACCGCACAAAATGTTAATGATGTCATTTTCAGTTACGACAAACCTTCAACGTAAAGCTGATGGTGTCAGTTGCTGCATCAAGGGCCCACGACGCGTAGTATTCGCAGTTGAAACCATTAGTGGACGAGGTGCAGCTGGACGGGAGCTTATATTCACCAGAAAGTGTAGTGCAGGTGCCTGGAGCTGAGGTTGGGGGGGCGGGGTTTTCTGAAAAAAAGAAAATAAATGAAGTGGCAACCCGAATATTCTCTTTCCTACAGTCTTGTTTTCAGAACAGTCTCTTTTTACAGAGCTTATTTTTTTCTCTTTTTCATAATCTCCCTTCATCCACGTGTCTCGGGAAACATGCAGCTTACGAGCTTAAAACACGTAAGCTATGGCGGATTGAAAACATGAAATTTTTTATGGCTGACTCAAATTATAAACTGGCACTCTTCGAAATGCACTAATGCAACACTTATTGCGCGTTTGTCCAAAATGTTATGAAGTCAATTTGAATTATACTTTCTGCAAAAGGCTCTCTCGGAGCGCATAATGTCAAGAATTAAATGCTTTTCTTTTCCTTGCACAAATATACAAATAAAATTTTTTTGCACCAAACTGAGCATTTTCTACTTAGTGAAAGCAACAGTGCGGTTTCGACAGTGGCTGCGCAACTTATTGGCAGTAGATAAACACTCTGAGAGAAAACGCAGAGACCAAAGAAAACATGCGAAGATGCGATAAAATGCTGCAGGGTCAAAACAGAACAGTCGTTCTAGCTAGAAACGGGGCATTCGCTATTTAATTGTTTATTCAATAAACAGCGCCATGGAGAAACTATCGTTCGGTTACTGACACGAATGTCATCACGAAAACTTCTACGAACACCCCAGCATTCATCTTTATTAAGGCCCTGTTTTGCACAAATGGCTAAAGAACCGAGTTTGTGTTTCAACTCAAAAACAGCCACATGCCTCACCGAAGAAGTTGACATTAGTGACAGCTCGTTGTGTGGGTCCTGTTCCGTGATACTTGATCTCGTCGTGTCTATAAAACCTGCGACGACCAATCAAAAAGTTTCATTTTGGAACGTCATACGCTGTGAGTCCAACCGTTGCACTTGGCCTGAACAGTGGTCAGCAACAGTGATCTTCATTTTCACGCCTCAACAGTTTCAGGTAAACGTTGGAGATGTTTCAGAGAAAGCTTGCACAGCTGTTGTTTGCAGTTTTGCTCGATTATGAAGTTACGAAACCGCGAATTGTAAAGGTCAAATATTTTCTAGATGCTGAAATCGTCATTACGGGTAAGAAGCACTTACAATGAACTATGTTAATTGAGTGATCAAATGTTTACTGCTTTATCACATTTGATCATATGAATAAATTAGAAACGCAAAAATCAAGATATCTCGGAATTTATGCTGCTATACATGTTTTTTCTCTTTGAAGAGACCGCTTGTCGCCTAAACAACTTGAACTGTTCGTGGTCATTTCATTGTCCGAACAGATTCCAGTGTGTTCCATTGCAATACCAATTAATCATAAATTAGAGCTTTAATAGTTTCATCTAATTTTAAATGAACTTAACGCAAACTTATGCCATCCAACCATACAAAGAATTTCAACGGTTTGGTATTCCATCATAAATGCAGTAAGACCACGCCCGCTTTCGCCAAAACCACAAGGCCGGTGAATAGCCCCAGGTCATCTTGAGAACGTGGCATTATCACTGTAACAGCTGACCCGAATCGGTGCAGGAAGAACTCCTACCAATCATCACCTCACGTTTTTACATCACGCTCCGCGATGCTCAGGAAGCATTGTCAAAACACACAATTGCAGCTATGACGGCATTTTTAAGAATTTTTTTGTTCACAATACATCGCATTTATTTCGTTCCTAGTAATTAGTGCAGCTTGCACGCGTTCGTCACGAACGAATGAAAAAGAATTTCTGATGTTTGGCGTGCAATGCATTCGCTCTTTGAGGCGATTTCTGGGGCACGCACTAAGTTTTACCAATGGTGACATCAAATACAGCGAAGCACTTATGACATTGAGCGTCAGAAACGTGGGTTGCAAACAGTGCCAATTAATGCCGTACGGCTGGTTCAGGTAATTCAACTCCAGCTATGCTTGCAACTGACGACACCTGAAGTTCAACGTCAGATGGCAGGGTTCACGAATATTACGCCTAGTGGAGCATTTTGATTTTGTCAACTTGCAAACAATTTCTGTGTTGTGATGCTTGACCTGTAGGACATTTTCCTCGCTGACTTGCTTGATTCTCCAGATCTAGGTTCGAGAAAATCACTCTTCCAAATCAGTGATCAATAATGTTAGGGCCTGAGCTGTACCCAATCTTATCATCATTTTTCGCTTGCATGGCCACTGCAGCGACGCGCATGCGTCAAACCTTTTTTTGGCTTCTGAAGCTGATCTCCACAAAAAGACGAAAGCGAAATAACAGCCGATGCTTTAATCTGCGTAGTCTTTCAAACGTGAATTAAACCTTGAAGACCTTACAATTGAAGACTTGATGTATATTTTTGTTTCAACCTTGCTTTGTCGAAAATACGCCATAGTGCATGCTTGTGCCAAAGCTTGCACTAGAGTACGATATGCAAAGTTGCTGAAAATGTTACGCAACTGTCGGTTGTGGAAGTAAGAGGTTCTTTGATTGGTTCAAAAGTTTCGTGGCACCCGGTTTTGTCAGACGGGACACAAAATGCGAGAAAAAAAAGAAAAAAAGCGCATTCACCTGAAGTCGCTTACAGTACATGCTTCCAACCCCGACCCAGGAGCGTGTACGTACGAGCCGATATCTTGTCCAATGGCCCATATGACGTGCATCAGGCTGTTGTCGATTGTGTGATCGCTGAAGTGGTTGCCTGTTAAAACAAACGTACCTTTCTACGAACGAGCTCACATCAAGTTTGCACGAAACGGTTCGCGCTTTACCCAGGCCCGCAGCCACGGGGAGGCGTTCGGGGCAGTTTGCACTCAAATTTTGTTGTGCCCGGATAATTATTTAAGAAACCTTATAATAGAAACAAAAATCTTGCCCTCTATATTTCATTTTGCCCCAAACCTTAAAACCTGACGACGGGCCTGGCTTCATCTGATTTAATCATTGAACTTGTAATTGGTGTGTGTAAATGCGTGATTCTGTCCTAAGCAGTCATGATAATGAAAGATAATCAGCTTTGTTGGCATCTCACAGCATTTATGTAGTAACAGACGAAGTAATCGATGCCAACAAGTTTGTTTGCGAAGGCATTTGTAATCACTGAGATGGGTACGGAGATTTAGTTATAAAAGAAAAAGGTTATCAAACAACAACGATGAACCGTTTGGTATCCTCAACCAAGCCTACATAACAAGTAGACATAACCCAAAACTCATTCAATTTGTGGGAAATTTGACGCAGAGCCCGTTCTTTAGCCAGGATGTTGCAAATTTTTTTAGCTGTGCCCACGAGCAATAACAAGATAGACGGATATTCCATAGAAGCAGCAGAACACTTGTCCGAGCCAGTTACACGTTCTGCACCTACTTGGTGTTCATTCTTTATATTCAGTGCCAAGACAAACAAACTATTGCTGTATACCAGGAGTCTCCGAACGTTTTTGTCAGAGGGCCACATAAGCTGTTACACAGCAGTTCGAGGGCCATCTTGTGTAATGTGATTGTTTCGTGATACGTTACATTCTGGCACATCAAAAAGTTTTTCGTAAATTTATTATATTTTCACTATTGACAAAATGGCTTCGCGGGCCGGATGGAATAGCTTCGCGGACCGGATTTGGCCCGATTGGAGACCCTGCTGTATAGAAAGGTTGCAACTAACGCGTGGCAGTAGCTCATGCTGCAATTAACGTGGCAGTTCATCTGCACGGAAGAGAGCTATTATAAATAAACTAACCGTGTTTTCAAACCATACCATTTTGCGTCAGCATTGCGTTTATTCATTTTGGTGCAATCAACAAGGTTCTTTTCACTGTAATTTCAGAAAGCAATTCATCCATAAAAAACACAGACCCTTCCTCGACTGACAATTTAGTTAAGCGGATTTGAAACTAGTTGATATTTTATGATGGTCTCCGTTGTAAACATTTACAGCAACCCAAACATTCAATGTGGCCCAAATAAAAATTTTCGTTACTCTAGTCAGAGTACAACATCGCGTCAAAACGAAGCTTCATGATAAGCAGGTACGTCGATTTACTGTAAATAGTAAGTCATAAGAAGTCACTCGTCCTCAGTTAGATAAAGGTAGAATTTTAGGGTAAAGTTGATTGATTTTGCGTGGAAAGAATCGTGGAAATGACGAGGTGTTGCTTGATTGCTCCACTCGCCATATAATAATTCTCCGGCGTAGCGACGATTGCTAGTTTTTAGCGCATCCCTTCAGCAGGTGCGTCTCACAACACTGAGCAGCATATTCGAACGGTGATGGCCAAAGTAAAGTTGGGGAGGGTATGGTTCTTTTCATGCTTATGATGCCTTATAAAAGAATTCGCTGATGGAAAGAACTCAGTCGCCTTGGTGGAGACTATAGTTACTTGAATACATATACGTGCAAGTTTGAATCTCGCAAAGCGAGGAAAGCAGAACCAAGCCGGCTGATTCTTTGAAAGCTTGCAGCATACCTAGAGCTTTTAAGTATATGATGCTTTTGGTTATGAAAACAACTAGGAATTTGTAAACCTAAACATTATCTTTTGTAATTGAAACTGTGACAAACAATCACAACAATTTCCTACAAGTTTTTGTCCCAGTTTTGGACAGTATCTTTTCACACGCAACTTGTACGATGTAAGTTTCCTTATAAACGCAAAACGCTTGGGCTCTTGAAAATTTAACGGAGGTCAACTATTTTGTTACGCTGACAGTATTTGCTCTCACCTCGTATCTTCTTCCTGAAAACTATGGTCGTGAAGCCATTGACTTGCGAGCCCGCGGAACCGGTGATATCGTCGGAACCTCCATAGAAGCTGTCCGGACGGGGAGTGGATCGATCCCGAGTGTACATGTCCTGCACTCTGTGCAAGTTTCCTGCCATGGAAAAAATAACGGATAAATCATGCTGAGGTGGAGTAAAAAACACAAGAGAACCTGGAAAACGCAACTGGATTTTGTCAAAGCGTGACCAAGAGTTATTACAAAGATATAGCTTTGCGCTCCAGCAACCTCCCACTCAACTGCGTCAAACAAACGTCAGTGATTGCGTCAAATTTGTCATGCTCGACCTCATGCCACCGTCTAAATTAACGTGGCAGTTCAGGTGACTTACTGTCCTGCAAGATGCGGTAAGAGAATAAAAACTCTGTTTTAAGAAAGACGTAGGCAGCGAACGTTTCATTCTAAATATCTTCGACTGCAAAATCACCTTTAACCGAACCGATAACCACATCGACACAATCCATGCCGTGATTTAAGGGAGTCCCTGTCGCTTGAGTTGCTCCTGGCTCCGGCTCGCTGGATGGCCCTGGTTCACCACCGGGAGCCGGTTCGCCGTTTGGTCCTGGTTCACCACCAGGGGCCGGTTCACTGGATGGCCCTGGTTCACCACCGGGAGCCGGTTCACC
>Ga0210059_1001683_pt1 | contig 33757 bp, 21 predicted proteins | sample Ectturendosymbi2_FD_188042 | JGI IMG/M metagenome (GOLD analysis project Ga0210059, IMG submission 188042) | Ecteinascidia turbinata endosymbiont from Florida, USA - Sample 2 (SPAdes) (version 2) | ecosystem: Host-associated > Tunicates > Ascidians > Unclassified | place: Key West, Florida... | reverse complement strand
GCATGTTGTATTTGTGTAGGCTACTTACTTGTGAATGAATTTGGTGTAAGACTAAGAACAACTAGCTACATTGATATACTCAAGTCAGTGTAGCGTAGATAGATAGGGTGTAGTATAAATAGGGGTTGATGAGGGCTTATAAAACATTGCATAAAACATGCTGACAAAAGTTAATGACATCATATTTCAATGCTTATGATGTCATAGTTGCCAATTCAAATCACAAAAATTATCTATAGATTTTTGACAATCACTTGTACCCCCCTACTTTGAAAAAGGTTCCGCCACCCATGGTCGTAATAAAATGTGTAGCACCCAATGACAAAATGTGTTCCGCAAAACGCCCCCAGCTGTGAAGTCAAATTTTGCATTTTTTATTGTTTTGCATCTATAAATGATTCTATCGCGTCCATTGAAATACTGTTCGAAGGGAAATTTGACCACCTCTGGATGACACTGGTTTCTTCCAGGTAAATTAGCACAAGCTAAACAAGTATCTTCATTATCTGGTAGTATCCAGCTTGGGTTGACGAAACGTTTACACGAGTATTTGACGTGACGAAGCTTGTGGTCACTATCGCATGTGCACAGCTTCAGCAACCCATAGCCCAGATCCAAGTGTCTGCCACAATTGCCAGTTGAATAGATGGGTATTTGGCAAGGGTCTTGTTGATTGAAATGGCAATAAGTAATTACAGCCATATCGTTCTTTATGAATACCTTTTTTTGTTACAAGTTTTGAAGGCTGTTGTGTGCCCTGTCATTCTAAATATTCACAATTCAAAGTTTGTTTGCCTCATAAGTCATTTTCTTCGATGCTGTTTAGAACAGAGCAAAATAAAAAAAATTAACCTGACTATCAAACATGCCTTGGTGCGAATTTATTTAGCAAATGAATTTATGCCGACGCAGACTAGCCAACTTGAAAAAATACTGTTTTTTGCTATAAGCGCGTTGCACTGCCCACCCTCTCATGGACTGTAGTATTTTGCTCATAATCAAAGTACTCTTCAAAAGACTGTTTGGTGCTTAGAATCTTGCTTGAAATGCTTGTCCTGTTTCGCATTTTATAGAGAACGCGTTAATAAAATTTGATATTCAAATCTTTTGATGCTGTACACATCAAGCATACAGAAAGATAGAAAAGCTTCTAGAAGAGCAAGCAACTACTGTATACTTGGTCCAAAAGTTTGGCATAAACTTGAAAAACTTCAGAAATCATATTAAAAGGGATACAAGTACTTAAAAGAGGGCTTGGATGTCCACCAGGCAGTCGAGCGGTCTCCGTGTGAAAGTGTTGCGACGTAAAACCCTTGTCGGTCCTAACGCCTCGCCTTTGTCTGCCTGTCCTTGAAGCTATAGTTATCCTTTTTCGCCATTGTTGTTTTGCTACAAAGGAATGCTCGGCTATCACCATTGTTCGCTCATTTGAGATAATGTGCTGTGGAATGACGTTGTGGATCTAAGAACTGAGTCCGTAATTGCTAAGATATTGATGATTAGCAGGCCAGTGCAGACAAATCGTGCTAGAAAAGGTCTATAAAAATTACGCTTGATGTAATAGCTCTACAAAGGATAATGCCTTCTCATTGTCTGAAAGCTGTAACATTAGCATCTGATATCTGTCAAAAGTACTTCGCCGCGCATGTGTATTTTAGCTTTTGTATTTATTAAAAACTTAACAGAATCCACGATCAGCCAATCGTAATTTACAGTAGGTCTGCGTTAGATTTGTTCAATTGTCTCGTTAATGTAGAAAAGCAGGACACCAAAACCCACAATACACCTTTATGTGCAGCAATAAGATCAAACTTTTGAGACTAAAATTTCCGACTTACGCAGTTTGCTGCGTTGTTGTGAAATCATTGATGATTGAGGTACTTTAAAAAAACGTAGGTGAACACGTATTACCAATTATACTTTGAAGAAAGATGGAACTGGAAGCGCACAACAAGGTAAAACGCAGCTGATTGAAAAATACGTCCTGCGATGCCAATTCAGTGCAGCCTACTTTTTTGCTTCATAGCGAGGTAGAACATGCAGCCTTTTCACAACTTAGTGACTATTTTGAGTTTTTCCAAGCAAGTTATTTTTGACGCAGCTGTGGAAAAGTTGTCTTGTGAAAAAAATGAAAATATTTTTATCAGCTTAATGAAAGTAAAAATTTTTAATCTGTGTATTCAATCTTAGTGTATTCAATCAAGTTAGTTCTTTCTTTGTTTCAACTTAAATTTTAAATAAACAAATGCATCCAGGCTGTACTACCGCCTAGCCATATAATTCTCTTTACCAACATTTCAAAGACCTTATAAGTACTAGTTTGCTGAAATTACGAAACAAGAGAATATGCTTACAAAAATATCAGCTTTAACATAATGTGCAAATATTCCTATTCCCGGCACCACACGTCTTAGTAAAGTGACAGAAATGAAGAACATGTAAAGGGCACAAACTTTATTTATATAATTTTAAAATTGTTTGTGAAAACCATACCGTTCTTCTTGGACTGCCAGCGGTTTTATGCATGTCCAGGTGTGACGGGGAAATAGCGCAAGGGATTTTACGAGAAACAAAAAATGTTCAAACTAAAACTTTCGATGCGTCGAAATTACGTAAATGCTCGATTTTCCAAAGTGGGGCAAACTGCGAATAGTTTGGTGATAGGAGTGCTTCCTGCATAGGAAAATTTCAAAATAATTAACACAAGCAGAATTTTAAAATTAATTATCTAGTTTTGACAAACTTCTGCAAAAAATTGTTTCAAATGTCGGCGCACTTTTCAGGCCCTTTTCAAAAAACTTTAAAACTTTTTGCTTTTAACAAATAGTCAAGGAAACGCGTGTTTTTCACGAGCACAAGTTTTTTTTGTGATTTTGTGATTCCTAACAAGAGTAGCAAGTCCAGCAAACGCGCAACAAGATTTATGTTTCATGGTTATTCTCGACAAAGGTTAAAAGTTTTGTCCATGTGTTTCGGCAAAAATATTCATCCCATCATTTGCTTTTCAAACAGGCATTCATGAGCTGGCGTGTTCCAAGCCGGTATTCCGATAATGGAAGACCAACCAGCCGGGAAGTCAGGCTCAGGGATCAAATACGTCTTGATCCGAAGAGAGCATCTACGGGGTGAGCAATTCGTGGAATTAAAATATGACCATTTTCAAGTTCAGGAAACTGTAAGGTGGACATGGACGTTTCACGGACTATTTGCGGAAAAGATGAACTCAATTTTGATTTAGTTTCTAAAAAACTTTAAAGGTGCATTTCGTTATCGCAACGTCGACTGTCGTGAATTGCCTTTTGACAAATATGTGAACAGCAACCAGCACGGAATGACGCAGACGACACATCATGCTCCACCTCAAGGAAAGTTTAAACCAATCAAATCAGAGCAACAAGAACACATGGAAGAAGTGCTGAAGAAAGACGAAATTTTAAAGCAGAAGAATCAGCAGCAAATGAAAATACGTAATTAATGTGAAAATTATCTTTACTGATGGTTCACTTTATGCAGGAGTGTGACTGTCCAATTTGAACAAGTCTTAATGATAAAAAGCTTTGTCTGAAAAGTAAGGTTGAAGCAATGAATGGCGGGTTTTTTGTTTAAATCTTCAAAATTTTGAACTTTTTATCGTCCACATTCGCACATTACCTGTAGGAATGGTAAGATCAATTTCAAAAGATCACTGAGTATCAGCAAAAGTAGATAGAAAAACATGCATTTTATTCACGACTGACTTTGCTCATGAATTTTATAAGCTGTCAATCTTTTTAATAGTTTTTCTTTTAGTTAAAGATCTTTAATAATCGATGGTCAGGTCGACCTTTCCTACATCCAATGTTAGCGGTCATGGTAGTTCACGTGTCGAATTTGAAGCGTCGTTATATTTCCTGACACGAGTGCATCTAAAGTGGGAGAAAACTTAGGCAGACACAAGGGCCAAGTCTTTGCTTTTTTGTTTTCTTTGAGAGACAAATCCGAGCGTTGCTTTCCAAGCAGAACCGAGGTCTGTTTTCAACCACTGGCGACACTGATGGGTTCAGAAATGATATTGTTGTTTGTTTAATGTTTTACGAAGCATCAACAAGAAGGGCACATGCTATTGGTAGAAATACAGTAAAATTATATCAATACATTTCGCTTTTACTGTGTAATTGTTTTGGAGCCAATGAAGTGAAACTTTCGTAACTTTGTCTTGTTTTTCTGTTCTGAAGATTGTGAAGACGTTTTAAGAAGGGTAAGGATCTTAAACTGTGAAAGTAAAGCTTGTACAGTAATATGCTCTGATCTTCACTGCAAAATGTTTCGAATCGGGAAGCATTGCTGCATTCCTTTACAGTGTTTAAATTCATGACTACAGAACAGCTGCCACTCAAAGTGACACTCTGTGATGCCATGGAGCAGGGGTCCAGAACCTTTTTGGTCAAGGGAGCCATGAAACCTACATATTTTTAATTGTATTTCCGTGAGAGCCATATAATGTTTTTCAACACCTAATGCAACTAACTTACTAACTAACGTGTACATTTTTAAGTAAAACCAACAATTTTAAACAAAGGTAAATGTCTGAATTTTCTCTTTAATGACATGCTTATTACTGTTGATGCGACTTCTGGTGCTGCATGGTGTTGCTGATGGCTTTGTAGTCTGGTAGTTGGAAAATTACAGAAAAAGTTTCATTCGTAACAATCGTGTCAAGAAAATATCAAGCGAGCTAGATGCCGTCATCAAAAGAGCCACATCTGGCTCGCGAGCCATAGGTTCCCGACCCCTGCCATAGAGTCTGTGGCATCCAGGAAAAATAGGGTTCACCCAACGAGATCACTTTTTTACTATTTGATTACACACACTCATATACATGCTATTGCTTTAGCGTGCTTTCCTTTAGTGGTGTTCGCGTTCCAGTGGTTCTTGTGACGTCGAGCATGACTGTCACACTAAGTTTAAAATACCCTGACAAGTAATAATGCTACTTCGTCCTTTGATATCAAACAAAAAATTCCAATGTCGATTCAAGCACAAGGCCAGAGAGTTTTTGACAGTCAAAGCCTATACGTGAAGCAAGGGTAAACTTTGGGAATCTAGACGAATAATGACATGATATCATATTTTCAATGTTTACTGGAATATTACGGCCAAAACTGTGTTGTGAATGAATGTTTGTTAAACGATTAATTAAATTTGATTTTTGGTTTGTTATTATTTTGTAAAAACGAACCATTTTCTTATGTCATGGCGATAAAAATACTCAACCAGTTGCTTTATATCTTAAAACCTTATACCGCCATTTTCCCTTTGCTTGGTATACTTCTGTTTGTTGTGCACTATTCAAACACGGTAGTATCAGAAGACATAATTGCTGTTAAAAATTAAGAAAAGAGAATCCTTCTCGTATTATAGAAACCAAACGTGGAGTAAATATTAGAAAAGTTGACACATTAGCCCTTTCGCTTTAAAACATTTTTTATTCATGGCAAGTTTCATAATCATCAACAGATTGCGATGAAAAGAAGGAAGGTGTCAACGATTTTACAAAAAAGAGCTAAAACTTGAATATTAATTTAGTTGAGAACAGGGGTGTGCAACAGGTGGCCGCGAGCCACAACCCGGCCCGCAAAGCCATTTAGTGTGGCCCTTGCCAACACTCTGATTTTTCCCCATCATGCATTAAAATCCTAATACGACAGTTTATGTTAAAAAACTAAATTTTTCGTGTGGCCCAGCTAGAGGTCTGAAGTTGGTTATATGGCCCACCTACAAAAAGTGTCGCACACCCCTGGTTAAGAATATCTTTTTTCAGTTCCTCGAATGTCCCTCAGTGCGGACCACACTGCCAAGCCACTGGAGCCTCGTACGCTTTCTGCTGCGCACAGGTGGCTCAAGACTCATCCTGGACAAGAACAAATTGCAAACCAGGTGACGTAAAATCAAAGCTTCTCTGTAAATCTTGTCCGGGAGTCCTTAATCCTCTTGTTTTATTCTCACTTCACTGACGTGTGACGTTCTGATGTGTATTTATGTACTGAAATTCAAGGGTGCGTTAGTAATGATGCTGCGAATTCCCAAAAATATGCATGATTGAAATATTTAATATATGAAATGATGCTCTTTATTTGCACTTTGAAATAATATGAAAAGCTTAAACCTTTAATGGTCACAAAGGCACATTTGTGGACTTTCTCCAGTCACGCCTTTCTAACCGATAGGGCTAGAGAGCTGTTAAACTTCAAACCCTCCAAAGAAGCAGAAAGTCTCCTAGGTTTGATTTTAAAAAATCCGGGAACTTTTGGATTTTAACTATATTTGGTGTGACGTCAAAACAGCGGAAGTTAGTAGATTTTTGGATGGCGTCATCAGGACCTGAGAAAAACGTTCAAGTGGCGATTTAACCGTTTTTCTTTTAGAATAAACTAGGGGATGATCCTCATCTTTATTGGTCATCTTGCGTTAGTGGTTGGAAGTTGTTGCTTGAAAACAACAAATTAATTTATTAATCCCCGAGGGAATTAATTACTTAATATCGATTTTTTGGCCATTAAGTGACAATGTACCACAAGGGCGAAGCAGCTGAATCTGCTCGCAAAGTGTTTTACTAGGAAATCGATTTCGCGTCAATTACGCTTTTCAATTCTAGCATGTAGTCGCGATAAAACCATCGCAGTCAGTAGATTTTGAACAAATGTTTCAGTTAGTGACAGTCTTATGGTTTCCATTGGTAGTAGCTAGCCTTGTATCTCAATACTGCTGTAGGCTACTCAGTTGTGTGACTGATAATTTTGTAGCAGAAGCATTTTGCATTGTAGGTTATATTTTACTGTTAGAAGTTTCGCATCACTCTTGCATTAACACTATCCTGCACTACGTCAACCTTTCATTGCTTTAAAGTTTGTAGTAACTATGTAGGCCTTGAATTCAGTACATTTTGCACAAGTGTTTCAGTGGGGTCACATGACTCAGTGGTTGCTCTTAAGTTTTCCTACCCTTTTGCTCATATTGTATATGTGAGCTTATTGATAGTTTTCAATATGTCATTATGATAATCAACTTAATGCAGTTCATGTATTTCAACCTTGTTTGTACATGTGGAGCACAAGATCAAGAGAATTCTAGCATTGTCGTCGAATTGAAAAGTTAGTTTCATGCTGTTTAATGCAAATGGGCCAGATTTGGAGAATTTATCTACTACAATAGTGTTTAATATAAGGTTGTAAGTTTTATTAAAGAAAGACAAGTTGAAACACGCAATTTTAAGTTCATAGCAGAAATTGCTATTTCAGGGTCAAAATTTGCTTATTTGACAAAACCAGATTTTTTCGGCAAAAGTATGTTGCCTTCAAAACATTTTCAGTCCCCCCGCTTATACAAATCACTCTAGTTAAAAGATTTTGTGTTTTTGACCATAACCTTTGCAAAAAAACAGCCATTTTGGCCATTTTATATTAATATCTTGGCCATAAGCCATGGAAAATATCTGGTAACCCTGGTGTAGTGGTGTAGGGACTGTTATAGGAAGCGTTGCAGGATTATTAGCTGGGTGCGGTGCTGATTAGTCGTCGCTGGCAGTGTAGACTGTAGTCTAGTGCAGGGCTTCTCAAACTATGAGTCGCGACCTCATTTGGGGTCGCGAACTGTAATTTTGGGGTCGCGACACAAATTGGCTTGACATATCAAATGTAAAAGTTTTTGTAAACTTTACAAGAAAATTAAAAGTAGGCCCGCGGTGAACCTATTTCTACAGCATTTGAATACCGTGTTTCATGCTGTCAGTTCTTTACGAGGATGTCTGCCTGAAATATCAAATAGTGATAATCACCCAAGCACAAGTTATGCGTTGTTACGTCATGACTGTTTTAACGCACTGACCTGACCAATATTGACTTTGTTGCATTCATTCTGACACGACACTTGTGTCTAGAACTATAGGTGTACTAGTCTAAAAACTAGGCTAACTGCCATGAGAGCACACTAAGTAGTTTTAAACTAAAGTTAAATACTTCATACACAGTTTCAGAAGTACTGTGGGATTTAATTTAGAAAACAGTTGGATCCGCAAACCATACACAATTGAAATTTCAGGAAACCGCATACATGCTATGCCCAGGATGAGTTTGTGGGGTTATTAAATGACAAAAGTTTGGAATTTTCAATACAGAATTTGATTTTTGGATTTGGAATTTTCAAAACAGATTTGATTTTTGGATTAGAACAAGAAATGAACACCCAGTCATTTCTGATCTAGCTGTTCAAAAACTCTTACAAAGCATATTTGTGTGAAAAGACATTCGCAAAATTGATAATCATCAAGTCCAGAAACCAACCTTTTTGAAAAATGTTGAGAATGAATGTCTTTCGTCCTGCGTTGTTTTGTATCAACCTACGAATGGATGGTTTGTGTAAGAATCATCAAGTGCATTCATCCCATTAGTTGTGCTTGGTAAAGAAGTTACTGTTTCCAGTGCGTCAGGGGCGTAACGAGAGGAGGCAAGGGGGGCACAATTCCTCTGGTTCCGAATCACTATGGGGGTGGCGAATCATTGCGGGGTAGCTGAATCACTGTGGGAGGCGTCGGCGGCCGATAATATTGGAAGTACTTTCTTCAATACAGTACATTTGCTTCCGAAAGACCTTAGGTTCGAACATGGGGGCGCCAAACTTGCTTCTTGTCCCAGGCGCCATGTAACCTCGTTACGCCCCTGCATTGCGTGGTTGTTTTATAACTGTATAGTTACTTTTCGCGGATTGTGTGCATTTTTTATGGTTTCGCCGTGGACAAAAATGCCTCTTGATATTTGTAACGGTGGAACGTTTACGCACACCAATTATATCTAGGCTACCCATGAAGAGGGTCGCTTAGAAAAAACTTTTTCATAATGGGTCGCAGAACAAAAAATTTTGAGAAGCCCTAGTCTAGTGTAAGCTGAAAACTATTAGATGCCTTCAAAGTAACGCAGCTACAAAGACGTTTTTCTGAAGTTTGGTTTTACAAATGTTGATGAGTATGTTTGACCGCTTGACAACAAAACACAGTAAAAGCTTTCCCATTGTTTATATTTTTAATGGACATTTGAATGCAAATTACGACGTGATTTGTGTGTTGTTTCATATTACTAATTGAGTGCAAGTTGTAACGTGTGCTATTTTTTGAAAATGGGATAATTGAAATCCATCAGGTTCTTTTCCGTGGTAACGATATTAAAAAGGTTAAGAACGAACGAGATAGATAAAAGTATGCTTAGAGGTTTGTAGCAATTTGCAAATACGCCATACCACCCCTACCCCTACGTTCTTTAACCTTGTCCTTGTCTGCAACGAGCTTTTTGCCTTCTATGCATATACTTATACTATATGCATATAACTCAATATTCTCTGTGTTTGCGTAAAATATAAAAGTTTTCGCTCAGTCAACCTATTGCAGATTGTTCGTTTGATGACCTTCAATGTTTTCGCACATTCCGTGCAATATTCGTTTATTTGCATTCAAGACAAGTGAAAAGTTTTTCGAACAAAAATCTTTGTATCAGACAATTAAAACACTTGCTAGCAACCTATGTCCTGTTTCCTCTATAGGTTCTTCGACAGTTTCACCGGTCTGAAGTTGACAAGTTATTAGAAAACACCCTTGAACCAAATGCCAAAAAAGCAGTTCTGGTGTGGCTGAAGACAGCCACAGAAGCAGGTATATCTCTTGCGAGATTTGACTACGTGGTAGATTAAATGTGATTTCGCATTCAATAGAGAATTCTCTTTAATCAGTAAGTTAAGCTAAAGCAAGGTTCTCAAACAATAATTATTGGAAATTTCGTGCATGCAATTAAATTTGTTATCCTTTTTTGTGCATTTACTTACTGTATATCTAGCGTTTGTACAATAATTCTAATCCTTATTCTTCGTATAATGGATTTGAACTGAAAGAAAGGTTCGTAGCGCACTGAGTTTATGCTGCTATGAATACGTTGGATAAGGCTATGAAAGAAAACGAGTGTAAGTCTCTGGGTCCTAATACTCCGTGCGCAGAACTTGCTCAAACTCGCATGAACACCTTCGGTTGCTATTGAGCTTATGTGCCTCGGCCTGCCTGACAGACAGACAAGCCGCGATCAAGTTCTTCACTACAGTTGGCGGCGAAAAGTTTTTGCAAGGAACTAACGGCTACAGACCAGCAGCGAATGTTCATGGAGACAAGGACTCCAGATTGCGAGTAATACTGAAAACACTGCTGGAAAACAAGTGAGTAACATAAAATTCATTTTTTTTAGATTCCTTTAAATAATTTTGATTGACCGTGTTTTCGATGCTAGAGGGTCCTGCCAAAATATCTGCGTTGTATATAAGTGAGAAATATTAAAGTTTTCTGCAGAGGTCAAGCGCCTTCAAGCGGTGTGATACGACGAGAAAAAATTGATGACGATATCAAGGACTTGATGAAAGCTGCACGAAGAAAGCACCTGCGGTTGCTAACACCTGATACAAGACTACGCCACACAGAGTTTCAAACGTGGCACCATATGCCGGTAAAATATAAGAAAAACACTGCATTTTTACACTTTTAAGATGAGTTGAAAGATTCAGTGACGCAAAATTGTTAGAGTCCATATGTTTTAACTTGAAAAATATAGGTAGACGATACATGCTGTGCAAAATGTTTTAACATGTTTTGTAAAGCCAATACCACTTGTTTCCGAAAAAAAACTCTTTAAAATACTTATTCCGTATGAAGGCAGTGTACATATTCCGTAAATAATATTCGCAAGGCAAATATAGACCTTTGTTTTTTATCTAAAATTTCTACTCTTCAACTTTTGCGGTTCATACACATTTTGGGGCACCAATCGTAGGGGCAATTCAAACGTTGTTTCGGTGAAAAAATACTTTCAATACTAAATGTTGTTCTGTAGGATACATGTCAAGATTTTATGTACATCACAAGTCATGTGCCCTTTGCGCAAAGTGCATTTTTTAATTTTTTTGTTCCAATTACCGGGGCATCTCCCTCCCAGGCTTCCTTGGAAAAGTATATGCCAATTTGAATAAAGATGCCGCGAAATAATTGAACCGACGTTTGAGGATACTTGGTGCGGCTTCGTCCTGGCCGTAGTGCTACAGACCAAATTTTCACTCTCTAGAAAATTTTCGAGAGATCTTGGGAGTATACCAAAGATATCTACGCAAGATTGTCCACTGTTAGAAAGTATGCGACTGGGTCCTCTGGAAAAGCTTTTTGGGAGTGTTGCAGCAGTTCGGTGATAACGGTGGCTGTTATTGGCCGTCAAGTTAGGTCCGCAACCAGGACCTAAGCAACCGGGCATTTCCCCCCAAAATTTTTCAAAAACATGTTTAGTTGTTACCAGGAACAACAAGTTGTACCATTTTTCTCCCCCAGAAAATAGTGAAACAACACGTTAGACGTTACAGCCATTTTACCACCCCAAAAATATCAGCTGGTTGCGGCGCTGCGTCAAGTTATTGTACTCCTGATAAGAAGTTTGTGTCCGTGTCAGCGGGGTTATATCACAACTGTTCGCCGTGGGTGTTGGACTCCGATAAGAGTGTGTGCAGTCACCACTTCTCTTCATACTCTATATCGATTGGATAGACAGTCACAGCCAAGAGGTACGTTACTTTTGGAGCGTATCGACGAGAGCATCATTGTTGGAAGCTGCAGGATACACCGTTTACTTTCTGCAGACTATTTGGTGCTGCTTGCATTCTCTGAACATGGTCGGCAGCATGTAATTGATCGGTTTTCAGCTACATGTGTCCAAGCGGGAATGAAAATTAGCACCAAAAACTTCGGTATTTTGTCTCTCGAGACACGCAAGTCAGTGCGAGCACCAAACAACACTGCAGCCGGTCGAGAAATACACGTACCTTGGTGTGGTATTCACGAGTGACAGAAGCAACAAGGAGATTTATGCAGTCACATCGCCACGGAGGGGCTTTGGCGGGCTTAGCCCCCCAAACAAAGCTCCAAGCCCTCCACATTGAAACGTGAAGCACTGTAAATCAGTGGAGTTTTTGTGAATTTTTAGAATGTCAAGCCCCCCCCTATTGAAAACTTTCTGGCGTCGGTTCTGGATTTATATACGGGCTGGTAAAGCTAACAGTTCCGTGAGAGCTTGTGGTCACAAAACGGGAGTTTTCAAACACCGCAAAGCCGTAAATCAATCTTTGTTCTAATCCGTTCATGCATCTTGAGTATTGACTGAAAGAGTGCTATCTCAAGAAGAATCAGCAGAGATGGGAGCTTTGCGAATGTTTCAGGCCTGGCACTTCGCCACAAAGTGCGCGGCTGTGAAATTCGTAAAACCCTGATAGTTGAGCCATTTCTCCGAATAAGGAAACCCAAGCTACGTTGGTTCGGCCACGTGAACAGAATGCTCCAGAAAAGACCATCCAGGTAAGTCCCACTGGCTACACCCAAGAAAAATTGGCCCAGAAGTCGGTCGAGAAACAGGTGGCGTGACTGCAAATCGGACCTTCCTTGGTCTCGATGTGGCACCAGCAGAGCTATCAGAGATTGCTGAAAATCGTGAGGTATTTCAAGTCTCATGGCCGCTGCCCCGCGACCCTCGCCAGAGGAAAAACGGGTATGAAAATGAATGTATCCATTTGTTTGGAAGTTATTGCAACGACCAGTCTCGCTAGTTGTGATTTCCAAAGTTTCAGCGCCAACTGTTTTTTATCCGTATGTATATGTTCCAGTTCGCCAAGAACAATTTTCTACTGTCAGGATCCATCAACAAACGAAACCAATCTTAAATTTTAGAAAAAAAATATATCTTCGAATTTTTCTGCGTATCTTTTCAATTGAAAGATCGTGTAAGATGGTTCTATTTGTTTTCCATCACAATGTTCTAATCCGGACATTCCTGCGGTTGTTTCTCTAGCATAGCTAAGTCGCCCAAAAGAAAATGAAAGTTCACCAATAAAAGCTTGAATTTAACATTTTCTGTCTGTTGCACATCAAACCCTTAAAAAAATTTAAAGTATCCTCTCCAAGCGAAGTTGCTCGGTGAAAAGGTCCAAAGTTTCATAGCTCTAAGCATCAGATGTAAATTTTGGAGTATATCACAATGCAGCGCCGGATTTAGATGGTGGGGGGCCTGGGGCCCAGGCGTGGTGGGAGGCCCCATGTGCGGATATAGAATCTTTAGGTAGGGGATCGCCGATGAAGTCACTAGTATTTCCACAGATCATTAATATTTATGACGTAATCTTGAGACGTCACATTTGTCAACGCAAGTGTAACAAAACTTTATGATGCAACATGATAATTGACAATGATTAATTTGTGAGACTGTTGCAAAACCGGTCACCAGAAGCATCGCATTTTCTTTTTTTGAAATTTGCTTGAAAAACGTTTCTGAGCGATCCAACGTTTTATCATCTCTAAACGTCACTTCTCACTCAGCAATAAATTTTACGACAGAAACCAAACGTTGTAGGCAGAGGCGATTTCCGACATTGTTCGCATTGATTGACCTGACTGGCTAGTTTTGTATCAGTTCTTGATAGTGATTAACTACATCTGCGAGTAAATGTAATCGTGGCATTTATTTAATTTTTTAATTTATTTGGTTATGAGCAGATACGAAGTCCATAGTATGAACATACACACTCTGCAGAACGTAGTTGATGAAAACAGACAAAACAGAAGGCAGTACAAGACATTGAAGTCGGCGGAATCAAAGGGTTACAGACACTTTTTGCAACTGCATTGAAGGCAGAACCATAGGGTTACAGACACATTCTTAACACTAAAGTTAGCTAACACGTAACACTTGTTACAAAACTACTGCGGAGTAGGGCGCCAATTCCTAAATTGGTCGAGTCTAGGTAAAATGCGAAAGCATTGTGGCATGACACGCCATCAATCTAACGGATACAGCAAAGTTCGATGATTCATTCACAGAGTAAAATACGATTATAGTGTTCAAAAAATAGGGACGAATGCAAACAATCTGACTGCATCAAAGCACGTAACCATATGTTGTTAGATTTTCTGCATCTTTATATGTTCCACTGGTTGCTTGTGGCTCCTCAGAGTGCTTCCAGTCGCAGATTCCTTTTCTAATCAGGAAATGCACATTATGTCGTATTCGCGCATATCTGTCTACTACACGTCAAACAACAACCACAAGTTTGTGAAGAAGAATAACAAACCAGCTTCTTTCAACGACTTTGGCGTTGTGGTTCTGGCGACGAATAAGATTTGTGGTGAATTTCCGTGACGAGTTTCTGTCTTTTCTGTGTTATGGAACATCATGTTTTAAAATTAACTTTTCGTGTTTCAACCAATACTCCCGCATTTTTTCCGGTATATTGGATGACCAGAGACCGATATCTTTGCCTCCAGTGAAAGCGTCAGACAACTCATCTGCCGTGTTTTTCGATGATACTTCTTGACGTTCTTCTGCTGCTGCACCACTGGTTAAACTAGGTCCATTTTCATCGTTACGTGGATCTAAGTCTGTAACAAGATGTTCTTCGATTTTCTGTCCTCTTACAGGTTCCGCAGAAATGTCTCCGCTGGACTTTATTACCACTGTAAAATAATAGCTTCAATGTTTCTTGACTTAGCTGCAACTTCTAACTCTCTCATTTTTGTCCCATTTGCTTTTTAATGTTTCTTAGAACCACTTGGACAAGCTCTACACTTGTAAAGGTGACGATCTCCTTTCCTTGTATCCGTGTTTAAGCTCAATAGGGGCGCCATATTTTCACCGCAGAAAGGGAGGACAACTTAAGACACTGTCACTTACTTGAGTGTATCACTTACACTTAACAAGTCAAATAACAAATAGGCTTATTGATTAGGTTTAAGCATTGAAGTAAAACGTCCAATGTAGACAATGTTTCATTCAAACAAAATCCTTATTTACTTAACTTATTTAGCCCATGAATATTTTGCAGATTTCTTAAATTTCCTAAAAGTGTGGAATCGCCTTTTACAATTTTATGAAACTGCTTGCATAAAAGATATTTTGAATTGCACACCAGCTTTAGACTAGAAACTGGTTCAACCGGAAAGGCATCTCTTTCTTTTTGGTTTGTGGCTGCATCAAGGAAAAAATCGTTCCACATTAGCGTAATCAGCCATAACGCTGAAGTAAAATTGTGCGATCCTTATCAGTTTGCTGAAGTATTCAGTGGTATTGCAAGTTGCAAAATGTTTTGCCCATCTTTTATCTTTCATGTTCCATCATTTAAAATAAATTGCATTTGGCTAATGCACTTTTTGCACGAACTCAAACAAGTTTTGGTGTTGGTCAAACAGTTTACTTCAGCTTCATCAACACAAACGTTTATAGCAAGCAGATACTATTCACGTGGTTCATCATTTTCCCATTCAAGTGTTTGCCAACGGAAGAATCTAATCGAAGCATTTGAATTCAGCAAGTAAATGTTCCATTTATGCAGTTGTGCAATATGAAACATGTCCAATACGGACACATCTGACATGAATGAATCACAGCCATGATCCTTGCCTTTCTGAGTTTTCTTATTGCTGTCCTTGCCTTTCTGAGTTTTTCTTATCAGATGTGTCCAATACGGACACATCTGACATGAATGAATCACAGCCATGATCCTTGCCTTTCTGAGTTTTCTTATTGCTGTTCTTATTGCACAGCCATGATCCTTGCCTTTCTGAGTCTTAACTTGACATGATATGTACATCTGCTTGTCTCGATTGAATCCTTGCCTTCACAGAGGCGAAACGCGATACAACCTCAACAATTGACGCTTTGGACTTTTCAGCATTCTGAACTTGCTCATTAAAACAGCCACGAAAGATTGCAAGCAAATGTCTCAATGTGTTAAACAAACTTCGCCCAGATAATTTCAAAAAAAATGTTTCAGAACAACAGTTGGTTTGTCGGTGGACATGAAGTATGAATGTGAAGCTGGGTACATTTGAAGCATCCATGGCAGGCTAGGTTAAAGTGATAGCCACCTGGTTACGCTACGAGAATAAAGTTTTTGGTACGCAATATCCCCAAAGTCACAATAGTTTTTCACTCTTCTTTGCGAACAGTGCAAATGCAATCACACGCCATTCACTCAGCTTCAGAATAATTTAGTCCTTTTCTGAAAAAGGGATAGGCTACTTCAGTCGTATTTCTTCATTTTTCAGCCGAGAATTAATTGAACCAAAACGTAGATTGATTAGACAACTTGCAGGCCCTCCCATAAACTAAGCTACGCCACCAGGTCGTATCTTGTTGCAGTAGAGTAGGGACAGCTTACTGTATGCTAAAACAATATACCATAGCCAGTGATGTAACTGAAGGGGGCAGAGGAGCGAATTCCCCCCTGGCAATGTAAATGTGAAAACCGGACCGCCTCCATCGATATTTCGGTTTTAGTATTCGTTTGGTTTTCTGTAGGTTGTTGTTTTTCGCGTTTTTCGGAATATTTTCCGGTTATTTAGGGTTTTAGCAAAGCTATCCACACCCGGATGCACAATCCTTTCTCAAATTTTTCCGAGTGTTGGCTAGTGGGCCCTGTACATTGGCCAGCGGGCCCCTTTTAGCTAAGTTTTCCACCCTGACTCAAAGCTCTAGTTAGGCCACTGATTATAGCTATGTAAAATAAGAAATGCAAAAAAGAGGTCATTTTGGCATTTGCGAATGTCCTCTGAGAACATTACGTTTCTCATGAAAAAAGTGGACATGTACTTCAAAAAGAGGACGTACGGTAGCCCTACCTAGCAATGCTACTCATATGCGACCGATGCATATCTACCACAAACGAGTGGAGACGTAACCGAAGCTAACGTATTCTACGTGGCTTGACCTTGCATTCACTAGATTCAGATACCTGACCGACTTTCAGGAAACCAATAAGTCTAACAGTTGTTCCGTCACAATATCAAATATTCTTCAAGTGAAATAGGCCTACTGCTGTTTGACCAACCGATAATTAATAGCGTCTACAAACATACTTTCTTCGCTAAAAATGACTAAGGGGCAACGCACATGTCGCACATATGGCTAAATACATAAACATGGTGGGGGGACCTCTTGGGTGGGGGCCCTGAGCCCCTTGGCCCCCCCTAAATCCGGCGCTGTCACAATGGAACAGTAACTACTTGTAATTTTTTACAATTTTTAAAAGCAGGTTGAGGGCGATATTGAGGGTGTGTGTGGTGCAGTAAAATTCCCTTGTTTTGACAACTCATGGTTTTTGAGAGCTACTAAAATCCTTCTCAAAGCACAATCATTTTTACGGAATTGTTACGTAGCTCTCTAACGGACAAGGTAATTGCACACAGCGTTTCTTTGTATGAGCATTGGAGCTAAGACTATGGACAAATAGAAAGATAGTCTTGGGCTTGTTAGATGATTGTTTAAGGGCAGGGTAAATTGGTACATTTACGTAAATCAGAGCTATCTAAAGTCACCAAAAACGGCTTCGGAGGTGAATGAAACTATCCAAGAAAGCGAACGGCACCTGGGGTCAAAATGATAGATTACTGTACGCTTGTTGTACCGCTGAGTGTTGTTTCATTGTAATGTGGATCGGCTATTCTTCATTTGCGGATTTAATTGTTTACGTACATCAACAAATCTTAAATTTTACCCTTTTCGAATAACTACGAAGAGTCTTATTTTCGCATTTGCAAACCTCGAAGGAGCTCATGCCTGAATATTTTGGTTTCAGTATCTTAATGATAAGATTTCAACGTCGAAATTAACTAAGTAGCTAAGGACATTGATTGTCGACGTTATCTGATTACGCCCTTGCACCACTGATGAGTAGTTTTATAGCAACGTTTCATGTCCAGAACACGTTTTAAGTCATCAAAGGAATCTCTGGGTTGTATGACGTAGCAGTTAGGATCCATTCATGAAGGGCAACTCTGAAAATTAAGCTTTTTTCAGCTTCACTCAGGGACTAGTACAGAGGTTTCCAACCTGGGGTACATGTACCCCTAAAAGCAATGTAAGAGAAATACATGTTCACATATCTTTGATTTGCAAATATTTATACATATATCAGTGAATATTATTTTCAAAAGCCGTTATATGCTTATTTTTTAATATTTCTGTCATTAATCATGATAAAATATTTTGTAAGAAATTTTAGGGGCATATGTTCATCTGGCGAAATGCTGAAGGGGTACATGCTCATCTGTCGGAATGCTTAAGGGGTACATGGTCAGACAAAGGTTGGGAACCCCTGGACTAGTAGGAATGATTTAACAACTAATTGTTAACCCAGCTCTATTTCTAACTGGAAAAGTTTGATACCTTATCAAAAAAATTAATGTTTTTATCCCAGCTCTCTTGCGCGGCATAAAAGATTCTTATCACCTGACCGCTTTACTACAAAGGAGCCCGCTTTGTGGCAAACTTGACCTTAAAAACTCAGAATGCATAAGGAGTCAACCAGTGCTGATCGCGTAGGCTAAGTGATTGCTCGCCAACAGTTTTACCGTCCGCCTCCTGACAAATACTCTGCATCTGGTTTAGGTGTATTCATTCAGAGGACGAGTCGACAACGTCAGATCACACTACGTTCTGCCGAACGCACCTGTTCCGCGAGATTTCAAGATTCACCCGGAGTGGGAAATGTAGCCCGGGTCAAATGACGAAACAGCACTCAATCGTCTGCCTGCTAAACCAGACGACAGTCTAACAGACACTCAAGACTTGCAACGAACAGGACGTTGAAACAACCAGAATTTGCGTACAACGCTGGCATATTTAGTTGCAGAAAGGTTGCGTTAATTTCCTCTGCAAAACCTCCGCGTAAGTTTCGAAACTGGTCACGGAACATCCACTACATTAAACCGGCATTTTCATATGTTCTTACAAATCTGCTTGATGTTTATTTTTCTCGCCTGCAACAAGGTCGACATGCATACCCAAGTGCTACCTGCTGTGCGAATAAATCTTTTATATTTTGGTCACGCGTGGATGTACGCTTACGTGCGATGAGGTGGAAAGGTTCAACGAAGCATTTCCTGGTGACCGTTTGTGATTTGGAGACGGTGAAGTTCCCGGTATAGCTGGTCGCAAAGCGAAGAGTAACAGAAACCTTGTACAGTTGCGGAACGTGTTCAGTTTAATCGCGGTAACTTGTAAATACGGGCACTGAACGGATGACATCACACACGGATCGGAGACGACGATGAGAACAACACAAAATTGCAACTCGAAAAACATGAAACGTTCGTTTCAGATCGAGTAGTCACAGACGAGAGACGCACTTGCACTCAAGGCTGGCGATGGACCTTCCTCCAGCACGGAGAAAAACCGTGAACATCCGCGGCGGGAAAGGTGTAGCATCTGACGTTAGCTTCACACGAACACCCGCATAACAACGACACCACAGCGTTTTCGCGTTAACAGAATCGAAACCATGCCACTTTGCGTTTTACTGCTGGCAAGCACGCTTTCGCACGTTTCTTAAACGGAGTGCTATGAACATACAAACATCTTCGCGTTGAATCTCCACGACAGTGCTTGTTCATGGAGTGCTTAAAACTCAGATTCAACCTAGCTGTGTTTTTGTCAAGACAGATGATAACAAGAGACGTTTCTTTTGATTTGTACTACGGGATATCTGAAAGATAGACAATTGCTACACAAACACTTGAGAGAGCGTCCGATAACAATACATCGGCATGCGCCTATTCTTTAAGTGCGTTCTTCGCAGTTATTAATACAGAGGGGCGATTATAACGTCCGCGACGGACGATTCCCACGTCGATGAATACGTCACACTTCGCTCTCACTGGACATTGCACAAACGCATGAATACCACTAAGCCGGCGATGGGGGGTGCCGTAAAAGGTAACTAGTAAAGCCATGCAGAGGCGTTACAAGGGGGCATAATGCCCCGGACGCCGAAAAGACCCAACAATGTTGCAAGTACTTTCTTCAATACAGTGCATTTACTCCCGAAAGACCTTAGGTTCGAACATGGGGGCGCCATCTAACCTCGGTACGTCCCTGAAGCCATGTATCCTAGATTAAAAATTATTATTTTACTTAACCAATCCGCGCTGTGTAGCAGGCTGATGGTATCCATTGAACCTTACTTCGGAAAAACAAACGCGTTTTTTCTACACAGCTGTGTATGTGCTAGTGGAGGGCGATGTCATCTACGAGCAACTCGGGACTGTCGGACGACATCAATATTCGAAAGTTCGGGTCACCAGCTGTTGTTCTGGCATCAGTCATAGCTTGTTGCATTTTGTTGTAAGCGCTGCATTTGAAAAACACCAGGATTCAAATCTTTCTTCCCAAAAATCTTGTCGGCACACCTGATCCCAAAGCACAAACGCATCACTTGATGGCTTTCTGCGACCTGACACAACAGACATCAGCTTTCGCTTGTTTCTAAAGGTAAAGCGACCAGCAAAGCGCCATGACGGCCATTTTTCCTGGTGAGACGGAAAACTGCGATAAGCGACATGCACAACAACATAAAAAAAACATTTCGAATATAGCAACATGTGGAAAAGACGGTGTAAAAAACTGCACACGGAAGGTTTCGCAGAAACCATCACCTGTAAGCAGGTAGGTTAATGTAGACTATATTTGATATGAGAGTAAACTTTGCTGGCGCTTAACAAGACAATAAAAATGCAACAAGTTCATAGGAAAGGAAGCAATTGCAAAGACACGACCAAGTACACGCGGGAATTAATTTACAGAAACGGGTCTCCTATATGGGGTCGGTGGTATTCCATCGACCAATGTTGCTGTGTCAAAATGCACTTTCTGTGCTAACAGACATACACCAAGAAGAGGTGAGCAAATATGTTGCTAAAACGACGTAGTTTACAGTTGATTGCGGCAAAGCAAAATTTCAGTTTCAAACGGAGTGCGACTTTTCCGTTTGACCCTTAAAAACGATAATAGATCTTACAACGGGAAGAACATTTCATTACTGACGCCATCGTCAAATTTCACCGGCGAAACAAATGCAACGAAAACAGCATGAATAGGACAAAGTTTATTATAGAGACATGTTGGTCAGACAAAAGTGAAAGCCAGAAACAAGCCAAGTGCAACAGTTACTGGTAAAAGCATAGCTGTAAAACAAAACCACCGCGGTGCAAGGCGGAAATTTTACAAAACGTGAAAGCGCAATATCATGAATTTACAGTAAAACGACTACTGGCTGGGACAGTTGAGAGTAAACTAACTATACAAGGCACACCAAATCACAACCTCTAACCAAAGCTAATGTCATAGCCGAAAGACATGTTTGCGGAGAAATTGACCAGCCACATAGAGTAAATTTTCGATAGGCCAAAACTATTGCTGTTGCTAACAAAACTTAGCGATAGACAACAAACCAGTTGCCTCAAACCACACTTCGCCTCGCCGCTATTCGAAGCACGCCTTTCGGCGGCATCCACAGCGTTCAGTCACTGAAAAGCTTTTGAAAGCCTCGAAAAGATCACCCATTCGCCGGTCACGGATCGACGCCGATGTTGTCAAAGGCGTCCAGCGATTTCCTCAACTCGGACGCGATTTTTTCGTAAAACTCGGCCTGCTTGCGCAGATAGTCGCGCGACATGAGAGCGAAGTCGCGAATGCGCTCGCTATGGAAGTGCGACATCTCGCCACGCATGCAACACACGACGCGTTCCGCGCGTTCCGTCACAGCGCCCATCTCCACGTCCGTCATCTTGCCTTCCTCTTTCAGCTTCCGACACTCGCGCACCTTGCGCATCGCTCCCGTCTGGACCTGCGCAGTGAAATCAACGTCAAGAACAGCGTCGAATGATATGAAAAATTACGTGGTTGTTGTTCACCGACGTCGCCGCAACGTCTTGCGTAGTTGTGATTACTAAAACAACTCACTTGAGTTGAAATCTTAATTGAAAAACTAATTGTGCACGCAACTTCGACTTTTCATAACGGTTAGAATTACGCGAAGCAACGTGTTGTGCGCTTAATGCTGCTTCGCAATGTAATGGTTTCTCACAGGTAAGTATTGTATTGTGAAACGTCTTCACTCCCACACGCAAGGCGCTAGACTTTAAACATGCATCGCTGTAATAAGGAATACACAAATACACGAAAGACGAGGATTATATGTGGCGGTAGTAGATAGTATACGCTTGATGGCGCTAATACATTTACTTTGATGAAACACAAGCTTATAAGACACACACATGAATGACGCCATCATGATTATTTATAATGTAGCACTGCGATTACTTCCAAGTACATCGATTTATAAAACGCATGAGGGAGTGGGAAGCTGCGAAGGACCAGGGGTCATTTAGGCTGCATTTTTCACAGTTTGTACAACGTTACATTTTGATCGCTTACGATTGATAGTTTTTTATCTTTTAGTGGTGACCAACAAACGGTATTTGCAGAGAAGTGACAACTAAATCGGCCACTGAATGACACGCGATATGACGTATGCTACTAAGGGCGCGCTTCGCAAGCCTCGACTTCGAACAGTAGCAGCGCCTCCAACATGGAAGTTGCCGGTCTGCAGTAAATAACGAATTTCCGTGGCTACAGCGCTTCTTCTCTTTGAAGGTTCGGTAAGCGCGTTCAAAGTTCTTTTGCAGCTCTTCGGATCAAAAGTAAACTTTCTGAAACCCGCGGTTAAATTGCAAAAGACAGGTCGCTAAAAATAACCTTTGAAATCGGATATGAAAAGCAAAACGCCCCACAGCGATTTTTAAATTAGATTCGATTGTCAAGAAAAATCATAAAATGGACAACCAAAACAGTATAAGACAAATGCACAAATGAGGGACTAACAATAATCACGAGGAGCTTTTTGTCAGCACGGGACATTAATCACGTGTTGCGCAAAACAGCTTAAAACCAAGCTTTTATCGCACTTCTCAAGCTCAGGACCTCAAAACGCGCCACCGCTTGAACACAGGTTGCCCAAAATAATGCATTTTCAAAACATCAATTCATATCGCACCACTACATAGGACGTTTATTTTGAAACTTGCAAAAGTTTTCAAATGACGCAGGCTCAAATCAGTCAGCGAATCTGCCAAACTATGCGTCAGAAACGGCGATTTTTACCCAGATTTTAGTTTTCAGTATCTTCGCCAAGGATGGATCGAGGAAGCGCGAAGTTTGTTCAAAGCCTGCGCGAAAAGGTAAATGCGCAGTGATACAAGTCTACAACAATATATCCGTGGTTGTGTCCTGAGACGAAAATAAATGTTTTCCTGATTTTCAATTCACTGCAGACTTCAATGAATTATAGAAATTTTTAATCACGATCAGAATTCCTCAACTCCCGAAATACTTTGATGATTTGAAGAGACCAACAAAGCGTTTGCAGTTACTAGGATTCCCGTTAAAAGTTTACGTTACTTAAAGCATGGAGGATTGGGTCAGCTAATTTCTTGAGGTTGGTGGGAGTGCTGATTGGTAATGGACAACCTAAAATAATCCAAGCAGGTTTGTCATGTGCATACTATTTAAACCAGAGGTAGGGAGCCTACGGCCCGCGTGAACATTTCATATGGCCCTTATCAGAATTTTCGTATCCCAAGTTAGCGTACAACATCGCGTCAAAACGCGGCTCCATGACAACCAGGTACTTAGATAGTACGCCAAGTAAAGCCACTCTTGCTCGCAGTTACATACCAGTAGAATTTTAGGATAAATTTAATTGATTTTGCAGACCCGCAGCGATATTGCACCATTCAAGCGGCCCGTGATATCAAATAGGTTCGCCACCCTGATTTAAACAGTCACTGACTACACACAATGGGCTGTCGGATGATTTCGAAGTCAAACTTTCTCTGGGTTGCCTCTACTAAAGAGCTGGGAACAACCGGTCTAGATTCTAGAGCAGACATCGGACATGGGCAAATTTCGGCCATGGTGGTTTTCAACCGGTGGGCCATGTCGCTTTTTCCAGTGGGCCACAGAGCTTGGCATAAATCAGAATGAAAGCATTATGAGACTTGTATAATTATGTCATTATGATCAGATAAGATGTGCAATAGCAAAAAATTCGACCTGAATGTCACGTTTGTCACAACTCCTATGCTAGCTGAAGCTGTACTTAAGAGAATTGCTATGCTGCGAATTGTTATAGCACAGCAACTAATGCTAAACTGAAGTTGCAGAAGTATGAAATCTATGAGATCATAAGCATTGGGCCACCAGTCCACCACCAGTATCTTTCCTGGTTGAATGGGCCATGAGCAGAAAAACGTTGAAAACCCCTGGGCTAGCGGGACACATTCGGCCCTTTAAACCCAGTAACCTGGCCCGCTGAAGTGGTTGAAATTAATTAATAATGCCAATTAATTATTTACAACTTATATATATTGGTTTACACCAAGCCTGCACAACATATGGCCCGCGGGCCGCATGCGGTTTCTTACGGCCCGCAGGCGCTTTCTCAATTGTAGAAAATGTTGAAAAAACTCGACCTCGAACAAGTAATTGCCGTTCCAGAATTTCTTACATACTACAACGAAATCTCTACATCGAAACGAAATAGACTTGCCGCCCGCGGCAAAATTTATGTTGATAATTTGGCCCTTCGAGATTTCTGAGTTGTGCAAATCAACTTGTCCAAATTATATTAATGAATGCTATTTAACTTTTTACACCTCTACACAAACAATCCATCTGTTCTCGATCCGAACCACAGAAATTGCAGAACCAAATGCGCCAACCGAGTCTTAATAGTTTGCCTACCTTGTTCTAGATCTAGAGCTGACCATGCACTCTTCAGCATTTCGACAGATGAGCATGTACCACTAAAATTTCTTACGACATAAAGGCTAAGCAAAATAACAAAAATCTACTGAAGTTTTAATAAAACTTTTATTTTTTAAAACTATAAAGTAGACTACGTTTTTATGTCTCTTGTACAGCCGCAACAAAGTTAATTTGTTGCGGCTGTACAAGAAATGTACCCGTTTAGGGGCACATTTGCCTAAGGAAAATGTTAGGAACCCGGTTTGGATCTGTAGGGACCCGATTTTCTCTGATTTTTGGGGCCGGTGACAATTTTCTCTGATTCTAGGGACCCGCATCGGGTCCATAAACGCTTTAAAAAAAGCTTCCCTAGGGGTACATGTACCCCAGGTTGGGAACCCCTGATCCAGAGCAACAAATCATGATGGTTGAATTTTCCAATTTTGGGAACAAACACGTCGTAGTTGAACAAGTCAAACACACCTCCCACATTGAAATCGGAACAACCTTGTCTCGAGGTCACCGCGCTAAGGTTAGGCCGGCACCGTCTTAAGGTTACATTCACCACAGTCAAACAACTGCTCGGCTGAAAAGCAAATATTGAAGCTTTGGGAGAGCGCGTGTTTTGGTGCACACCTTGTTTTTGCAAAGCTGTAAGAATACAGCAAGATCAGCTGCAATACATTATAAAAGTAATAAAACTGAAAGGATAAAACATAGACCCGGGGCTGCCAGTGGCACACCTACTGTATTGCCTACCTACTGATATTAGACTGGATCAAGAACGGTATGTGAACAGTTTCTGACAGATAATGGCTGTTTAAAGAGTAGATTATCTCTCTAGTTAGTGACACAGACAAGGGGATACAGGGCTGAAACCTCTCCCTAACAACTTCCTCCACTGCAAAATCTGGTGTCCAGACTAAAATGTAAGGGCCAGCCGGGCATAGCAATTACTGGGGAGAACCACCCGCTTTTGTGATAAATATATTTATTTCGTTACCCAGCAAATAAACGCATACGTTTAGCGATGCCGCAACAAGATTTCCTTCCAATTTGAGGTGCTTAGGTCCACACTCTTTTACCAAATCCCTAGCTACACGCTAGTCTGTGGTATTACGTTTAATTTGACGAAATTTCGAAATTACCTGCATATGTTTCAAATGGTTCAAAATGCCAAAACAAATTATCTGAATCAGACACAATCAAAAATACCCGAAGAGTTAAAGTACATTTGTATCTGTGCGAGAAAGTAAGAATGCCCGATACCCTTCACTGGCAATTAAGTTTTTATAAGAAGCATACAACAAAGCGACCTCAATTCGGGTTGGCCATTACGTTGGTATAACTTCGATGTCAATAGACAAAGCACAGCTTTAACGGCGGCAAGCTGAACAGGAGGTTCAGCGATTCGATGAATAGGACCGGGATCTTTCGACACACACGCAACTGCTCTGTGAGCTGAGTGCCTCGCGCGCAAGAGTCAGTTAAAATTGCATGAAGGTCACCGTGTTGACAGCCGCGCGATCGCCATGCGTGGGAATGAACACTTGACCGGCAGTGGCAAATAGGAAACCGCCGTAAACTGGAATTTAAATTTTCCGTATTCTTTTGCATAAAGGCAGTGCTGCGCATGCGCTGGCTTTGCATTTAACAATACTCTTTCTAAGGTGTAACTGACGACCGCCCAAAACTGAAACGGATCGAAATATTTATAGAAACCAAAGGTGTAACTGACGACCGCCCAAAACTGAAACGGATCGAATATTTATCTAAACAACTTTACAATCTGTCCCACTACCTTTTCAAATATTGAGTAGCATTGCTTGCTTGAAAGTTTACTAAACAAATTAACCACACGACTCACATGCCATATATCAGGCAAGGTGTCCAGCAGTCCTTTGTAGAGCCACATAGAGTCAACAAGTGGATTTAAATCTTCTCTTGGTTGTGCCTCAAACATTTCACCGATGCGATGGTATGTTGCTCCTGAAACAAAGGCATACACTAACTGCATAAGTACCGGCAAACACGATTTGATGTTCGTTGTCACTGGCTAATTTTGCAAAAGCTGCAGGAAAAGACGTCAAAACATGTCTTTTCGCTCTCTTGAAATCCTTCGCAAAAACTGGACATTGCGCGTCTAAGCTCGCTCGATAATCCGCCGAAACAATTTCCTTCCCTAGAACAGTTTCAGAAACACGTCCAGTAGTTGGTTTTGCTGAGGGCAAGGTCTGAATTACCCCGGTTCAGAAATTACGTTTAGCGATCCCGCAACAAGAACTTCCTCCCTTTGAGGTGTCTAGCTCCACCCCATATTACCAAATCCGTGGGCGAAATATATACTCTGTAAGATCTTAAAGTGTCTGATTCTTTGCTGAGAAAATATCTCTTTCCATAGACAATGCTCAGAAATTAGTGACAGGCAAATCTTCGCCCTCTCAAACACCTAGTCACAACACACTCATCTCACCGGATGAACGCGCGGAGCGAGTAATGTTCGCGCTGCGTAGAAACTACGTCAACAAAAGAAAGTTGCTGGTCGACAGGCTAGACCTGCATTTTTCGATTCAGGTTCGCCAGGACACATCGTGCTGGAGACAAAGCGGATTATATAACCAGGGCACTGAAGCAGTTGACGCTTTTTAAATCGAAGGGAGCAACGGTATTTTGTTGCCGGCGGTTACGACACATTTTTCCTTCAATACACAACATGTCGTGATAAAGTCCACACAACTAGGCATCAAATAAATCTATTAAAAGTCTTCATCCTCTTGCCTAGCAGGAAAGAAAAACGCACGTCCATGGGTGGGAAAACAAACGAACACAAGCAAGAAATACAAATACCCGTGCTATGCTGTTACGAAAGTCTTTCAAATCATTTGTACTGACATGCGAGCCAGGGTTGCCAGATTGACATTTTCAATGCCAGATTCTAGAAACTGTCCTTATTTAAAGTGCTTTGGCATAACAAAATGCTATTTGGCATGTATGTCAGAGTTTGGCATGCTTTTATCCATTTTAGTGGTATTTGCAGAAAAAAAACGCTGTTTGGCATTTGTTACATCTATCTGCAATTAGCTTAAACTTTTTAAAGAGCTGAAAAAAGCAGCCGGTTTGGCATTAGTCAAGCTAAGCGATTTAACGCATTTGGTCAATGTGAACCTGGAAACTCCAGGCCTGATACTGTTTCTGACAGCCATCAACCTGTTTCGATTTGTTTGGCATTTTTGAGGCTGTTTGGCATATTTTGATGAGCGATTTGGCATTTTTGGTCCATCAGGACCTGGCAACCCCGGTGCTAGTGTGTGGCAGGTTGGGAGAAAACGAATGTCAATTGAGTGGAAGTCTTTCCTCCAGACAGAATAACTTTTGAGTGCAAAGGGGTGGTTGCAGAAGAGGGTTGGCTGAGCAACAAATAGTCTGTAGGTATTATAGTATGTACACTTAGTTACAGTTAACTTGCTGAGGACTTCGATGTAAGACCAAAAAAACATCTGCGATGATGAGCATTACAACCATTTCCACGCCCTGCATGAACTGAACAGGAGCATACGAAACTTCCGGTTTAATTTTGTTTTTGTGAGGATATGGCCGTAAGAGAAATGAAATTAATGCGAGTTAAATTTCAAAACATATACGAAGAGTCGCGAGTTAGCATTTAGCAAGCATATTTTATTCTTACATTGGGAGCTATAAAGATGAAAGTGGAAACAAGTAAACGAAAAAATGCAACATAACGAAACTTCACAGATTGGCGAGAACTCCATCACAGGAAAGCAATGCGTGATAGATCTGGAAGGTATAACGACAAAAAATAACAACTGTGGCGCAATATCAGCATCAAATGTTATATGCACCCGCCATTCTTTAGAGAACATACGAAATATGTCTGATAAGCGATGGGCTGACCAAATAGAATGCGCTGCAACCGCACGTTCACGATTTTCGAAGAATGGCATTCAGTAACTTCATAGATACCTTACAACAAAAGAAATAACATGCGTTTAACAGCTTCAGCTGTAATCTCTGCCAAGGCTTCGAAATCAGATGAGATGGTTCAAAAAAACAACGTCAGAAAGACTACACCAAGAAAACGCTTTTGATGATACTCATTTCAGAAATGCGCTCTTTTCCTATAAACTAATCATGTTCATCTACCAGCGGCTGTTAAAAAACCGAATAGTTGAAAAACGCCCGCTGTTCGACATTTTCGCTGACTTGCGTCTTGCACTCTGACTTATGCAATTTACGTAGCACAGCGACTACGTAGGCTGCTTTCGGTCCGTCTTAGCACTATAGATTTGGCGACTGTGTTGTTGACGCAAAGCAAAAACCGGACAACCCACACAGGTATCGCATGAACGAAAGCGCTTGAATGAAATGCAGAAGACTGCAGCAAAATAAGTTTTGTTAGAATTTATCATCGTTCGCCATGGAAATGGTAACAAGAGGGGCCCGGAAAAAATTATCTAGTAACACATCCAGTGCACAAAACGATTCCTATGGTTGCCACGACGGCAAGCATGTTTGGATCGCATCGTCGTATCGTATGACCGGCAGAGTATTTCTAACTAACCACAAACCACAGTAACGCAGGATGCATTGAGCTGGTATGTACGTGAGCTAGCTGGACTGTATATAGAAATCATATTTTGTCTTTGGGAACACTTGGAAGAAGCTTCAAGTGAATTGTGGCAAAACATGTTGAAATATAAAAACGAAATGTGTCGGAGTTCTTCTGCCCTTCTGGCCGCATAACCTATTTCGAGCGAATAGGAAAACAGTCACCAACACCTAACAACCACAAAGAATAAAAAATGATTTAAAAATCTTTTGTTTCCCGAAACAACAATGCGGGACCAGGAAAAAGTAACAAGAGCTTGGAGAAAGACACATTTCACAGCTAGAAGATTTTAACAAGTTTGAAAGAAAACTTTTCTGTCTTTCTCTGTTCTCTGTTTTGTGTTTTACCGAAAACCTGTAGCAGAAATGCATGGAGTAAAGAGCTACTGCGTGACGTAAGCCATCCGGTTGATGAAACCATCTATTTCTGGAGCAATTAAGCGCCAAGTGTGCGACAGAAACACCTGCTCGAGATGCTAGAAACACGCCAATCGCATCAATTGGTCGACGCATTACTGCACGCGATGCGCGAAGTGACACGGCCGATCGATTGGTTTTTTGAATCATAACGCATTAGAAAATCGCACGCAGTGCTGCAGTGGTTGAGAGAATTTGCGGACCGTTCGGCTCAGTGCTAGCTTTTTATCATGCGCTACGCAACGCGTTGCATAAAACCAAAAAATGACTATAAAAAGACTGCACCAGAAGCTGCGTTCGCGAGCTAATGGTGCTTGGTTAAGAATTAAAGCAATATAATACAAGTAGAACCATTTCACGAGCAAAAATCTGCCAATGCATCACGGATATAAATATCTGGCCATTATTAAGTAGCGTTGTGTTGGATCGTGGTCGCTTTCGTATGTTTGTAGTAACAGTGATCAAAATGGAAACTGACCTGCGCCCTTAATTGCGTTCGTTAAGGCCTTGTTGTCTGCAGTCTGGTGCATGTTGAATCCAGCCGCCAGCATGCAAAGAGCTTTGCCGAAGGTTTGGTACTCTCGCTTGATGATGCCTGTTTGCTTGCTGGCCATCGACAGCGCGCAGGCGGACAGTTGCGACACACTGTCGTCCATTGCTGCAAAACGACGGATGCTTTAGCAGACTGTGACGGAAAGTTTGTGCACAACGACTGAGTGAAAACATCTTAGCTAAGGAATGTGTCCTACATTTCCAACAATTAAAAAAATCCCTTCTGGCAACGCAACGTACCGATTTTCCTTTAATTTTTTTACTCAACTAGGGATCAGCGCCTGCTGAGTTTTTTTGCGCCTAGGCCTGGGTATAAGTAACAGACGTGCAGCAGGTTCCAGCACAGGAACCGCGCAATCACAAACAACAGCGCAGCGATTGAGTGGCTGGAGCATTCACGAAAACGTAACTACGACACAAAGTACATTAAGCAGAATGCGTTGCATCTGCGAAATCTCGAACGAACCTAACTCGTGCCCTGATGACCAGCGGTTACCAGTTCCTAGGCACGTTGTTCTATTATATTTTGCAATCCACAAAAGCAATCCAAGCTTTCGTTCAACAAAAATAAAAACCATTATTGGTTTTGGAGATGGATTTGCTGAAACCGAAAACAGTGAGCAACCCATTGTGCAGGTTTCGCTGACTGCAACGGAAACGTGGTTTCGAATTCCAGTGTGCGCCACACACTGCTTCACTCAAGTTCAATAAAAGATTGGAACAATCACAAATGGATCGAATCATTTTTAAGGTCCAGTCTCCACTTATGGATGATGAGTCCAATTTCCAAAAAAATAAATTGGAATCAAGTAAAACACGCGCGTTACCAGAGACAGATACAGGAAAATCATTATGATAGGCGCACACGAAAACACATCGTGTGCGAAGTGAATTAAGCAGACACGAAAACACTCCTTTGGGATTGCCATGCACTGTTAACAGGATACGAGAGAGAGACCGTTTTCACTTGAAGCAAAAATGTTGCCGAATCCATATAAAACGATGAGCGGGGACAGTAGCGATAAGGCCAGGCTACGTCCATGGACTCGCGTTTCGATAATGAAGTTTTCAAGAATTTTGAAATCCTTTACAGTCACGATGTTCTTAGCCAAGCCAGAGTCAACGATTTTTAAACTCGGACCTGCACTCAAAAATACCAACAATGGATTTCTATCTCAACCGAAAAGCACTGATATACTGCGAATTTTCTGGAAAACCTTGAAAAATCCACAAAAAATGCAATAACCTCCGAGAAAACATGTCGTGCATAGTTTGACATTTGGTCAATTTCGGCTCAACGCAACAAACGTTGTGTTGCCAATAAATCTTCAAACGCCCAGCATAACTTTTTAATATAGTGGCAGAATTGGAAAACCTGCGAATTGCAAACTCATTTCTAAAACAACTCGTGTTGCGAACAAGAAACTAGAACTTCCGAATTTTTTTACCTTTATTGCATACTCATCACTAACGTATGACGCGTGCACTTCATTTAACAAAAACGTCTGTTAACTTCATCACAGACCCTCCTACTTTTAGTGAACTTCTTGAACTGATCAAGAGGGGCGTCAGCATCGTTGACTATGTTCACAGTTGGTGGAAGCGAGACTGTGAGAAAGAAGTTGGCAGCTGCAAGCTCGTCTTTCTCAGCTTGCCGTTTACTCATCTTCCACGCTTTCTGTTCAGTCAACGTCACGAAATTACGAAACAGCTGCGATCTGGACAGCACAGGATGTCTGCAGATGTACGCAACCTAAAAATGCAAAGAAAAACTTTTTTGGTAAGCAGGAGTTTACGAAATAAAAACAAAAAATACATTTATGTCGGGTATACTGAAAAGTTTATACCCTTGTAATAAAACTCCGTTAACTGGTGTGACGTTCACAATGCAAAATTGTCATATACAAATGTCGATTTATTAGAACATCAAAACTTTTGGCGTAATAACAATCATTTCAAAAAAACACAAAGTCTGTGACCAACAGACATGTCTGTATACTACAGGTACGTGGAACATTTAGTATAAACGGAAAAAATAAACAATTAAGTTCAATTCCATTGCAAAAAGTGTCGAGTGAAGAAAGCGCCTCTACAATATTATTGCTTTATTTAAATTAGTTTCACCCACTCAAAAACGAGCCGAAAAGTTAGCCTTGCACTGTCAAGGGGCAACAAAGTGAAAAAAACATACATCCAGTAGACATCGTCACAACTGCATGATAAGAAGTAGACGCAAAACGAACAGCTTATACTCCTTGTTAAGGTGGCCAAGTTACCCGGACGAAGTCTCATTGAAAGCAAGCCTTTCACAGCCAATTAAGTGGTTATCATAATTTGCAGCACGATTTTCCAGAACCGTAACTCTCACCGCGTGCAAACTGCCACGAAGACCTTTCAAGTTGAATAAGCTTGACTAGCACTGAACTGTTGACATAAAAAGACCTTCGCTCACTTTGCTAGTGGACTTTCTCCGGCGAATACAACAATATATTTGAATGTGAATGTGGGTAATGCGGTTACGCAAAGAACCTACCTTCAATTTCCACTGCGCATTGTGAAACAAAGCAATGGAACTAATCAAAATCAATCAAAATTGAGAAAATGCTGCATGTGCATGATCAAACACGTAAATCTTTATGTGAAGATATGAATGGCAAGTTTTTTCTCTCCAATATTTATGTTACCCTTCTCAGGCAACAAGCCCAGCTTGAAATATTTCATGGTAAAAGATTGTTTGCATTGACCAACATTACTAGTGTATAACGCCATTATAACAATTACAACAAAATGTCAATTTATAATTATAAAAAAATGTCATTATAACAAAATGTCAATTTCTGCCGTTGTTGGCGGCATCGCAAAGGTGCGTTGACCGTTGAGACAGTGACGACGGTCATGGAGTGTTTTTGAAGTTTTGGTGCGATTCAACCATTTTCTTCTTGAGACTTCATCGTCGCAACGAGTAGCTTGCAATGACACTAAATCACACCGAACAGAAATGACCATTTAAGTCAGGGATGGGGAACCTATTTACTATCACGGGCCGTATGAATTGTGGAATATAGCTGGAGGGCGCAAAAATTAATTATTTTATCTTAAACTTCTACCTTTATCTTCCAAAGGAAAGTGAGGAGAAAAAACTATGTCACGGAGGGAGAGACTTCTCTTAACCTACTGTCTACTTGTCATGGAGTTTCGTTTTGAAGCGATGTTGTGTTCTAACCTGGCTAACGAGAATTCTGATGCGGGCCATATTGTATATATGCTCGCGCAGACCGCATTTGGTCCGCAGGTTCCCCACCCCTGATTTAAGTAATGGAGGTATTTGTCGACATTAGGTGTCTAAAGCAGGGGTCTCCAAACTTTTTTGTTCGAGGGCCACATAAGCTGTTACTCAACAGTCCGAGGGCCGGACATCTTACAAAATGTGATTGTTTCAGGAAATGTTTCTGCCAAATCAACAAATTTTCCTTTGTTATATTGTTTTTCCT
>Ga0210059_1001682_pt1 | contig 33760 bp, 18 predicted proteins | sample Ectturendosymbi2_FD_188042 | JGI IMG/M metagenome (GOLD analysis project Ga0210059, IMG submission 188042) | Ecteinascidia turbinata endosymbiont from Florida, USA - Sample 2 (SPAdes) (version 2) | ecosystem: Host-associated > Tunicates > Ascidians > Unclassified | place: Key West, Florida... | reverse complement strand
ACGCAGAAAATTTTCATAGGGGGGGGGTTCATTCAGTGGCATATGGTGGTCATTTGTAGTTGGTGTGCGCTTTTTGTGACGTCACAATTTGACGTCATATCCGTGCTTTCAAACGACATTTGTTGACATAATAGGCATATTCTTCTACACGCACTCTCCTTATTTTTGTAAAAATCAAGCCCTATACATTCCCTTATAATAAAGTTTTTGTAAAATATCACGCTCAAGTGGAGGAGTTTAACCCCAACCCCCCTTTGCGTACGCCCTTGGAATGGACTGGCAGCATTGCAATGCTCAATTGTTTCATGACTGTGAATACTTAACAATAAGCAACAACCACTCTGATAGCGCTGTACAATTTTCTTTACCAAAAGCACGTTCAAACTCAGGTGCTAAAATGATAAAACGTAGAGCAATAGAAATCTAGTCAAGAATTCCTTCTGAAATAAAAAATAAAACGTGTTTGGCACTTTTTTCGGAGGTGTATAAGAAATATGCAAAACTTGGCTAATAGAAACATACTTTGTGTGCTTACTGATTAGTGCACATAAACCGAGTGGCTTGATTTAATTACTTAATGTTGATACTGTGGAAACTGCCAAATCATGAAGTATCTCCGTTAAATATTACATCGTTTGGTTTTTGTTGTGTTCACAAAAATTGGTCGCATCAAACCAATGTATGAAGCAGTTGGATGTCTTGGTCTGTAGGTACAAAGCAAGCGGATTTCCGTTCTCACGCATGCATTGACAGCTAGTTCTTTTCCGCAAAGCATGACTACGCGACTGGTTCTCAACCTTCTTAAATCTCGCGACACCATTGCGGTGCTGCAGCGGTCTATAGTTTTTGACGCATTTCCTCTCTAGCATTCGAGAATATTTTTGAATGTGTTTAAACAGTAAATATGTAAATTGACAACTTTAAACCATTTTTGTCTGGTGGCTTGGCTTTGCCTGCAATACATTTTACTTCAATTAACCATATAACCGCATTACCCACATTACATTTTATACCCGGACCAAAAGACTTTCACTAACTATTATGCACTGTTCCCTTTACACTTTAAGCAGCTTCGCCCTTGGGAGGTATGCAGCCTTGATGACACTTGGTCCTTCGCAGCCTCCCACTCCCTCATGCATTTTATAAATCGATGTACTTGGAAGTCATCGCAGTACTACATTATAATAATCATGATGGCGTCATTCATGCGTGTGTCTTATACACTTGTGTTTCATCAAAGTAAATGTATTTGCGCTTTCAAGCGTATACCCTCTACTACCGCCATGTATGTATCCTCGCCTTCCTTCATGTATTTGTGTATTCCTTTTTGCTGCGATGCATGTTTAAAGTCTAACGCCTTGCGTGTGGGAGTGAAGACGTTACAAAGTTACAATACATTCTTCTAAACTAAAGAATAAATGGCATCGCGATCTTTTCTTGGAATTTATAGCTCTTTCGTGTAGTTCAGAAGTTCTCTTCGTTAAATTTTCGTGATTTCTAGCGTTTTTTGTGGGTTTGTTTTTCGGATGTATACATTTTCATGCGGGACCGTGTTGCCGCCCTCGAAAATATCGTCTAACTTTCGGTGATTACCTGTACGTATACTCCTTTTTCATAGTAATAGTAACCACATATTTAGTGAAACAAACAATCACAATCAATTCAATGGAAACAGAGCTTATTCATACCATTTTGAAGTTGTCATTTTCCAAGCAATATAAAATATAGTGTTTTAATTCTCTATGCCAGGGCTTCTCCAACTTGTTTGTTCTGCGGCCCCCTTGATGGATAGCCTAGATGTTAATGATACGTGTAAACGTCTCATTACAAATCTCAAGATGCACTTTTGTCAATGGCGAAATCCTACAAATGCACGCAATTTACGAAAGTAACTTCACAGTAATAAAACTACCGCGTAATGGAAACAGTAAGGCGAAAAATAATTAACACAAAACAATTCAGTTCATAGGAGTTATCAAGCACAACTATGGGATGGATGCACTTGATAATTTTTACACAGATCAATCATTCGTAGATTGATACAAGACAACGCAGGACGAAGGACATTCTTAATATTTTTTGAAAAGGATCGGTTTTTGGACGTGATGATTATCAATTTTGAGAATACCGCTTCACACAAATATCTTGTGCAAAAGTCTAAGAGTTTATGAAAGGCTTGATCAGAAATGAATCAAATGACTGAGCATTTATTTCTTGTTCTTACCCAAAAATGATATAACTCCGTTTTGAAACTTCCAGTTGCAAACGTTTGTCGTTAAATAACTCCGCAAATTAATCCTGGGCATGGCAGTGGTGTGCCCTCCTAAGGTTTCATTTGTGTGTGGTTTGTGGATCCAACTTTTCCTGAATCAAAGTCGAAAATGTTTCTGAAACTGTGTATGAAGCTTTTAACTTTAGTTTGAAACCACTCGGTGTGCTCTCAAAGCAGTTAGCCTAGCCCCTAGAGTAGACCTAGAGTCTAAACAGAAGCATGCCGTCGTGTCGGAATGAATGCAGTGAGGTCAGTATCGGTCAGTACGTTAAAACAATCATGGTGCAACAATGCATAACTTGTGCCTGTTTTTTTATTATCATTTGATAGCTCAGGCAGGCAGCATAGTAAACAACTGACAGCCTAAAGTACGATATTGCCTCTAAAAATAAAAATGCAGTAGAAATAGATTCACTGCAAGCCCACTATCAATTTTCTTGTAAATTTTAGAAAAATTTTTATATCTGATTTGTGAAGCTAATTGGTTTCGCGACCCCAAAATTGCATTTCGCGACCCCATTTGGGGCCGCGACCCATATTTTGAGAAGCCCTGCTCTCTGCCATTGGCCGATGGTAAACAGCATGAAGACAAGTTTTGCACAGCAGCAAAGTATTGTCGCAACACCCTCAGCCAACCATAGGAATTAAGCCGAATGTTGACACGTTTTTCCCAGTAAAGCTGACGAGAAACTGTTCTAGCTAATTTAACTAACATATAGAGCTTCAAAAAGCAATCTCACTTTGCGCGAAATCTAGTAAAAACAACCAAACGTAGGATCCAATACTGGCAATATTGCTTTTCATTTGAGATTTGCAGTGTCTGGGGGTCTTGCGTTGTTGCGAGCTTTTTGTCAGTGAATAATTGAACATCAATTAAGTACCGTTTTTTTAATTTTTCGTTCTTTTTTTGTAACAACTTTCGCAAAGGCGTCCTGCATCTCTCTCAGGTCCAGATTCACAGAATTGTTGTGTTTTTACTGTACTGAAAAGAGTCTAGAGTAGACATTTGCATTCCGCTCGTTTTAAGGTAAATTGTCAAGTTAAGCCTCTGCGTAGTTTCGCAAATTTTTAGTTAATATTGAGTCGTCATATAGAAAAGAGTTGCGCGGGGCTCCCAAAAGCGCGGGGCCTTAGGCCATGGCCTATTTGGCCTATGCGTAAATCCGTCACTAGCTCTTAAAGTGTTTTGCTCCTATCAGTGTTGTTTGTGTGCAAACACCTATTTAATGGATTAAATTATTATTGAATTTACGTTATTGTCGGATAGTTTGCTGGCGTTTTGATTACGTAACTTCGGGTGAACACATGAAGGGGATACTGGGAAACCGTTGTTAAGTTTTGCGTGGGAGCAAGTCTCGAAAAGATTGCATCATATATTGAAATCCTATCACCTATGTTTTGTTGAAGTTAATGTAAGGGTGTTCCATGCGTACTTGAAAAGAAATATAACACTCTTTTTAAATGAAAAATCTGACAATAGTAAATAGGAGAGGTACCGAAATTAGAAAATTGAGAACAAAGTAACCATTCGTCAATAATTCTATTTCAATAAAAACTGGAGACGCGTACTCAGTAAGATGAATATATATTCTGTCTGACTCTTGGCTGTAAAAATTTTTCCTTTTGGTAGATGATGATAGTGATTATCCAATAGTTAGTTGTATTCTATTTTACATTTTAACGGCTTGAATATCCTTTGCTGCAGCAGTGACCGAAAAAACGTTCATCACAAACGCGTATCCTTGAGTGAACCAACCTTTCCCCGGGTGTAGGCGTTAACCTGTGTGCAGAGAGAGTTGCACTCGTTCAAATCTGGCCTAACTACCGGTAGCTCTGCAATCTTGAAGTGCTCAGGGCGACTCGTAATGACGGTTGATCACATACTTTTTTCTGCAGTTCAGTATACATCGTAGCATCGTTTGGCAACAACTTGCTTAGTTTTGTCTTCTGAGACTGAAACAAAAATCTAAAATGTTAACAACAGATATTTTGACAGGCATGCAGGTCGTGGCGCTACCAACGAATTTAAACTGTATTAGCCTATACCAAATAGTACCACAATTCCGTCAGCAGACAAAAACCACGATGGATTTTTAGTAACTAGTTAATAAGGCTTGGGTTGTTTGTTCTGTTGTACAGGTATACGGGTTATAACATCATGATCTAATGACGACCATCAACAAAATCATTTAAGGTTGCAAATGCACTGTTATGTCACTGAAATGTAGCGCCGCTTGACTGATACATCGCTAAATGTGCAACCTTTTCCGTTGCAAATTTTTTCTATTTAGATCGGTTGCAAAAATTATTGTCACAGAAAATGCAACAGTTGCCTCATAAGTACCCGTATCATTCAACAGTATAATAAACTGTAGTTTGGGCATGCCCCGCTATAGCCGAAAAAGAACAAAATGTTTGGAAGAGAAAAGCAGTTTTAACCATTTTTTTCAATTAATTATAAAATAATTTTCGCCCAACCTTTCTTTAGTCTTTTTCCGTTTTCCTTCTCAGTAGAAATCTCCACACCACTAACAATTTCATCATAGCATTCTTGTCAAATTTACGAAAAACTGCACGTAACTTTCAAAACTTCAAAAATGTTTTACTAACATTTACAGAATATGAAAAAATTTTTGCCCAATTCTTTGTCAAAATTTTCTTCAGTTTTGAGAATTCATCCTAAAGATTCACAAAGTTTCAATTGCAGGAAGGCATTTTCAGCCATGACATCCAACTTTCTACGGGTAAGCACACCGGTAGATAGTGCATCATATTGTAAGATGTGTGACGGAAGGGCGGCTGTTGCTGGTAAGCGTCGATTAGGCGACCTTGGTTTACTTTTTCGGTCATAGACCGAATTAAAAAAAAATGACCGAACAAAATTAAGTCAGTTCGGTCATAATGTCAGAAAAGGTAGGCTAGTGGATGCTGTTGCAATGAGTTTTAATACTATGTCGGGACAAATGACCGAAATGTCTCAGCGAAAAAAGATCCCAGTCGGCAAAAACAGTTTCCCGTTTCCTCTGCGCTTTTATTTTTCACGAATTCAGACTCGGTCATTCGTGAGTAATAGACTTTGATCAGTTCAGTGAATAAACTAAAAAGACAAAACGCAAAAGCAAATAAGCAATTGAACGAAATCACGCGCACACCAAAATCACGTGCAAGAGAAAACGTAGTCCAAAATCAACCGCATACTTGGGCGCGGTTCTTAAACTTGTTTGTATTGTTTGCTGCTCTGCCAGCACATGTTTGTTGCGCCACTTTTGCAGTCGCACACAACATCACAGCTTTGCAAACGCCCCAATGTTTATCTCTGAAGTAACATAAACGTTCACCTCCTCCGAGAAAAACCTTCTAAATTATTGCCTTTGCCGTGTATGAGCGCAACGAGATCCACACGTGTCACAGGTGAAGTACAAAGCCGTGCGTGCCTTCTTGCTTTAGATACAGATACAATCCGTTTATTCCTCGCGGGCACTGCCTGTTTGTCGCGCGTTGCCCTGCAGTACGCGGAGTAAACACGCCTAAAGTGACGTGTATTGTGTTCCTCGAACAGGTACATCACAGGCTTCTATCTGCGTCACAATGCATAGTTTTCTCTTCGCAAAGAGGTCATTGGCAGTTCTTCCCACCGCCTCTAAACCGAAGCTCAAACTTCTGGTGGCAGCATTATGGCACTTTTCCGCAGTGACGAACAAGTCTAATGGAGTTTTAAGTATACACAACTAAAACCGCAACCTCGACGGTGATCTAATGCAACCAACCAATCTTTGCCACTTCTCAGGTATATGTTAATATCTTAGAGGAAATGTCCTTTTAAAAGCCTTGGAAAATAAGTGGGACCGATGTGAGATCAGTAAAGGTAAGTCAGGGTCATAGTTAGCACAACGCTACGTTTAACCAGAGTGTGATATTGTAAGTTGGTATATGGGTCCCGCCTTCGAAGAAGGTAGGCATTACGTTCGTGACAATGTAGTGCAGCTTATATGTGCCATTGGTTTGCATCAAGGTTTAGCCCATGATGAACATTTTAACAAGGGATACCACCTTCGCGAAGATTTTACAAACCATACGGCGGAGCAATGGGTTTATCGATTAACTATTTCTCGAAACTAGAGGACAACGAAATATGAATATAGAGTTGGTTGGATAAAGAGAAATTTACTGCGCTATGATGGAAATGACTTAGCAGTGACGTAAGCTACCGACGCAATTTTTAAGAAAGCTAGACTTGCAGTTAAAATTTTTACGAAGGTTTACGATCGAAATTTGATGGAGCAGCACAGTTTTGATAAAGCATGAAGCTAATCATTAAAAAAGTGTTTCATTGCAGCAAGACGTTAAGGAAGCATACGCATTTTTTCTGAAATTTTAGGAAGGCATTTAGTATATGCTCGCTTACACCTTTGACTACAGATTTGAAAACAAGGGCTGGTTTTAAGTTGAATTTTAGTTTTTGACGAGGACCGTCAGTGGCCGTTAATTTCAAAACGTTTGTTGGATAGATGATCCGCGAGAGATTTGATCTATCTGTGCTCAGATTCTCAAGGAGTGGGATGCGACGACGAAAATGTGTAAATCGGGATATAATCAGGCTTATCCCCAGGTTGGAATGCCAACAAAGGAAACGATGAGTGAAATTGCAAATGGAGGGAACTGTACCCCAGATTCCGAGCATAATTAAACCCCACCCTGGTTGGTATAAAACGTTTGCACGAAAACGCTGCGAAGCATTAAATATTTTGTGAAGATACTACGAGGATTTCATCGGCATTATGAGAAGCTTCCACAGAACTTAGCATTCTTTGCAAACTTTTCGATTCTCAACCATTACCAACTATCTGCAGACGTTTGAGCTGGAAATTACAAAAAAAACTGGGCATGAAACATTACACAAAGCAGGTTTTGGAAAGGAAAGGAAGGCCTACTGTCAGGAATTACAAAAACTTTGGCATTATTTTTGTTAAAATTGATAGCCAACGACAAAATGTGGTTTGATTTTTTAATTTCACCAAATAAAATGTAGTTAGTGGAGAAAGTGAATATTTTGTCATAAGAGTGTAGATGTATTGCACGTTAGGGCTTGGCGAGAATGTGGTGCAGGCCCGTAACCAGTTTGGGACTCCAGGGGGGCGAAGAGTTTTCTAAGAGTGACCCAAATTTTTAAACTATGTCCAACACATTTTTCCAGACGGGGCGAACAATTTTGCAGGGGGGATTCGCCCCCACTGCGACCGTGGTTACGGGCCTGATGTGGTTTGCAGTTTGGCGAAAGAAAGTCCGGGGTCAGTAGGTTTGGGAACGAAGTTCGAAGTTTCAGGGTTGTAGTTTTATTGTGTAAATATTCCAGAATTGATGACTGTGTCTGAAAGTTGCAGCTTGCCAATCCTGGGCCGGTATCGAACAAAATATTTAACCCCTGCAGGTCCTCAGTGTGCAGCACAGTTTGAGCCAATTCAGAAAATAGTGCTTTTCTTTTTTATTTGAAGGTCGCACAACTGTCAGCATTTTCACGTGAGTGCAAACCGTACGTTTTTTCATAAACCCTCTGCTCAGTCCGGAAAAAGTGCGAAAAAATGCTGAATTACAGGTCTGCAACTGCGACAGCTGAGCCAGTTATTCACAACTTTTGTGAACAAGCACTCGGTTAACAGCAGTTTTGCAAAAGCGCATGCGCACGAAACTTCCTGAAGCCATGTTTGGAATGGTCTTCCATCGATGTCGCTATCAATTAATACACCAATATTGTTTGTTGAAAATCAAATTTTTTACAACAAAGGCGTACATTTAACGCTTTCCTAGTATGCGGTTTGCACGCACGTGAAATATTGACTATCGTGAGCGGATCCTTAAATCACTTCTTGTTTGCAACAATTTTGTAAAAAGTGAGGTAGGGATTTATGGCAGATCTTTAGAGTTATCTGAATAAATTTTTTACTTGTCCACATTTTTGCTTTATATCAAAGGAGTAATCTTTGAAAAGTTAAACGCCATGTGTCAAAAAAGATAAGGTTTCCTTTTCCTTCTCAATTCAAAAGTGTACTTATTTTTACCAGCTGTTTTTTTTGTATTTGAGTTTGCTTACTTTGTCCTGATGTAGACTTTACCCCAGCCACACTGAATTCTCGTTTATTTGTTTTTCTGCCTTTCAGAGAAAGATTCTTTGTCTGTTAAAACAGATTCAGCTTTTTGCTCCTGCAGGTGTAAAACCTTGCTTCAGCGTTCAGAGTAATCGTTTGGAGTTTTATCATGCATATGATCGTTTATCTGTGGACAGTGCTTACTTTCTTCAAGCTATCCTTTTCCGTCGAGAACTGCGAGATTGATCAGCACCTCCGAATGCCGTGTCGAATTTTGTTCGTCTTGAACAAGTGGGAGTGCCAAAGAATGTAAGGTTGCATCACATTCGCAGTTCTGAATGCACAAAAACCAGAACGTTGAAATTTATCTAATGCGGCGACAACATCACGCACTTACTCAAAGCTATAGTTCCATAAGTAACCGTAATGAGTGGTTACTGAAATAGCCTTAACTCTTCTTGAGTATCACACAGTAAGCAGCACTGTTGAGCCAGAGATAGTTTTACTATGCAGCTCAGACGCTTTATCTGAATGCTTACTGACATGCTAAAACTGGATTTCATTTTATAATTTACGAAATAACGCATAATTGTAAGCAGTCAAATTTTTAGGGGTGCGAAAGATTTTTGCCCGAATTTATCCATAACTTGCCCAAAACGTTTTTGTGCGACTTTCTGTAAAAATTTTCTCTCACAAAGATCATGACCTTCAAAAAATTGTTATTGGCGTGTCCTCCAAAAAAGGTCTACATGTGTTTTTTGGTTTTGGAGAAAAGAAGTCAAACGTTGGGCGCCATTTTTGCTCGGATTTTTAGGGATTTTGACCAGAGTTTCGACAAATCAAAACTTTTGGGAATGCGCTTGCATCCCCTGCACCCCCGCCTCCTACACCACTGAAATAACGTGCGGGTCGTGCTGTAAACGGCCACAAGATATATCAAAAGCAAGAACACGGTATGAAAAGCTTATTTTTTAACGTAATGCGATTGAGAAAAATGTTCAATTATGGAAGTGTTTTGATAAGCCTTTATTTCTCTGCTGCTATAGCACCAAATCTGAGTCTGGAGATTTACTTTGTAGGGCTTATATTATGTTCCTTAGACGGTGAAAACACGGTTCGAATTGCCACGCACAAACGAAAATTTTCTTGCCACAGTAGGTTTTGTTCCCACAGGAAATCATGGCCCTGAATACTTACCTTTAAGGACCGCGAAAGCCAGGCTTTGGGGAAGGTTTGGCCACAATTCACCGACCGATTACGCTAGAGAATTAATGATGACATAAGATGCAGAATTACAAGTACTTTCTGATAAACAAAAAGCAGCTATCTTTGCATTGGAAATTTGACTTAGCAGTATTACGTCGTCAAGATGTTCTGTGACGTCATTGTGACGTGTGAAATAATTTCAAGTGCGCAGATGCCTGTTATTTGTTTATCAGAAAGCAATCAGAAATTCACATCTTATCTCTTCATTAACTCTCTAGCTCGGGAAATCGATGGGAACGTCATTACCGAAATTGCCCCAAAAGCTACAAATTTTGGGATCTCGCAGTCCGTGGCGGGTTACAGCGTACACACATGGAACATACCAGGTGCAAACCATGCAATATAATGTTCTTTGTTGTACTTGTCGCCGGGAGAAATCGTTTTGTGAGGAAAAGTTTTTATGTAATAACATGAATGAAGCCAACACGGCTAAAATCGAGTTGAAAACCTGTTTGCTGGCAGAAGTCAAGTTATTTACTTTTGTGTATAACTTAACATCTGTATAGGTTCTTCAAAACAGTTCTTGCTTTATTAATATATTAATTAAACGTTCTAGTTACATGCTTCCGGTGTTCACAATTAAAAACCACGTAGAACTGTTGAAAAGCAAGGTTAGATCCGGTGACAGGGAGGAAGAGGAGGTCAGTGTTGTGGGGTCCTGGCTTCACCTAGAACTTGAAAGGTCATAACAGTAAAATAACCACGTCACTAATGTAAACGAAGTTTCAGTTCCCTGAACAAGTTAAAATGCAAGTGTTCGTAGTCGGAGAGATGCTCCGATAGCACCTAAGTTCAAAATATTGATTTTGCAGAATAGTTACAAAAAGTGTGTATCATGCGTTAATTTCTAAGGATGAAATTTGTGAGGTTTTGTGATTTTGTGGTCATGTGCTTTTAATGAAGAACTTACTGACTGAAAAGCTCCTAAGCCTTGAGAAACTTCGGGGCCCCTTTTTTCAGTTTTCATGGGCATTTTGTGAGTCTTTTTGAGGCACACCTTCTCAAAATGCAACACATAGCAATGGTTACATGCTTTTTGGTAAACAAAGAGATGTTAAGCAGCGTACAACTAGATTTTGTTTGTGAAGGGTAAAGAAAAGTTGTTAAAAATTTTTATTTCTTTTTACATTAACCAGTTTCAACACCTCAATTGTAACCAATTTTGCTACAATCCTTACGTCCAGCCAGATAATCATAAAAATGGCTTGGAGATAAACATAGGTGTAGGAGCAGGAAAATTGTTGAGGATGTAAAATATTTTTGCCCGAATTTTCCCAATGACTTTTGCCTACACATTTTCTCCCACAAATATCATGAAGACCTTCGTTTGATGCGAACTTTTGGTGTGTGACGTTTTTCTGCAAATGTTAGGTGCCAGTTTTTGAAGATACATAACGTTGGGCACCATTTTACCCGGATTTTTAGAGATTTTGCCCAGATTTTTAGGGATTTTGTAAAGATTTTCAGGGATTTTTCTCAAATTTTCAGGGATTTGCCCGGATTTTTGACAAATCAAAACTTTTGGGAGTGCGCTTGCAGCCCCCTGCATCCCCGCCTGTCACACCACTGGCGATAAAACGCACATATTGTGCTGAAAATCAGAAACTTGTGTGACTTCATGTCAGTCTGTAGTCAGTCAATGTCTTGTGTTTTTATACCTACAACGTAAACACGTACTTGTATCCTCAGGATGAAGCCGTATCTTGCTCTGTTTGCACATTTTTTGCAATAAAAGAAAAAAAGACTCAAAAAATTTTCAGATATTTTCAGATACAACTTAAGGCATTTAAACCAATAATCTGTCAAAAATGCAGTAACAACAAAACGGTTCATTTAAAAAAACTTTGAATATGAATATTCTTTTATTAAAATTGTTGTGGCCAAAATAAGAAGCAAAAAGTAAATAAAAATTGACACTAATTCTTTCCGTAACCTTTGGTTTAGGTGACAAAAGGTGCCGCTATTGAATTCGCATCGGGGGCAGGTTTGTCACAAATAAATGTTCAAATGTATCTCAAATTAATCTTTTTGTTTAACAAAAGTAACAGGATCTTGATATGGATTACAGTCCATTACATCGATACGTGCACAAAACAAGTATTATGCTTCTTGGTAGGAGTTTTCTTGTTTATAAATAACAGCTTTTTTCAACCGATTATTGTTTACACCAATAAAAAGTTGTGAAGATCCAAGAAAGGGAACATACAAATAAACATAAGATAAGAAAGTTAATTTTGAAATATTTTTCAATGAAGTGTCGGGAATGGGTCAGCCAATCCACGTGTGCATAGACTTCAAGACGATCACAATTGGGTTTGCTTTTGATTATAGCTTCTTTCATAAAGGATTTTGGGGTTTCACATATTTTTGCATTCGGGCAATACAATTTGTTAGTTCTTATTTAGTTTCTAGAAGTGACCATTAAAGACAGATACACCACATCGCTTGTGACAGTCGCTAAGCACTCTACGTATGGAATACATTGATCTTGGTGATATTCGATCACACACTGCACTGCTGAGAGTCTTGGACCCAGCTGACTGAAATGAGTTCATGTAAATTGCCGACATGTTTTCTACTTACCACTTGAGCTGCCATGCAACAAGTTTGGAAACCTACCGGCGCTCCAAAACAGCAGTGGCAAGTAAAAACTCATCAGCAAGTGCAATGCCAGGTTTTGTCTTGAATCTATCAGAAATAAAGTCATCAAAACTTCGAAACTTCCATTTCATTTATATTTATTCATTTTCGACAACTTTTTTGTTTTTACTACGCCGGAGATCGAACCAACAGGGAACATGACGAAGTGCTGTGACTTCACCACCAAGCCATGTCGCTAAAGCATTCAAAGTCTCAAATCAGAGGAGGCCTCGAAAGCTGCACCTATCAAGAAAAAGACGAGACCTGAGACTTAGACTGAGACTAAAGCATAAGTCTCGAGACACGCCTTGGTATCGAGACAAGTCTCGAGATTTATGTCTTTTGGTTAAGGCTTGAGCAAACCTCAACGACATTACTATAATCATTTAGGTAGGATCTAAGCCTGTTTCAGAGTTCCAGTGCAGTTGGTTTGCACCTTGACCCGATATTTTTCTAAACGATCCTGAAGAGAGGTCTTGGTGGGAGTTTCGTTGAGCAAGTGACAATTACACCAAAAATCATTTAGGTGACGTTCATACGCAAGATAGCAACAAAGGTGAGTGCTAAATTGAGAAAAAATTAACTGGTGTTATGTTGTTTTTTTGACAGGAACTGTTGTTACAATGAAACTTCAGAAAACCCCTATAAAAGGTGTTACAGAAGAAGTAAGTAATGTTTAATGCAAGTAAAAATACCAAAAGGTGTCTTTTGTACGATGTTTTACTTCACGCTTTCGTATTTCGATCTGTAGGCAGAAACAATTTAAAGTAATTGTAAAATTATACGCTGCAGAACAGAAAAGGGTTATTTTATAATACTTCACCAATATACTCTTCAAATGTCGACTTCGGGGTATCATAATGCTGCATAGCAGCAACATCAAAATCTTCCATCGGCGTCAGTGTTAATTAAAAACTTGTACTTTCACGTTTGAAGGCTGTTTTAACAAATATGCAGTAAACGTGGTTATGTTAACTTGTGCGGTTGTAAACTTGTAACCGCTTGTGATCTGAAACTCTTGTGTTTTGTGCTCCAGCTAAAAAGAAACCGCTTGATCTTGGGTTTCAACCTTCAGTGTCTCCCTTCGAAAAACAACATATAAAGACGGACCCGATAGTAGAAGGCTCGGCCGATATCATTGTAATGGATGCAGTTGTGAAGCAAGGTACGACTATCAAAACCTTAACATGCCTCTACAACTTGTATAAGAAACATAATGTTACCAGCGATTTGTTGTCTTGTCCAACGACAAGTCTGGTTGAAGTCAATGGGTATGCTCTCCTGGAATTATGTAAACTTTACAAACAGCGTTCTCCATTATTCTCTTATAGTCAAATGGCACTCAGCAAGGTTTGAGAGAGATATTTGCCTTGCGTAGCAAAAACGCTTGTCATGACTGCGAAGGCCGCATGTTCCAAGGCAGGACCGCAACCAGGAACGGGCAAACTGGGCATTGCCCCCCCCGGAAATTTTTGCAAACACGATGGCATTCACGTACTTCACGCGAAATGTTATTTCTTGAGACTGCGTTACCTCAACGTGAACTTCTTCTTAAGACAACTTTTTCGCATACGTTTTGTGCTGCGTCATATCATATAGGATAAAACTATTAACCAATCAATGTAACATGCTTACGAAAACTCCCAACCCAGAACTGGAGAAAAGCTTTGAGGCGCTAGTTGTGAAGTGAAACCATTTGTTTCATGAAAGTGGCGTTGTGGTTGTTAGTGTGACCTCACAGAGCAGGAATCCATATGCTACCAATCAAGGCTGCTGCTAGTCTGCTACACAGAGTTGCAATTTTATTTGATTTGCAGCTAAATCTAGCAGAATTTTCTCACTATTAGCTGCAAAATTTTCAATCTAGCAATTACCTGATTTTCTAGCAGGCACATCTAGCAGCTACCTTCAATAATGTGCAATTTTTTGGTCTGTATGAATGTTGTTCTCTGTGTTATTTGTATTATGTGTCAAGTATTCTTCTGTTTTTTTGTCATATCGAATGATCTCTAAGATTGATTGATTTGTTGGTTTTACATCGGAAAACCCCAAAAAGAGTACTCCTAAATTATTAACAAAAAGCTTTTATTTAACAAAAAGCTTTAAGCTTTTAATGAAACAGTATATGTGGGATTGGTATTAATCGTGAAGGAGCTCACGCTTTTCTGAATTTATCATCATTTCCTCTCTTTTAATTGGTAAGTACGGGTGGCGGAACCGGGCGGCCACAGGGGAATAGGGCCCCCACTTTTTTCTTGGGGGCCTGACCCCCACTCTTGCATTTCGAAAGATGCTTAAATATGTTTAAGCAACACAATCAGTATTCGGTCCAATGTTAAAGTAAATCGCTTAATGAAAAAAACTTCCTAAGTTTTTTTTACGTGCACTTGTGCCCCAATGGGCGTCCGCAAAATTTTTCCAGGGTGGGCAAAAATGACATTTTGCTTATCCGTTTCAAGTTGTTTACGATGGAACGCAAATTGACGTACACAAAACGCGTTATCCCTTCTGTGCCGCAAAGAAAATGCCCAATATTACGGCAACAGTTGCAAACAGTGTTCCCTCTAAGAAAATTTACATTGGGCAAATGTTTGTTTCACTGAGCATGAATATCTTAATTCTTAAGACAGAGTTAGCAGAGTTCTAAATGGATTAGAAAACTTGTGAGTTAGAATAAGCATAAAATTTTATCAAAATACGAACAAGGTACACATACAATTCAAATAGGTTCTCTTTGTTTTAATGTTTTCACAATGTTTTGTAATGTTGCAAGTGCGCGAGAATGAGATTTCACTGCCCAAATGGTCTGGCGGTACTGCGCATTTTCGTAACTTAGAGAGAACATTGGTTTAAAAAAATGCACTTTGTTGGCAGCAATGCTTCTTTTTAACTCGTGCTCCTTTTCAGACACGCTGAAACAGCGGTAGGGCATGGGGAGAAATAAAAAGTTGAGGGAAATGGAAACGTAGAAAAAACAAGAAAATCGTTACCAATGTGTTTGTTTCTGTTCAGCAACAATATTGATCTCAAAAATATTAATAGAAATGACAGAAAACCATTCTGAATTTTCTTGTTGCGCGAATAGCTGCAATAAGTTTGTTTCAACTCGATCTTGATAAACCATGAAATTACCCATAATACTGTAATGGAAAAGGCACCTCCTCCCCCTCTTGAAAGAGCAGAGGGGAAATGCCCTCGTCACTTTCCTGCTCTCCGGCATCCTTGCTTATTTTCACACAATATAAAACTATTTGGCTTACTGCTATCAGCAGTTACTGTCTCGCTGCATTACCTGTCAAGATGCCTGTGTTCAACAGTCACAGGCGGGAAAACACTTATTGCCGCAACTTGAAGTGAACTTTGAAGATTTGTTGCCATGTTACTGTCACGCAACAAAGGCCAATAGTAAAACAATCCGTTCCCAAGTTTCGTAAACTGTCTCTGCAGGCAATAATAGCGGACATGAGTTAAATGTAAGCAGCTCATCACGGCATGACACCAGAACAGTGAACTTGGCTTTTGTGCAGTGTGAGTGTCATGCCGGAAAATAAACTGTCATTGCAATAATTAACTCAATACATATCGGAATAAATCTGTTGACTTCAGGTTTTCTACACATATTTGGTTCGTATCCCAATTTCCAGGGGGGAAATGACCATTTCGCCCCCTGCAGACGCCCATGGCCCCCACTATGAAAAAGGTTCCTCCACCACTATTGGTAAGCTGATCATAGCAAAAAGGTCGTATCATGGTTGACTGCACATCGATGACGTCATAATCGTTGCCAAAAGTTACTTCTGTCCCCCCGAAATATTTTGCTGGTTGCGGTCCTGTTCCTAGGTACTGTAGTTCTGTATTCCTTAAAAGTTAGATGAACTAGTTTGAAACTATTGAATTGCAATTATGCAACTCATTCGGTTTAGCTGGGATCTTTCCACATTTCTTCCATACCTACAATTAGTTACGGCATTTCTACAGCAAATTGCATTAACTTGATTCGGGGAGAAGAGCACAGACGACTTATTGATTCATTTCAAGGATTTGAACGTTTGGGGGAAATTGGAAAAACGTTCCATTTGCAGTTTTTCTTTAATTTTTCCGTATTTGAATTCTACAACTTTTTTGCGTGTTATGCCATCGAACAAATTCAACTTTACTGCGCTGCTCCAAAATAATGAAATGTTACAAAATTTGTTTGTGACATTCCTATTTTTGCAATCTGAAAGGTTTTAGCGAGCCTTTTTTCTCCGTGCTCATCAAGTTAAATCAACTAATCACTGCGCCCACGGAACTTTGGTTGAGCTTTACAACTCCAGACGTCGTTGAAATGTTTATTGAAAACAAGTGGACCTTCAAAAAATTAGATATTGAGACTTCAAAATATGCGTTTGCTAGAAATGCAACAAAACAGTCATTGCAGGTTCTTACCCGGTAAATGTCACTTGAAGATCGAAGGGATTGCAATGGACGATTGTTATTCTATTGCATTTCTTATTATCTACCAGTTCTACCAGGTGGTGCTGTTATCATTTAATCCAAACCGAGGTTAACTTTGGCAAGTGATGTCTTTGTATCGGAAATTCCAAGATGTTCAGAATGCTTCGGAGCTAAAAGTCTACTTTTTTAAATAGGAACCAACTCCTGAGAAAAGCATGTTTTGGCGTCTGCCTCACTGCTCTTAAAGATAACCTTCGTGTGAAGGTACAAATTGTAAAGGCACATCGCGTCACATGCCGAGAGCGCGCAGTCAGGAAGTGCTTCAAAAAAGTAGCTACGCACAAGCAACAATAGAGTGGACCTGGTCGAACGGGGAATCTCTATTGTTACTATTTTTGCTTGCCCGTTGCACTGGTGGAAATGGCGATCCTGCCGTTGCGCATTCGAATCTCCCATGCAAAACCGAAACCAACAATGCATCTTAAAGTTACTAGCAATTACACATGCCTTAATAGCGAATAAAATTGAAACCTGCAATTTGTTTTAAAATATGAAGAAAACTAAGAAAGCGAGACAACTTGGAGCAATTTTGAGAAACAAAGCAAAAAGTAAAAAACGGACCTAATTCCCACTGGGCGTCGAAGTCATTCTTTAAAAAACGGCAAATTTCTTGTTTGAAAAAATGCATCAGGACGACGTTTATTTCTATAAGCTAAATAAGCGATCCTTTATTTTGCTACTGACTGTAGTGTTACATACTCCGAGTAACGTCTAGAATATATTTCAACAGCTTTTCGTTAAGGTTAACTGACCCTTTAAGTCCAACGTGCACCAAAATGTTGGCGCAAAATGGCGCCAACATATTCGGCCATAACTCGCCAGCAGATTGAGATAGAGAACTGTTCAAACCCTCCAAAGATGCGGAAAGACGTGAACCTACGATTTAAAAAAATGGGAAATTTTGGATTTGAGTTTTTTTGTTTGTGACATCATAATGAGGGTAGGTTTGTGCCTTTTTAGCCCACAAAATCTGGCCGTGGGCCCCAACCACAATAGGGAGCGTTTTGTGTCTTGAAAAAAAACTGGGCGAAAACATCCCCATCTCTAGAGCCCTTGATTGGCCTCCTAACGTTTGTGGTTGGTACGTTATGCCTGAAAACCACAAAATTAAATCCAAGGGGATTTAAATATATAATTTGTTGTTTTAAGGTCATAACTGCCAAACCACAAACGCTAGAAAGCCAGTCAAGGGCTCCAAAGATGCGGATTTTCACCTAGTTTTTTTTTTAAAGAAACAAAGACTCCCTCTTGCGGTTGGGGCCAAGGGCCTGATGACGTAAGCCAAAAAACGCTAAACCTGTCCCTTAATATGACGCCACCCACGAAGAAGCTCAAATCCAAAACTTCCCAAATTTTTTAATCGAAAATACGATACGTTCCGCATCTGCAGAGGGTTTGAACAACTCTCTAGCTCTATCTACTGCTGAGTTATGACTTGCCCAGCTTGGGAAAATCCTAGGAGTCAGGGGTTAATGCTGATACTAAATAAATTTTGAAAAAACAGCTGACCCAAATTATATGAAGCTTTGTCTTTTGAATTTCCTCCGCTTCTGGTTTTCAAGAATCTCGAGTGGTTGGTGGAAGCTTCAATTATGTTGGATCGAAAATCCTCAAGGTTTGCGACTCTTCTCGTTACAAATCATGCTTACGGGGAATTCCGGTTGACAGGTAAGTTGGCTAAAATATCGGTAAAATTTGCATTTGGGATTCATCCAAGCGTCACGTCCACATTTTTGTACGAACGAGCATTGTGGACCTTTGGGCAAAGCGTTGCATCATGTTGTAATTAATACGGTGTGCACTGCGCAATAAAGGGCACTTAAAACACTAATTTTGAAAGAAAGGTAAGCTTAGTTGCAAACCGAAACAAGGGTTATTACTTTGAATCATTTGATTTTGTTTTGGAGTACAGTATACAGTAACGAAAATAATTAAGGTGAAAAGACTGAAAGTTTATAACGAAGTAAACTGCGTGGCGTAGGCAATAGAGCTTCCAAAAATCAATTATGACATTTAAAAAAGCTGGCAAACGTTTCATATTTCTAATAAGTTAGCAATAAATCAACCAAAAATCGTTTTTAATGTGGTGTCCTGCAGACAAGCAAAAGTAGTGAGCTGCAAAAAGTGCTGTTTTATTCATTGATTCCATTGCAGGCCGACCTGCAGCCGCCTGAACTGTTGCTGGGACGATTACACTCATCTTTGCTACGAATCGGTGAACTTCGGTGAGCATTCTTCTTCTTTCGTGCACACAGACATGAGTGCATGCTCGTCAGAACTTTGGTTTAACAAGATATTCCTAAAGAGCGGGTTTGTCCATCTCATAGATGTGACACGGAGGTTTAGATTGGTTACAGCCATGCAGGATATGGTGTGCAGTCTGCACCTTGCCACACTCACACAAAGCTGTGCCGCACAGGCCCATTGTGTTCATGTTGGCCGCAAATCGGCCAACAACAGTCCTCAGGCGGTTAAGACGAACCCAGGCATTTCTGGGGAGGTCGCAGCCTGGTGGTTGTAGACCGGATGCGGGAATGAAGGATTGGAGAGCTGGAGGGATTGGTGTGGTGATTGCACCGGTAGTTGATAACAATTCCACAAAGAAGCGAAGAAGTTTTCTGGAGCGGAGAGGTTTAGGAGATGGTTTTAAATACAGAGTTTCGTGTAGGAGATGTTTCGCATTGAGGGCTTTGGTGTAAAGTTTCAAGCATGAAGCACTGCACCTTGTCTTAGGTGGGTGAGCATTTCAAAAATGAGTTGTGTAGTAGCGACGGTGAGTCAAACTACACATACCCACAGGAAGACGAAGAAAATAGAGAACACAACATTCAACGAGCACTACATTTGATAACAAAAAAACAAAAACAACAAATACAGTCTTTGCTGTGAATAGTGGGTTGTTTCATGCTTCCGAGGCTGGAATATCGACAAATCCTAATGTCATCTGGTCACGTTGCCCCAACATATACCGTTATATCTTATAAGACTAATGCTGTAGTTATGTAGTGAATTACACAAACGCACACGTCCCAAAATAGAAAAAATATAAGGAATGAAAACACAAGAAATGGAAGTGATGCGTATTTATATTTAGCAAGAGTCAACAACATGAACTTGTGTCATAAATGATCCTTTATGAAGGTGTCTGTAATGAACGCAGTCTGTTATAAACAGGTCTGTTATGAACAGAACTATTTTGAACGGACACCAATCGGCAGGCCTACACCTTGTTTGATCACCTGACTTGAAATAGATGTTATCTGATATATTCGTATTTTACAGCAATTTGGATAGGTGTCGTCGTTACACATGGATTAAAAATACGTGTCAGAAATGGTGCTAAAAATGACTTGGATAATTTGATGAACTTGGCTTGTATGTCACAATGCTACATAGCTGTAGTATCTGAAAGGTTAATTAGACCTGAAACTTCTTCCCCTGAAGTTTCATGCAAATACAAGGATGAACAGCAAGAGTTTAAATATTGTGGTTTATGTGAAGGTCCAAAAAAATTTTCCGCCAATTCGGCTCCTATTTCATCGAATATGTTGATTTGAGGTTATTTGGCGAAAATTAAGAATTTCAAACACTTCTGTAAATCACTCATTCAGTCATTTGTATTAAATTCATTAGCAATTTCCACAGGCTTAATAAGTGTCTTATCATCAGTGCATACTATTGTCTTAGCACCTACTTTTGTTTCATTTTGAAATTGGCTAGAAGAAATAATGTTTCGTGTAAATTCAAGCCACACTTTGTATCATGTTGCTTTCCTATTTTGCAATCTGGTCGCTCATGGTCATCTGATTCTCTTTCTATTTTATCTTTGCTGGCAGGACGTGATGGAATGGTTAAGTTTTCGAGTATCTTCAAAATACTTGTATGTTTGAAATGTTTGGAAACAAGTTGCGCCCTGGGTAAAAACCAAACATATGTATTGTGGCGGAATGGAATAAGCTGTTGCAGAACTAATCCATTGTTTCAGCTAACGTAATTTCTAAGTCAAACGTTACTTAGAACTCGCCACAACATCACAAACGGAAAGGAACGTGGTTGCAAGTAGTCAGTGATCCAAGGCATGCATTTCCTCCCATCAGGTACAGATTGGCACGTTTAAGGGTGATTAAACGTTGTACAAAAAACACGTTGTCAGTCCGTTTTTATTAAGTGCGAGTCGTATCAGCTTTCTCTGCGCGTACATCACCGCATCGCCGTCGCCACGTGGCGATAATAAAGCGCATCTGTGTCGCCAGCACAGGCGTTATGATGAAAGTGAGCGCATCTTTTGTTTGGACGAATTCACAAGTTTCGGAGCGGATGTGATTTGATGTTTTGCGAGCTGTTTGTCGCTGTACGTCAGGTGACTGTCGCTTTACGAATGTCAGACTTACTAGAAATACGGTCAGCCATCACTGACAAACTGTTGAATGTGTTTTTCAGTAACTTCTTTACGCCAGACGTGCTCGCCAGGGTTCGTCAATCCACCGAGATGCAATGGTAAGAGGAAAAATTTTGTAAATACATTTTCATTTCACAACGCGTTCTCTTTATCCTGTTTCAATTTAAGTTTTTGACATTACCCTACTCTCAGATGGCTTTCTTTCCAGAAGATGGCTTCCCTCACCGGTGTCGCTTGGGTGAAGTTCGGCTTTTCGCTTTTTTTTTGCTACCAAACTTTGTTTCACCTAAATATGAGTTGACGTGGTTTAGCTTTTCTTGTAATACTTTTACGAGAGTCGACTAGAACTATCCGTCTTTCTTTCTATAAGACACTTTTCATATCTTGGTGAGCTATATTTGCACCCTTGCCCTTGATTGTAAATTAACAATTCAAGGTTGTAGAGCAGACCATGCAGTCAGTGGCGTAACTGACGGTGGGGGGGCAAGGGAGCGAGCCGCCCCCTGGCAAGCTAAATGTAAAAACTGGGTCCCCTATAGCTGAAATTTTTACATTTATTATTCTTTTGGTTTTCAGTTGGTTGCTGTTTCTTTGCGTTTTGCGGGGTGTTTCCGTTTTTTTTTAGCGAGTTTAGACATCCACAAAATCCGGGTTCAATATCATTTCTAAACTTTTTTCTGAGTGTTGGCTCGTGCCCCCTACGGTGGCAAATAGGGCCCTTCAGCTAAGTTTTGCCCCCTCTGGCCCAAACCTCTAGCATGCAGTAATGGGCAAACATTTCTTGTGGTGGAACAAAGCACTCTTTCAGTTATAATTGAAGACCCGCATGCTTATTTTTGAAGGCCCAGTTTGAAACTTATGCTGTATTCAACTACCTGTAACATAACAATGCTATGTTTATGTCATAAACCGTAGAGTGACAAAAACAATGCTTTGATAAGGTCTAACAATAAATATTCCACAGTTGTTACAGTAACCTATGTTTTAGTCCACGCAACCGGTGCAGGACTATAGCTCCTACGCACCACGTGGCACACAACAGAAAGTGTTGTGGGGCCCAATAAAAAGTGCTAAGAGGTCCACAATTGGACCGAGGCCCACAGTTTACCGAACACTGCTGTAAACAATCTTTCCTTTCTTTAATTCCCAACTCATCTCTGAAAATTTCTTTCGGTCCTTGCAAACTTTAATTCTGATGCTGCGCATGTGTTCATCATATCTGTTGTTGAAAGATCCCGCAGTGAGCTCGTGAGTTTGTAGATCCTCTTTTCTGATCGGTACAGAATATCACTGCTGCTCGATGGGCAATGTTTTCTTCCGACATTTTTCACCAAGTGAGCATTTTCCCTCCTGGGGATTTGCGTCATTCTGGTTGAATTGCTTCATTTCTCTTGATAATTGTAGCGTTGTGCTTCGAATTTTTTCACAGATGACATGTTGCCGTGGCAACTGTAGCGTAACTTCAAGGTGTTTTTGTTGAAAATTTAGTGAAATCGATTTCTAAGAGGAAAATGTTATTTTTCTCAGCCTTAACAATATTCTTCCAACGTTGATTTTTTACGTTCTTGCTGTGTGGAGGGCAAAAGCAAACAGAGGGCTGTTGCCGGCGCAGTTGTATACGTCTTCATGACTGAAGGCGCGTAGAGTGCACTTTGCATTACTACAATCAGTACATTGTCCAGGTATAGTCCAACCATTTTCTTCCAAACAGCTGGGCGAAGTTGTTTCAACGTCAAATGTGAACTAGTTAGCAGACCTCAGCACCATCAAAACTCCCATGCAGAGCCGTGTGAAAGGCTGTTGCCCCCCAAAAAATACAGACGGGGCCCTGTGATATCAGCAAGCATTTAGGCAGATCCGTGCTTTTTCGAGCCAGTTGCAAATTAGCCCCTTGAGCAGCGCTATGTCAAAACCTAACCAAGCTAAACCAATGATGTACAACTTAGGAGAAATAACTTTAATGAATTGCCAAAGCAAAATAAGTGAAAACTAACTTTATGACTTGTTAGTTGTTATCATCAACAAAGCGAAACAAATATCTCTTCTTGTGATGTGACAGGAAATTATTTATGATGCAATTTACCTGTTTCATGTAGTTGCCGTACTTGCATCAACTATAGTATACGACAGGGGTGTGCAACCTGCGGCCCAAATGCAATACAACAAAGTGTTTTTTTGATGCCGGTCACTAGTACTAGACAGCCTGTGTGAAACGAAGGCGCGGCCCGCGGTCTAATCTGTTTGATTGCGTTTGGCCCTTCAGCAGGCCCGTCGCCAGGATTTAGCAGCAGGGGGGGCCAAAAATCAGAAGGAGGGGCCAAAAACCAGAAGGGGGTCACATTTTGAGAATACTTTATTGGATGTATGCAGCAACCAGGGGGCCAAACGTGAAATGGGGGGCACATATTTCAAATGGGGGGCCGGGCACCACTGGCCCCTCCGCTGGCGACGACCCTGCCCTTCAGTAATAAAGGTTGCACACCCCTGGTATACGACAATACGTGAAACCGGCAGTCTCATTGATGTTTGTGATTTGCATCCCGACGGTCACAGAGCACCTGGTGGTCGCTGTACAACCTCATCATTTTAAAAGCCAGTCTCGATGTAAGCAACTTGGTGCTTTCACCGAAAGCTGATAGGTGGAATAAGCAGTGCGTAGAACTAACTGCTTCCCAACACTCTTTCTGCCTTCACTTCTAATCAGAACGAATTTATTGGAATCTGACACCATCTACCTTCATCATGACATATAGCAAGTTAGATCAAATCTGAAGAGGCCTTTTAAGATCGAGCAAACGAGCGTTAAACTTACCGAGATTATCTCCGGTTTTTCTGGTTGAAACTTTGAATTAGACTGTCTTAACACACTCTGCACAGACATATATATAATAAACTGACACAACAGCCTTCCTTCGTTTCAACTTTACATAACCTGTCTTAAGCAGATTTCACGAAAGCGTTTTTAACGTTAAACTAGAAACCTAGTCTCTCTATCGGTACGCAACTACAAAGCGATTGAACAACACTCCACAGCACATTCATTATGACGTAAATTTCCCCAAGAATTTAAACGCACAAGGGCGAACCCGCGCATTTAAGTGGGGAAGGTCAAGACTTTATTAACAATTAACAATTGGCCTTGTTTTGACGTAACCACAACTTTACAAAAACTGCTGTAGTGTCCGAACGTCCGTAATTCTTTTTCGAAATTAACGAATCATAATAATACATGCTTAATCTACCGACTCCGCATTGAGGGCAAAAACCAAAAGAGTAAAAGTCAAGGGTAGAGAGACGGTTCTAACCTACTAATACAATATATATTGTGGGGCCCCTACGAATGGTCGGGGCCCCCCCGACCGGGCGGTACGGGGCTGCCTTGCCACGGCATTGCTCCCATGTTATGATCATAAAATCGAAAATTGAAATCAAATCAACAAATAGTACTTTTTCTGGTCTTCCTTATCAGATTTTTAGGTCATTGATAACAGCTTTTTATTGTAAAGGCAATACTTGTGTGATGCATAGCATAGGTCACGACATCTTCCAGTAATTAATGATAATTATGAGTTAATCCTTTCGGTTTTTTCTATCACAGTTAGCAACATTTCTCTTGCTACATTTTCCCTGCGCTGTATACCCATTTGGCCCATTCTCCGAGATGAGGTGAAGGCAAAAATGTGGATGAACTTATACTCTTGCAAAAAATACCCAGAAGACTTTTTTGTGCTTCACACCTGCCTACTTTGGTTCATTTTTTACCAGAAAACCCGACGAAGCTTCCTTTGTATTGTCTGCATTAAACCAATTTGGAATTAGACTCTGCAGTTGCACTACGTGATGCAAGAAAAACGCTTTGTCTGAAACCAGGTTATTAAAAGAGACCTGTTTTTTTTTCAATGAGTTCAAACGCAACGCACCTCTTGTCTTCGCAACTTTCCGCGTCATGTTAACTCCAGATCTTTTGCAACATTGAAAACTAGCTTTTTTGCCAACGAGCACCTTTTGCTCTTTCGAATTACCACCTGGAGTCTTGAATTATGTTTACATTTTCAATTCAGTGCTGTTCAATTAAAGTTAAGGTCTTGTTTACACCTGACCAAAGGGATGTGGCATGCCAGTGCCAATCATGTAAGCCATGACTGTTGTTGTATGGTCAAAATGCCAGTGAGCCCTGTGAATGCACGAACTGCACTACTGAAAAATAAACTGACATAAATCTTTTCATAGAGATGAACGAATGCGCATCTAATCCATGTCTTCACAATGGATATTGCGTCGATGGTGTTAATAGGTACAACTGTCACTGCCTGCAACCTGCTCTGGGACCGAACTGCGAGCAAGGCAAGTGATAAAAGTCATTTAATATGTAACGCAATTATCATGTAATGGGCTGATTGCAGCGTTTACCTCTTGCCACATGTTGCACATCAATCAAACGAACCCTTCCATCGTTTCGTGTTATTTATAGAATATGGGTTTTAAAAGTGTATGTGTAAAAACAGGTACAAGGGTAATATGTGTTTCGGAAACAAGACCTGAATGGATTTAAAGTAAATCGTTTTCGGATGCTAAAACATGTTTCGCAGATTCTGTTGTCTTTGAAGCGTCGAATTAACTGTCTTATCTGTCACTCTACCGTCTAACGTTTCGCCACTCGTTTTTACCTGATATGCTTCGTTTAAATTAACACGCGCCGTAATTATCAAATTTGCAGCTTGTGATTTCATGCCGTGTTTGAACGGTGGAACTTGTACAAACATCGGATTTACTTTTTACTGCTCGTGCCCTCCCCTGTTCACAGGAAAAAGATGCGAAGCAGGTGAAGCGTTGCTTGCATGAAATTGTTTGTTTTCGTCTTCCTGCTTGCACTTTGTCATCAATTCCGTCGCCAGACAGATTTGTTTGTGATCGCGTTCGTAAAATCATACCCTTTTGCGAGGTGTCGACCACGTTGCATATCGTTTGTAAGACTTTTCTTACTTAATGCGCACGGTTGGAGAGTCATCAGAACAGGCAGTTTGAGCTCTCGGGTTTCTGCATCGTCATGATCAGCATCACCCAGTTGCGCGCATTGACCGACGAACTCATAGAGCAGTGCATGAAACTCAAACCAGTGGTGTGGACTCTGCAACATATCATAATGCTTTATGTCCGGCATGTGCTAAGGATCAAAACAAAGTTCGTTTCAACTGACTATTTTCGGGAATACGATTGACATTAAAAATTTCGTTGGAAAATTTGTGTTGTACAAGCCTGTGTTCACCAGCCATTGTCCGTTCAATGAAGCTCTGCATATTCGAGTGAATTTTAATTATTTAACCCTGCAAGTATGGCTCACAATGTGGCAGTTTTTAATGTGCTTCATCTCAAACATCACAGCAAACCGAGCTTGCGATTCCGATCCTTGTTTGAACGGAGATTGTTCAGTCGACCTTGGAGGGTACAGATGCTCCTGTCATCCTGGATGGACGTCAATCAATTGCGATATAAGTACGCTTGATGTAATGCTGAAGGTTTGACGTTTTAGTGTTTGTGGAGCCCAATATTTTATTGCTCAAAAACGTTTGCGAAAAGATTGCCAACTAACGTTTCGTTACGGTAACAAGTAATTTGCAAAATTGCTAAAGGCATTACGTCAAAACAACCTAAATATAATTTGCTGTTAAAACCACTTCGCCATGTTTTACTCCAATTTTTTGTTTTTTACTGATATCCAATGGCAACGGCACATGTGGACAGTGTGACACAGCAATTGAGCTTAAAGTGAGATGTCTATGAACCAGAGGTGTAGCGGGCCGGGTTTCGGGCCTGGTTCGGGCTTAAGTTCGTCAAAATGCTTCGGAACATTTGCGGGGATGCTTACAAAATGTTTTCGCAACGACGCACACTTTTGTCGCTAGCTACAGTTGAAGCAGTCGAGTTGCAGTTGTGCATATCTTGGCTCAATCGGCAAACTTGGCTTTCGGGCCCAAATTGGGCTTCAAAAATAAATGTCGAGTTCGAGCCGGGTTCGGGGTTCAAAATGAGGCCCTTTTGCAACTCTGCTATGAACATCACAATTCATTCTGAAAATAGAGTATTGCAAAGTTCAACGCTAGTATAAGAGCCTGATACTGTATATCATGAAAGGAGCACTGCCAAAGGCCGTCCACTGCAACAAGCAATGTCAATGGCTGTAGTTTTTCTTTGGTGAAATTACCAAAAGTAGCAAAAGCCGTAGCTGGAATTAACTTTCAAACAAAAATAGAAAATAAAGCGTGTGTGTTTCAATGTGCTTTGATCAGAGGTCTCAAACTGAAATTGCTCCGAGGGTCAAATGAGGACTAATAAAGTAACCCGAGGGTCGCATTACTACGCTGACGCAAAAATGGCGGTACCTGAACCTTGCTACAAACATCTTATTCCCTGTGAAAGGTGTCATAAGTTATCGGTAAATCATTTCTAGCCGTCTCTGCGCTCGTTGGAAAGGAAGTTGTTCACTCGATAGCCGAGAACTTTCAAACTCCGGTGAATAAACTAAATAACGTAAATGGTAAATTTTTGAAAATTCCCAAAAAGCATCGTGGGCCGCACAAAACGATCTCGCGGGCCACATGCGGCCCGTGGGCCACGTGTTTGAGACCCCTAGCTTAGATTTTATTGATTTCCGTACCGTTTGCTTTTTGTCAATTGTTTCTGTATTAGCTAGTATTTTTCATTATCTCTGTTTTTAAGAACATTTGCAAGGCCTTCAGCATAGCGTGTCAAATCTTTATTAAGCCATAAAGCAGTGCTGTCACATGACTGTCATCTTTCCAACAGACTCTGTAAAATACGTGTTGATGCAAGGGCCAAAAGTATAATGTAGACTTGACGTGTACCATTTTGTGTTAGTAGTTTTTGAAATATCTTTGTAAACATTTTTGAGACATTCTTATAAACATTTTTAAAGTTTTTAAGACTAAATGCCAACGAAAGCGGTTGTCACTTTACTGAGGGATAACCTGTTTAGATATTGTTTATACAAACAGTATAATAGTATTGCATATTGTTGCCTTTTCACAGCTATGGCAGAAATCGATGTCAAAAAAACAAAAAATGTGAATGGAGAAGTAGTAAGTTTTAAACAATATTTCAGTCTACAGCTCTAATCATACAAATACACCTCGTCGATATTTTTATCGTATTAAAAAAAAATTAGGGCGCAACTGTGCTTCACAGAAAACGCAGTGGACTACACAGTTTGCGGCATTAATCTTGTCCAGTTTGTATTCAGGGTAAAGGTTGATGTCAGTACTTTATCATTTCAGATATTGACGAATGCGCATCGAATCCATGTCTAAATGAAGGGGTGTGTTCGGACGGGATTAACTCTTACTTGTGTGTCTGTGCGAGCGGCTACACAGGAGTTAATTGCGAAGCAAGCCTTGTTTCTGGTAAGCAAGCACCTATAAGCAACCGGGTGGGTATATGTTACCCCTCACACTCTTTTGCGAAGCAAAGTGTTGCCATTTTATTCGCCCTAATCTGATAATGGCAGAAGCATGAATTACTTAAAGTGCTCAAAAACATATGGTTCAAGTTTGCTTTAAATCTTCAAACAACATGAGTTCCAAAATTGTTTGAGAATTTTTCCCTATGGGTAAGAGTTTCAACGTTTTAATCGCCATCGTGGTGTTTGAGCTGGTCTTTATCTGCATGCCACTCAGCCAAATGAGACTTCGGGCATGCATTGAACGACCAGTTTTTGGTTTCATCCTGTAAAATCGCCAGATGATGAGCCCCACTTTGGGGTCGGTGTTTGGGGACACTCCCAGAAAATGCGGTCTGCAGTTTTTTCCTCGTCGCCGTACTCGCATGACACTAATAGCGCCAGACTCCATTTGTACCCCATTTGCTGAAGTCGAATCCACCGACACCAGTGCGAAGGCGGTTAATCCTCACCGATACTTGTCTTTGGGGACATTTCAGTAGAGGTTGTATGGACGTCGGGCAAGAAACCAAAGAGTCTTGGCGTTGCTTTCCCCACTCCGCGTTCGGCATGTGGTCCACGCAGTGTGCAGCGCTATTGTCGATGGAGTTGAGCAGTTCCTGCGCAATGTTTCAATGATTGATATGCAAAACAACTGACTCGCTTGATTAACATTTTTTGTATTGTTTCAAAAATATGTGAGCAGCTTTCAGCTCTTTGTTTCCTTTAATTGGTTCTCACTGAACTTGGATGCGCTCCAGAGGTACAGTATTATGGGATTGGCAACTCCAGTTGTACTGCACTACCTTGCATACCCAGACGTGCGAGGAAAGCAGTGAAGCAATTGTGGGATGAAATGTTTAAGATTGCAACGTCAACTGTGAACATTGTTTCATGGAACAGCTTCCCTTTACGGTGCAAAAAATTAAGCTAAGAAATCAAAACTTTGGAAAAGCTGTATCATTGCGTTTGTGCATCTTGCCAATGGTGGACCAACTTTGTTTTCTTAACTGATTGTTACGCTGAAGTTTATTTCTGGTGAAACCATGAGCCAAATTGAGAAATAAAATCTTCGACAAATTATTTTGGTTTTATGCGACGATTTTATCATCGTATTTCAAGATCCAAACACATTTAAACTTCAAGGTATTTTGCTTGTCATGCTCTGCAGTTTTGCAAATACATAATTTGAACAGTTATTTACCGACACGTCGACGGCGGTTAAAGTTTTAAGTGTTGCAAAGTTGCATATACATCTTAGCCCAACCAGACCTTTGCTTTCTTCTTTCTAGCTTTCGATATCTGCAGCGTTCGTCCTTGTTTAAACGGCGGGAAATGCTCACAAGTTGATGATTCGTACATTTGTTCATGCTCGATTGAATACACTGGGGAACGCTGCGAGAGAAGTATGGTTAACATCAAAGTTTAAAAAATGTATTTTCAGGATTTCATGCACTATTTATCTGAATTAGATTTCAATATGTGCGCAAGCAATCTTTGTTGACTGCATTATCAAAAATGTGCAGAATGCTCAAATTAAACCATCAAGGACAAGTTTTTATCAATTTCGTATGCACAAATGCAATTGTTATCGTATCATATTTTTCCAGTTAATATTACAGCACTCAATCGATACGCGTCAAAATTTAGAAAACAGTCGATGATTTGTATTAAAGCCAGCAATTCTATGAAAGTTTCTACATCGGATCGATGCTGACCCTAAGACTTCTCATGGACATAACAGTGAGACATTTGGTCGGACACTGACTCTGCAGGCTTTTTCGTCGATGTCTTTGTGCCACGTATTTACCGTTGGTGCTAACTCACTGTGGCCTTTGTGTTGTGCAGACCTTGATGCATGCAGCATTCATCCTTGCCAGAACGGTGGAATGTGTCTTCCAGTAGATAGCTCGTACGTTTGTTCATGTGCTCAAGGATACACTGGTGTGGACTGCGATTCAAGTAAGCTTACATGTTGATATATTGTATCAGGCGGGAGATTTTTCCACTTTATTTATGAATATAAGTTTCTCACGTCTTTGTCGATACTTCAATGGAAAAAGTGCAGTGCTAAAAAAAGTAGCTGATAGTAATGCCGGAATATCTTTCTAAGTGGCCCTCCTGAAAACCTGGGTCCATTTCGCGTAAAACCTGTCAGAGACGTATGACATAAATAACGCTTGTTCGCAGAGTTTGTTTTCCGTTTGCATTTCACATGAAGGGTGGAATCAAAATGATCACAGTAAAAATTTCTTAGTTTCTGGAATAGGTGTGAGTGTGTTTGCAAGACACGTTCAGCACACCTGACAATTACAGTAACTGACCAAATTGCTGTCCAAATCTCCCAACAAAATAAGATAAAATATGGCAGGCCCGTAACCTTTTTTGTTCCACTAGAAAAATTTGTTGGACATATGTCGATGTCTTTGTGCCAAGTAGTTACAGTTTGTGTTAACTCACTGTGACCCTTCTGTTGTGCAGAGCTTGATGCATGTAGCGTTCATCCTTGCCAGAATGGTGGAATGTGTCTTCCAGTAGATAGCTCGTATTTATGTTCATGTGCTCAAGGATACACTGGTGTGGACTGCGAATCAAGTAAACTTACATGTTGATATATTTTATCAATTAGGCGAGAGATTTTTCAATTTTGTTTGTTTATGTAAGTTTGCACGCTTTCCGCGGTGGCGCAGTTTGCTCCGTTTGTTTCTTTTACCACCTAATTTATTGGACACGCGATGAAAGCTTATAGTAAAGTGACGGAAAGAAGCTGATCTTTCAGGAATCTTTTTGACCGCCTGTCGAGGAGAAAGCAGAAGAAATGTTTTTTTCCCAGATGAAGTTATACTCCGCTTATTCTTGATTTTGGTCATCATTTTTAATGTTTCACGCGTTATGTTAGACAACAGCTTGATGTGCTGTAAGAATATACGTATGTAAGTGAATTTCAGAATGTTCATAGTGATACGCTAGCGCTCGTATCTGCTTGCTCTATCCGCTGTGGGCCATACAGGTATTATACACTCGAAGTGAGTACTTTCCATGATGGGTGTAAGCAAGGAATCGATCAAAATGTTTCATTCATGGTAAGCCATTTGTAGCGTAGCACGTAAAACACTCCCTTGCACCAGTCTTTAGCCTCAGGAATGATCTTACAGAAAAGGTGGAAGTAACGCTTTGTAATTCTTCGTTATGATCCGGATAAGAATCGATCCGTGTGAAGGAGTTAGAGAGGTTCGTGCTTAAACTGATGTTTATTATTGTCTCCTGTGGAAGTATTTGAAATTGCCAATAATCATTGTTTCTTTCTACGACAGAAAGCCTATTTTGTGCTGGAAAAGTGATAAAACAAAACTACAAATGTACATCTCCATCTCAGATTACAACTTAGCACGTTTCTTCCTGGAATTCAACTGGCACGCTTACTTTATATCAAGTCCATCACCACTTCCCTGGAATTGTTTCGTTTTCTCTGAAAGTCATTCATCCCCACTCATGGGCGTAGGGGGCCATAAAAATCTGGGTGGGCTATAGCGTTTTGAAAAAGTATAATCCCTAATAAGTGGATATAATCAAAATATTTAACATATAACTTCTCTAAGTATTAAAAAGTTACATTTATTGCAACTTCCTCAGCATCAATACCAGGAAAAGGTGGAAAATTTTTCTTTTCATGCTTGAAATGATTTTGCCCAGAAGTAAAATAATTGAGGGGCTACAGACAGGGCCGGATTTAGCTGATGTTAGGCCCTAGGCTAATCCACTTGTGAGGCCCCCTTTCCCATTTTAACGAGGAAAAAATTGAAAAGCGTTAATCAATTTGCGAAAGCCGAAAATGACGACGTTGACGCTCTAAATGTACGGTCAATAAAAAATTATATATCATTACTAGAGTTCCCCACGGTCACTGCGCTTGTTGCTACCTTTGACGCAAAAAGTTCAATGACACGGAATTGTGGAAATTGTGCTTGGCTGGCGGGAACGGGATTATTAATTTCCAGAGGCGAACCAAGCGGAAACGCCATGGTTGAAATATTTGAAAAAACACATGGTCTAAATTTTTACAAGTTTCACGTCTGTCTTTTCTTATCTGTGCTCATAAAAACCAAACACACTACACATATGTATGGCGGCATAAAGGCGTTAAAGCACAACGTGAGGACCACGTTGCGACTCGCTAACCACGGCTGTTAAAACTCTCGCACACACGAGCAAAACATGTCAAGTAAAACGCACCCAAATGGCTGCAACTGCCAGGGATGACGATTCGCGTGTTTGTTACTTTTTCACACTGCAAAGAATCGAACGCAACGAAACCGTGGCGCGAAATGATGTGAGGTTCAAGTCAGAACCGTCGGCAGAAAGTCTTCAATAGGGGGTATTACATTTGCGCAGGGGGACTTGACATTTAGAAAATTTGATAAAATCGCCACTGATTTGTAATGTTTTATATTTCAATTTGAGAGGCTGAGTGGTTGGATGGACTAAGAACCACTAATCTGAGGCATAAAACCCAAACGCACTTTTGTAATTTTCTTTCTGTTTCCTAGTTTTTTGTCTCTTTCGGAAAGAGTTCTGTGGTTGCAGATTGGCAAAGTGACTTTTGCTTGCTATTCAAGATCACCAAGATCTCTGATTTTCTTAGCAGGGGAGCAGTACCAACTTACGCAAGTACTCAATAGCAATCTGATTTCTGAATGACTTTCTAAAAGAAAATTAAAATGGAAAGAATCACATCTAAAAATGCCAATGGAGCTTTACCTAATAGAAACGCTGACAAAACTATTGTATTTGCTCAGAAGAAGTAACTATGTTTAGTTTAGGATACTGCTGTTAACCCTAAACATATGGCTCTTATCTGCAAGAGACAGGGGGAAATTTAAATGAAGAGAACCCACTGGTCAGACCAACACTCTGAAAAAAGTTGAGAAATAATAGTGAATCCGGATGTGGATGTCAATACTACAACCCGAAATCACCGGAAAACACTCCGAAAAACGCAAAAAAACAACAACTTACTGAAAACCAAACGTATAGTAAATACCAAAATAAAAGGTAGGTGAGGGCCCGGTTTTTACATTAAGCTTGCCAGGGGGGCGGTTCGCACCCCTGCCACCCGTCACTTACGCCGCTTATCAGGTGCATTTCAAACA